>WNFC01011204.1_pt1 | contig 19592 bp, 18 predicted proteins | sample 5400541 | NCBI WGS metagenome assembly WNFC01 (sample SAMN13153342, study PRJNA577476) | soil metagenome | isolation source: 120 cm saprolite under Douglas fir tree site 2 hole 2 replicate 1 | place: USA:California | collected 2015-04-18 | reverse complement strand
GTCGTCGGGTCGGGTCGCAGGTACAGGTCACTCTCGGCGACGCGCGCCAGGCCTTCGACGGACGACCCGTCGAACCAGGTGCCATCGTCGAATGCATGCGCGAGCCGGCTCGCCGGAATCGTCACGCTCTTGATCGTGCCCGGCACGTCGGTGAACTGCAGGTGCACCAGCTCGATGCCGGCGCCGCGGGCGGCCTCGAGCGCCTCGTCGCGGCTGGTCGGGCGGGCCATCAGCGTCCGCCCACTTGGGCGCGATGGGCAAGCTCGGCCACGATGCCAATCACGATCAGACCGCCGAAAACCGCGAGGATGATCACGGCGCCGACAAACCGCTGGGGTATGCCGCGTCGCCGCGTATCGAGCGTGGCGTAGCGTGGGATCTCGACCTGATCGAGGTGTTCTAGATCGTGCTTGAGCGCGGCCATCGACGGATACCGTTCATCCGGCTCACGGCGTAACGCGCGGAATACCACCGCTTCGAGCCCGGGCGGCACGTCGCGGCGAACCGAGCCCACCAACGGCGCCGGCGTAGTCACCCGCTGGCTCATCACGGCCAACGGACTATCGCCCTGAAACGGGACCTCGCCGGTGAGCATCTCGTACAGCATGATGCCCAGCGCATACACGTCAGTGCGAGCGTCGCCCCGTTCGCCCTGGACCTGTTCGGGCGCCATGTAGTCGGGCGTGCCGACTTCGCTGGACAGTCGGCTGAAGGTGAGTCGGCGTGCACCGCGCAGCAGCGCAATACCGAAGTCAACCAGCTTTAGCTTGCCCGCGGGGGTGATCAGCAAGTTTTCCGGCTTGAGATCGCGATGGACGACGTCGTGCGCGTGCACGTACTGCAGCACGTCGGCCAATTGCCCGGCGAGGTCGACCGCGAGGTCAACATCCAGCGGGGCTCGGTTGGCCAGGAACTCGCGGAAGTTCTGGCCGTCGATGAACTCGAAGACGAGGTATGGCGCGACGCTGTCGTCGAGTCGTCCGTCGGCCAGGAAACGCTGGATCCCCGGATGGTCCAGACGCTTGCCGATGTCGAGCTCACGCTGATAGCGGCTGTAGGTCGACGGGTCGCCGATCATGCTCGCGTACGGGATCTTGACCACGACCGTTTGGCCCGTCTTACGGTCGCGCGCTTTGTACGCCTCGCCCATGCCGCCCTGGCCGAGGGTCTGCAGGATCTCATAGCGGTCGTTGAGCGTTTGACCTGGGGCGAAGCGCATGCCGCCGATCTGTCGGGTGCTCACCCGCTTACCCCCCACGGGCGCGTTCCACCACGCCTCAACATACCCGAAAGCCAGCCCATGCGAGATGGCGCCGGCTCCTCTTCGGGTGCCGCGGTGAGCACGTGCACGATCTCAATGCTGGCATTGTCAGGGCAGCCGCGCGCCAGCACGCGGTCCATCAGCTCGCGACACGCCTCGGCTGGAGAGCAGTCGCCGACGACCTGGCCGAGCTCGTCGTCCTCTAACTCGGACCATAGGCCATCGCTGCACAGGATGAAGCGGTCGCCCGAGGCAATCGGCTGGCGCAGGAAGTCGGGGCGTGAGATCAGGTTCGATCCGATCGTTCGCGTCAGGACATTGCGGCCCGGATGATCCCGCACTTTGTCTGGCTTCAGGATACGCAGACGGACCAATTCGGCTGCCTCCGAATGGTCGGTGGTCAGTAGCTTGAGCTCGCCCCCCCGCCAGTGGTACGCGCGGCTGTCGCCGATGTGGGCGACGTAGGCGCAGTTGCCGGCCAGCGCAATCGTCGTGAGCGTGGTGCCCATCGAGCGGTATTCGGCGTGGCGGTGCGCAAGGTCGTGGACGCGCAGGTTGGCGGCTTGCACCGCCCGACGCAAGGCCGGCTCGATGCGGCTATGGCTCGAGGGTGAGTAGTACTCATCTCTGAGCGTGGCGACGGCGGTGGTGCTGGCCACCTCGCCGGCCAGGTGGCCACCCATGCCGTCGGCGACGACATACAGGTAGCCCTTACGATCGGTACCAGGCATCTCCCCGGGCCCGGGCGTTGGTTGTGTGCAGAATGCACAACGAATGTTCCCCGAAAGGTTCCCTCTGGGGGTCGACACTATCGGTGACAGCGAACTCTTTCCTACAGTTGTCCCACTGGGGTCGGCACTGTCACTGACAGCGAATCTTCCTCACATGTGGGGTCTTCGTCAAATGAGGGGGAAACTATCGCGGCGCCGCGGAGTGGAGAAACTGAGCGAGGAAGCCGAGGGCGGCGAGCACGCCGAGGACGATCGCCAGGATCGGCAGCGTGGTCCGCCAGGGCGGCAGATCGCCGAGCGGCGCCGGCGGCGGCTCGTCGCGTTCATATTTGTCGGGCAGAACGACGGCGTCGAGATCGCGCAGGTCATGCGCCAGCGCGGTCATCGACGGGTAGCGTTCGTCAGGTCGGCGACGCAGGGCGCGATACAGGATCGCCTCCAGGTTCAGCGGCACCTCGGGCCGTAAGCGCCGCACCAGCGGCGGATCGGTCAGTACTTTGCGCTGCATGGCCGAGATCGCATCGGCGGCGGGATAGGGCACGGCGCCCGTGAGTAGCTCGTACAACATCGCGCCCAGCGCATAGATGTCGGTTCGCGCGTCGCCACGCTCGCCGCGGACCTGTTCGGGCGCCATGTAGTCTGGCGTCCCAACCGCGTTGGACAGGTGCGAGAACGTCAGCCGCCGCGATGCCACGCGCAGGGCTATCCCGAAATCGGTCAGCGTGACCCGGCCGTCGGGTCCGATGAGGATGTTGTCGGGCTTCAGGTCGCGGTGGACGACACCCTGATCGTGCACGTACTGGAGTGTCTCAGCGAGTTGGGTGCCGATGCGCCGTACTTCGTCCACGGCTAGCTGGCCGCGCGCCGCCAGATACGCGCGCAGGGTCTGGCCTTCGACGTAGTCGAAGACCATGTAGCGCGCCTTAGGTTCTGACAGCAGTCGCTGCAGTCCAGGATGATCCAGTCCGGCGGCGACCTCTATCTCGCGGCGGTAGCGGTTGAACGCGGCGAGATCCCCGGCGATGGCGAGATGCGGCAGTTTGAGAACCACGTCGCGCCCGCTCGTTTTGTCGAGCGCGCGATAGACCTCGGCCATCCCACCTTCGCCGAGTACAGCGAGGATCTCGTAGCGCTCGTCGACCCACTCGCCGATCGAATGCCGCATCGGGCGCTATTTGTGAACGCCCTGCTCGCGGTCGGCGACAACGTGCACATCCACGTCGCCCGCCTGGCGGAGCAAATTCTGCACGATGGATCCGCGCAAGACCTCGTGCAGTCGGCCGTGCCGCGAATGGCCGATGACGATGCTGCCCACGTTTTTGTCGTGCGCGAGCTGTATCAGCGCCTTGGCGACGTTAGAGCCCTGGACCCGCACCGGCTCGGCGCCGAGATCTTCGGCAAAGCGCAGGTTGGCCTCCAGTGCGCGCTTCTGCTCAGGTGACGCGGACGCCCATTGGGGTGTCTCGACGAACACGGCCAACAACTCGGTATGGTAGCGATTGGCCATCCGCCAGCCGCGGCGCACCAGGTTTTGCGCCTGGGGCTGATCGTCCACACAGACCATCACGCGTTCGCTGGCCGACCACGCCGCGTCGATGCCGTGCTGTTGCATGTACTCCTCGAGCTCGAGCTCGCAGACATGGGCCATCTTGCGCAGCGCCATCTCGCGCAGGGCGATCAGGTTGCCTTCGCGGAAGAACTGATCGAGCGCACGCTCGGCGCGCTCCGGTGGATAGATGTTGCCGTGGCGCATGCGCTGGCGCAGCGCGTGGGGTGACATGTCGATGAGCTCCACCTCGTCGGCCTCGTCCACCACTCGGTCCGGAATACGCTCGCGCACCTGAACTCCGGTGATGCTTTCGACGATGTCGGCCAGGCTTTCGAGGTGCTGGACGTTGACCGTGCTGATGACGGTGATACCCGCGGCCAGCAAGTCCTCGACGTCCTGCCAGCGCTTCTCATGCTTGGAACCGGGGGCATTGGTGTGGGCTAACTCGTCGACCAGCGCGACCGCCGGGTGACGCGTGATGACCGCGTCCGTGTCCATCTCTTCGACGTTCACACCCTTGTAGGAGATCAGCTTGCGCGGCACGACCTCTAGACTGGAGGCAAGCTCGGCGGTGCGCGGGCGGCCGTGCGTCTCGATCAGGCCAATGACGATGTCGGTGCCACGCTCTTTGCGGCGATGGAGCTCCTCCAGGGCGGTGTATGTCTTGCCCACGCCGGGGGCGATGCCGAGGTACACCCGATGCCGTCCGCGCGCGCCAGCGCCCGCCTCACGGCGAACGCGGTCGAGCATTTCGTCGGCGGAGGGTCGGCCGTCGGTTTTGCTGACCATCGCCTTTTAGCTTAGTACGGCCTTCTCCTGAACCGGACTGAGAAGGAGCCGACGTGCAAGCGGATCTGACTGTCCAGGCCAAACTCCGCGGCGATGTCCGCCACGAGCTGTTCGAACGCGGGCGCGTCGTCCTGGCCCAGGACTCCGACCACCGTCGTCGCGGTCACCTGGTCCAACGGCGCCGAACTGAGTGTGGCCGCGGCGACGCGCAACGGCGATTCGGACGCCAGCTCGGTGGAGTGGCCGAGTTGCGGCGTGCCGACCACTTCCTCGAGCTGGCGAGTAAGCATTTGGTTCACGTTCAAATTCTCGGCGGGAACCGCTCAACAACCGGTCAACGTCGGCGACCAATCAGTAAAAATCTTGTCAATGCGCGCGTCCGGCGGGGCTTCCACCTTGGGCTGGCTGGCGGGCAAGGTAAAAGTGAACACCGCGCCAGTGCCGGCGCGATTCTCGGCCCACACGCGCCCGCCATGCGCTTCGAGCAAGCCTTTGACGATCGCCAGCCCGAGACCGAGACCCTGCGGCCGGGGCTTACCATCGATGACGCGATAGAACGGATCGAACAGGTACGGCAGCGCTGCGTCTGGTATTCCTGGCCCGCGGTCTGAAACCTGGACGCGAATGACGCCTGGCTGGCGGCGAACGTCGATGCCGATTTCGGTTTCCGGCGGCGAATATTTGGCGGCGTTTTCGATCAGGTTATACAGGACCTGGCCGATCTCGACCGGATCCAGCCACACCGCTGGCAAATCGTGGGGCACGTTGACCCGCAGGCGGTGTGCACGCGTGACGGGCTGCAGCCGCTCGACGACGTCCTCCACCAGGTTGCCCAGGTCGTGCCAGCTCATTTGCGGTTTCAGGCTGCCGCCTTCGATGCGCGAGATGTCCAGCAGGTTCCCAACCAGGTGATTCAGGTGGTCGGCTTCTTCTTCGATGGCTTGCGCAAAACCCTGGCGCTCTTCCTCCGTCCAGTGCACGTCGCTCTGGCGGAGACTGCCCGCTGAGGCCATGATCGTCGCCAGCGGCGTACGCAGGTCATGCGAAACTGCGTTCAGCAGCGTGGCGCGGAGCTGGTCGGTCCGCCGCAGAATCTCCGCCTCGGTGGCTTCCTTGTGCAACCGGTCGCGTTCGACGGCCAGGCCGATCTGGGCCGCGGCGGCGGACAAAAGGCGATCCTCGGGTCCGGCAAAGGGTCCAGTTTCGTGCGCGAGCAACAGCGCACCGACGCGTCGATCGCCGACCCGCACCGGGACGAGATGGATGTCGTCGTCCGTGCCGTTCTGCCGCGTCGGCTGGACGATGCGGACCCAGCGGCCGGGCGCGGCGTGTTCGGCCGATGATGCTCCTGGGCCACGCTGCATCACCCGTGCTGCGCCGACGCCGCGGCTGTGCAGATGTCGCAAAGCCGCCGCGTCGCCGGCGCCAAAGCGGTTCGCCTCGCCGGTCGGTCGCCAGACCTCCACCGCCAGCGCCTTCAGCTGCAGCTCGCGCCGCAGGCGTTCGGCGACCGACTCAAGCGCCGCATCGACCTCGCCTTCGCCGAGGATCCGCACGACGTCGTACAGCACGACCGCTTCGCGCTCGCGCTGCTGTGCTTCGCGGGCGCGCTGGCGCTGGCCAGCGGCCAATTGGCCGGTGACGATGGCAATGAGCAAGAAGAGGAGAAGGGAGACCCATTCGTTGGGGTCGCTCACGGTGAACTGGTGCAGCGGCTCGACGAAGAACCAGTCGAATGTTAAGAACGCGGCTATGGAGGCGAAAACGGCTGGCCCGCGGCCGCAGGCGATGGCTGTGGCCATGACGGCGAGCAGGTACAGCATCGAGGCGTTGGCCAGGTTCACTTGCCCGAGCACGAAGCCGATGACCACGCTGACCACCGTTACCGCGGCCGTGGCAAACGCATAGCCAGGCAGCGCCGCGCGCCACAGCCTTATCAGCCGCCTGGCGAATCGCGCGCCGCGCATGAGAGGAGTGTCACACTCGCCCGCTCAACGCGGGCTCAATAAACGGGGCGATTCCCTCAAGAATCACTCAATAAGGGAGATGGTCCGACTGGTTTCGTTGAGCACCCATTGACTGATTGGCCCACGCTATTGAGCCATTGATGAGAGTTTCTGCGGGATAATCGAAGGTGATGAACCATCGTCGGGTGCTACTCGTGGAGGACGAGCCGGCTTTGCGCCGCATTATTGCGCGCAACCTGACCACGCGTGGGCTCGACGTCGCTGAGGCGGGCACCGTGGGCGAGGCGCTGACGGTCTTGAACTTCGAGACACCCGACCTGATCCTGCTCGACATCAACCTGCCGGACCGTTCCGGTTGGGACGTCCTGCGCGATCTGCAGCGGCGGCACATCGCCGTGCCAACGATCGTGGTCTCAGCCGTCCGTGTCAGCCAGAGCCGGCTGGACGAGTTCCAGCCGATGGCCTTTCTGCCCAAGCCGTTTTCCATCGACGCACTATTAAGGCTGGTCCTCGGCGCGACGGTAGCCCACGCGGAGCTCACTCCGCCTTGAGCCGGTAGCCGACACCCGGCTCAGTCACGATGAGTCTGGGCTCGCTCGGATCAGCCTCGAGCTTCCTGCGCAGGCTGGCGATATAGACGCGCAGGCTGCCGATGGCATCTTCGTAGCCGTTGCCGAGCACGGAGCGCAGGAGTTGGCCATGGGTCACCACGCGCCCCGCGTTCTGAGCCAGAAAGCGGACCAGCCCGTACTCGGTCGGGGTCAGGTGCACTTCCACCCCCGCCCGGGTCACGATGCGTCGGGCGAGGTCAATCTCGACATCTTCGATGCGTACGACGCGGTCACCCGCCTCCATCCCGCGCGCGCCGCGCCGCAGCGCCACCCGCATGCGGGCCAATAGCTCGGGGACACTAAACGGCTTGGTCACGTAGTCGTCCGCACCAGCGTCGAGCGCGCGCACCTTGGCCTCATCGTCGCCCATCGCGGACAGGACGATGATGGGCAGTCGAGTCCATTCGCGCAGGCGTCGGGTCACCTCGACGCCGTCCACATCGGGCAGGCCCAGGTCGAGGATGATCAGCTCGGGCGGGCGAACCGCGACCGCATCAATTGCCGCTTCGCCGGTGGCGGCCTCGTCGACGTCGTAGCCGTTGGTGCGCAGCGTGACGCGCAACGAGCGGCGGATTTGTAGCTCGTCGTCGACGACCAGCACGCGCGGCGGGTTCACAGCGGCAGCGTAAGGCAGAAGGAGGTGCCGCCGGCTGGCGAGTCGCCGACCTCGAGCCAGCCGCCGTGTGCCTCGGCCAGACCCTGCGCAATCGACAGACCCAGACCAGAGCCGGGCGCGCGGGTTTGGCCGCGCTCGAACGGCCGAAACAGGCGCTCGCGCTCGGCCAGCGGGATGCCCGCGCCGTGGTCGATCACCTCCAGGCGCGCCACCTCACCGTCGGCGGTGAGGCGCACTTCGATGGGTGTCCCCTCGGGCGTGTGGCGCGTCGCATTCTCGAGCAGGTTGGTTACGATCTGATCGACCTGGCCGTAGTCGCACGACACGAGTGGCAGATCGTCGGCAATCGTGAGCTGGACGTCGCGCCCCGCGGTTAATGGTCGAAGCCGGACCAGGACCGCACGAACCAGCTCCGCCAGATCCTGAGGCTGCTTGTGCGGCACCAGGACGCCGGCTTCCAGGCGCGACGCGTCAAGCAGGTTGGCCACCAGGCGGCCGAGGCGGTCCGCCTCGTCGTCGATCGCCGCGAGGAGCTCGGCGCGGTCTTCGTCGCTGTACGCCACGTCGGCCTGGCGCAGGCCCGAGACGTTGGCTTTGATCGAGGCCAGCGGTGTGCGCAGGTCGTGCGTCACTGCGCGCAGCAGCGCCGTCTTGAGATCGTCGGAGCGACGGGCCACCGCGGCTTCGCGCTCCCGCTCCGCGGCGTGGCGCGCGGCCTCAGCAAGCTGCGCCGTGACCAGTGCGGTAAAGAGCAGCAACGCCAGGCCGACAGCTTCGTCGGGGCTCGTAATGGTCAGCGTGCCGACGGGTGGGATGAAGAAGAAGTCGTGGGCGACGGCCGAAGCTACCGCGGCGACAACGGCTGGCCCGCGGCCCCAGCGGGTCGCCGCGAGAATAATCGGCACCAGATACAGCAGCACGGCCGTGGGCAGGTCGGCGTACATACGGAGGAAGCCGATCGCGGCGACGGTGACGGCTACTGCCACAAGGGCGAGGGCGTAGCGGACGAAGCTTCGCACGGGTGTCGCCCCAGTGGGGACCCTAGCGGGCGAAGAAGTGGCTGTCACTGACCGTGTCGGTCCCTTCGGGGCAATCGGGAATTCTCCCGGGGCTATCCGACGGTCTTAACCATTTCCTAATGGACATGAACCGGATCGTCAGGCTTCCTTAACTGCCGTTCGCCCATACCAATTGCATATGGGAGTCGAAGAACCGCCCCCGTCTAGACGGCCGCGCGTGTCGCGCAATGTCGTCACGACCTCGCATCCGGACCTCGAGTGGCGCGAAACCATCCAGGGTCGGCGGCCGGGTGACCGGTTCGTGCGGGTGGCGACGCACAAGGGCTTCACCCGCGTGCGCCGCGGCTACCTGGTGCCTCGCCGTGGAACGGGCGAGCCCACCAGCCGGGTCGGCCGGGCGATCCAGGCGGTCAAACACGCGATCCTGGGCAGCCCCATCGCCACGGCGCGCGAGTCCCACGAACGGCTGACCAAGCTGAAGGCGCTCGCCGTCTTCTCATCGGATGCACTCTCGTCCGTAGCCTACGCGACCGAAGAGATCATGAAGGTCCTCGTCCTGGTGGGCGTGGGCGTGCTGTACCTGACGCTGCCGATCTCGGGCGTGATCGTGCTGCTGCTGGCCATCGTGGTGCTCTCGTATCGCCAGACGATCCGCGCGTATCCGTCTGGGGGTGGCAGCTACATCGTGGCCAGCGACAACCTGGGCATGCTCGCTGGCCTGACCGCCGCCTCAGCCCTGCTGGTTGACTATGTCCTGACGGTGTCGGTCTCGATCGCCTCGGGCGTCGCCCAGATCACCTCGCTCGTGCCGGACTGGGTACCGTACGGCGTGCCATTGGCCGTTGGCGCGGTCGTGTTGATCGTGCTCGGCAACCTGCGCGGCATCCGTGAGTCGGGCAGCATCTTCGCCGTGCCGACGTATGTCTTCGTTTGCTTGATGTACCTCCTGATTGGCTACGGGCTGTACCGGCTGTTCCTGGGCGGGGGCATGATCTACGAGCCGCCGCCGTCGGCCCGCCAGCCGATCGGCGAGGCACTGGGGGTGTTTGTTCTGTTGCGCGCCTTTGCCCAGGGCTGCACGGCGATGACCGGCACCGAAGCAATCAGCAACGGCGTCCCGGCCTTCAAAGCACCGGAGGCCTACAACGCCCGCGCGACGCTGGTCTGGATGGGCGTGTTGCTGGGCACCATGTTCATTGGGCTGTCCTATCTGGCGGTGCAGCTCAGCGTGCTGCCCGCGGACACCGAGACGGTCATCTCGCAGATTGGGCGGACGGTTTTCGGCGCCGGACCGCTGTGGGTGGCATTGCAAATCGCCACCGCGCTGATCTTGATCCTGGCGGCCAACACGTCGTTTGCGGACTTCCCGCGTCTTAGCTCGATCCTGGCGCGCGACCGATTCCTGCCGCGCCTGTTTCAGTTCCGCGGCGACCGGCTGGCATTCACCACCGGGATCGTGGCGCTGGCGGTGCTGTCGATTATCTTGCTGCTGGTCTTCAACGGCAGTCTCGATGCGCTGATTCCGCTGTACGCCGTGGGTGTATTCACCAGCTTTACCCTGTCGCAGGCGGGCATGGTCGTCCACTGGCGGCGAGTGCGCGAGCCGGGCTGGCAGCGCTCGGCGGTCATCAATGGACTTGGTGCGGTGGCGACCGCAATCGTGACGGTGGTAATCGCGGCCACCAAGTTCGTCGAGGGCGCGTGGCTGGTAGTGCTGCTGATCCCGTTGTTGATCGGCATGTTCTATGGGATTCACACCCACTACAAGCGGCTGGAGCGCGCCCGCCGCGCCGAGACCCCGCTGTTGCCGGAGGAGGTCATCATCCGCGCCATCGTGCCAGTGGCCGATCTCGGCACCCCCGCCCGCCAAGCACTGGCGTTTGCACGGGCGGTGGCCAGCGACGACGCGCACGTGGTGGCAGTTCACGTCACCGACGACGTGGCCGAAGCGGAGCAGTTGCGGCGGCAGTGGGAAGAGTGGGAGCCGGGCGTCGAGATGGTGCTGATCGAGTCGCCTTTCCGCTCGCTGACCGGTCCGCTGCTGGCCTACATCGACGCGCTCAAGGAGAGCAACCCGGGCGACACGATCACGGTCATCTTGCCCGAGTACGTGCCCTCCAGCTGGTGGGAGCATCTCCTCCACAACCAGACCGCGCTGCGGCTCAAAGCCGCGCTGCTGTTCCACCCTGGCGTGGTGGTCGCCAACGTCCCGTACCACATGGCCCGCGGCTGAGACGCCAAGCGCTACGCAAGAATTTCGCGGTCGCTTATAAATGAGCCATGCCTGGTGGCGTGGCCGAAACGAAGTACACGGTGCTGGTCGTCGACGACGATCAGCGCCTGCGTCACCTCGTCCAGGTCGTGCTCCAGAACAACGGCTACAAGGTTGAGTTCGCCGACGACGGCGATGCGCTGCTGCCGATGGTCCGTCAGCACAACCCGGATGCGGTCCTGCTCGATCTCAAGATGGCGCGCATGTCGGGCATCGAGGCGCTGCAGGGGCTGCGTTCGGCTGGCGAAGACCTGGGCGTCATCATCCTGAGCGCGGCGGGCGAAGAAGCGCTCATCCTGGCTGCCTTCGACGCTGGCGCCGACGACTACGTCACTAAACCATTCATGATTCGCGTCCTGCTGGCGCGCCTGCGGGCAGTGCTCAAGCGCTCGGTGCGCGCGCCCGTAGAGCCCGCGGGCGAGACCGTGGCGAACGGGGTGACGCTCGAGCCGCGCACCCACTTCGCGTCCGTTGAGGGCCGCCGCGTGGCCTTATCACCGAAAGAATTCGAGCTGCTGCGCACGCTGGTCCGCGGCTCGGGCCAGGTGTTCACCTCAGACGAGCTGCTGGCGCGGGTGTGGGGCGAGGCGTACGTGGGTCAAGATGAAATTGTGCGCGCCAACATTTATCGCTTGCGCCAGAAGCTGGAGCCGCGGCCGAATGAGCCGCGGTACATCATCGGGCGACGGGGCGTTGGCTACTACCTGGCGCCGGCGAACGCGCACGCGTGACGGCACTGTTACCCCATCAACCTTTGGCGGCCGACGCCAACGGGTCAAGATACCCCGCCTGAGCCCGAAGCACATGGTGTCTGCCAGCCACGCCAGTCAACGCCGCCAGGCGCGTCTGTCGGTCATGCGCGCGATCCAGTTGGCGCTGGGCCACCAGCGGTCGATCGAGGGCCTGTGTCGTGCGCTGCGCCAGGAGTTGGCCCACGTCCTGGACACGACGGGCTTCCGGTCGGCTCGTTCCCACTCGGCAGCGGCTTCATCAGCGACGTGATTCGGACCCGGCAGCCGAGGTTGATCCGCCACTGGTCCGTCGAAGGACCGCGGGTCCAGGTCCAGTACGCCACAGAAACCCCGGGCCTGCCCGAGTCGACCATTACCGTGCCGCTGGTCGTCGGCGATCGTACCGTGGGTGTGCTCTCGCTCCAGAGCTACGCCGAAGCAGCCTACGACGAGGACGATCTGTTGCTGGTCCAGGGCGTGGGGGCGCAGGCTGGTCCTGGCCTCGAATTGCTCCAGCGCGGGGGTGCAGTCCAGGCCACGCGCAAGGTGAGCCATCTCGAAGCCATCCTGGCCAGCATGACCGAGGGCCTACTGGTGCTGGACCGTGACGGGCGCATCGTCAGCCTGAATCCGCCTGCCCGAGCCAGTTTCGGCTCGATGGGCGACGGGATCATCCTCGGTCAGCGACTCGATAGCCAACAGTGGGGCAAGTGGCCGCTTGGAGCCCGCGCGCTGGCCGAAGCGCTGAGTCCGGTCCTCGACGCGTTGATCCGCGGCGAAGCGCGGCGCGACATCGAAGTCGAGGTGCACGGCGATGGCCAACGTGTGCTCAGCTTCAGCAGCGCGCCGGTGCACGATGCAGGCGGACAACTGGCGGGCGGCGTTGTCGTCTTCCGCGACGTCACCACCCGCCGCGACGTCGAACGGCTGAAAGACGAGCTGCTGTCGATCGCGTCGCACGATCTACGCACGCCAACTACAGTGCTCAAGGGCCAGGCGCAGCTGATGCAGCGTGAGCTGCGGCGCGGCAGCCTCGACGCGACCAAGCTCGGCGAGCGTGTCGATCTCATCGTCAATCACGCCGACCGCCTGGGGCGGATGCTAAACCTGCTGCTCGACCTGTCGAGCATCGAGGCTGGGCGGCTCGATCTGGCCCTCCAGCCGACCGACCTGGTCGACGTGGCGCGGCGCGCCGCGAGCGTGGTCCAGGGCTTGACCACCATGCACACGCTCACCGTCGAAGCGCCGCATACGGTACACGGCCTGTGGGACGCGGCACGGCTCGACCAGGTGCTGCAAAACTTGTTGACCAACGCGGTCAAGTACTCGCCAGCAGGTGGCCCCATCGTCCTACGGGTCGAGGCGGAGCCGAGCTGCGCGACGGTTTCGGTGGGTGATTCGGGGCTGGGGATCCCCGTCGAAGACCTGCCGCGTCTGTTCGAGCGCTTCTACCGGGTCGCGGGCACGCGCACCCTGGAAGGCAGCGGATTGGGCCTGTTCATTTGTCACGGAATTGTTGCGGCGCACGGCGGCCGCCTGTGGGCTGACTCGGCCGGCTCGGGAAAGGGCAGCACCTTTTCCTTTTCGTTACCATACTGAGAGAACCCAGTCACGCTTTTGTCACGCCCGGTAGCAATCACGGGCCGTGCTACCAGCCATGATGCTCATTCGAATGGGTGGGAGGGCACAGGCATGGCTCGGTTAGCTTTCGTTCTGCACAGGGCCGGGCTGCGCCTCGCACTTGCGGGCCTGCTGGTACTCGTGGGCAGCGCACCGCAGATCGTCGCGTCGCCGCGTGCCGCGGCGGCGCCGCTGGTGGCCTCTATCGATCCGGTGCTGGTCCAGCAGATGACGGCCAACCCTCTCCGCAAACTGCCCGTCATCGTCCAGATGAGTCCGACGCTGGGCCACGCTCTTGGGGTCAATGCCAAACTGGCTGACCAGGCGCTCGCGCTGCTCCGCTTGAACGGCGTCGCCGAGGTGACATTGCCGCTGGTCAGTGGTGCAGCCGGACTCGCGGACTCGGTCGGCATCACCGCGCTGAGTCTCGCACCAGGGGTCGCATCGATCAGTGAAAACGCGCAGGTCCGCGCCCGCGCCGACACCACCACGCCATTGGGCACTGCCTATCCGCTCGCGGTCGAGGCCGATCGCGTTTGGACCAGCGGCGGCAAGGGGGCGGGCGTCACGGTGGCGGTGCTCGATTCGGGCATCGCCACCGACCCCGATTTCAGCCAACCGATCAGTCGAATTCTGGCGCGGGTGAATCTGGCCGATCCGCTGCCCACGTCGGTGACGGACCCCGGCGGACATGGCACGCACGTCGCCGGCACGATCGCCGGTAACGGCACCCAGTCGGCGGGTCAGTTCGTGGGCATCGCCCCCGGCGCCAGCCTGGTCGACGTGCGCGTGCTGGACGCCAATGGCAATGGACGGATGTCTTCGGTCATTCTCGGCGTGCAGTGGGCGATCAGCCATCGCGTCCAGTACCACATCCGCGTTCTGAACATGTCGTTGGGTGCGCCCGTGCGGGCCAGCTATCGTGCCGATCCGCTCGCGGCCGCGGTCGAGATGGCCTGGCAGCACGGCCTCGTCGTCGTCGCCGCCTCCGGCAACACCGGCGGCGCGGTCGATTCGCCGGGCGCAGATCCGTACGTCCTCACCGTTGGCGCCAGCGACGATCGGCTAACTGGCGCGCTCGGCGACGACGTGATGGGCTGGTTCTCGGGGTACGGCACGCCGGCGCTGTCGACGCCCAAGCCGGACCTCGTTGCGCCTGGTCGAAAAATCATCGCGGTGCGCGCCGCGGGCAGCACGCTCGATAAGTTGCTGCCGGACCACCTGGTGACGGCGACCAATGGCACCACGTACTTCCGCCTGACCGGTACGTCGATGGCCACGGCGGTGGTGTCGGGTGAGGTGGCGCTGCTGCTCGAGCGACACCCCGAGTACACGCCTGACCAGGTCAAAGCGGTCATGATGGGCACCAGCCGGCCCTTTGGACAGACCTCCGGCAGCACTCCGCCCCAAGGCTCATTTGGCGCCGGGGTGAGTGACGCGTATCTGGCCGTCAATAGTGGTCCACGTGGCTCGGCCAATCGCGGTCTGCGACCGGCGGATGCGGCGGCGACCAGCCTGTACGCCGCCGTCTATGGGCAGCCGTTGCACTGGCTGAATGGGCTGCTCGGCGGGCAGTTGTGGAGCCTATTCACGTGGGACAACCTGGCCTGGGACAACCTTGCCTGGGACAACCTGGCCTGGGACAACATCGCGTGGGACAACATTGCCTGGGACAATATCGCGTGGGACAACATCGCCTGGGATAACCTCGCCTGGGACTGAATGCCGTTCGCCGCCGACCCGCGTGTTGACGCGTATATCGATGCACTTCCGGATTGGCAGCAGGCCCTCTGCCGCGAGGTGCGCGAGCTCGTCCACGCGGCTGACCCGGAAGTGACTGAAACCATCAAGCGCACCAGGCAACCGTACTTCGTGCTGCAGGGCAACATCTGCGCGCTGTTGGCGGCGAAAGATCACGTCAACGTCTTTCTGTACGACGGTGCCATCGTCCCTGATCCGGCGGGCATCATCACCGCCGGACACGGCAACAAGACCGCGCGCACGGTGGGCGTGCGCCGCACCGAACACATCAACGCGCCGGCGCTGTTGGCGATGTTCAAGCAGATCATCGCCAATAACAGGGCCGGTGGCTGGCGCAAGATCAAGGGCGCCAGTTAAGGATTCGCTGCTTTTCTGAACTCCGTGGCGTCGAAGACGAGTCTGATCTCGTGGATCTGGCCAGCGCCGATGCGGATGAATTCGGCAAAGCGAAACGTCCCGGCGGGGTGGCTGACATCGCAGTCGTACAGAAATGCGGCGTCGCTGCCGGTGCGCAGTTGGGTGAGCATGCGCAGGTTGTTCAGCGTTTTGACAAACGCCTTGAGGCCTTGGACAAACGACTCCACGCCCGGCCGGCGGCCGGCCATTGGACCTTCATAGACGAAGTCCGCGGCCAATAAACGGCGCAGACCCGTTTCGTCAAACGAGTCGATGCCGTTCTGCCAGGTGGCGTAGTACGCCTCGATCACGTCAGTGCTCTGGTCAATCGCCATGGGTTCGTGTGCCCTCCGTTTGCATTTGAGGTCGCCATGTGTCGGTGCCCGGATCGCCGCCGCCTGCGGACATGCGTAGGCGGCCCAGGTAATGGCGCCAGCCAATTCCGTGCGTCTGTGCCCGCGTCTCAGGCAAGCCGGTGTGATTCAAGCTGAGCGCGGTGCCAGTGGGAATGGCGGTCAGCGTAAATTCCACGCGCGAGAAGCCCGGCGGCAAGTCCGCGCTGCCGGCCATGCCCCACGACACCACGACCCGATGCGGCGGATCGACCTCCAGGTACTCGCCGCGAAATGGGACGCCATTGATGTCGACGGCAAACCGCCCACCGGCGACAGGCTCCAGGTCCGCGCGTTCGCCCATCCACGTGACCATGCGCTCGGCATCCACGAGATGGGCAAAGACGACCTCAGGCGGAGCGTCGATGACGATCGACGTCGAAAAATCAACCATGCGCGCGGGTCCGCCGGACTTCGGCTTCGGCGGCTTGCTTCAAGGCGGCGAGATGGCTCGGCCAGAAGCCGTCGAGGAAGTCGCGCACAGCTTGCAAACCGTCGGTGCGCACGACGAAGAGGTGGCGCGTCCGCTCGTGGTGCTCGGTGACCAGACCGGCGCCGCGCAGCACGCGCAGGTGAAACGAAACCGCTTGCTGCGACATGGCGACCTGTTCGGCGATCTCGCCGACGGCGCGCGGTTCGTCGCGCACCAGGTTGAGGATGCGGCGGCGGTTGGGGTCGGCCAGGGCACGCAGGGCGACGTCGAGGGTGTCTGGCGCGGCGGCGCTGGTCATAGGAGTATTCAAACACACACTTGTACAAGTGTCAACTGGAATATCGCGTGAAGTGGCGAACCGCCTATCCTCGCTGGACGATGACGACTCCAGCGGACAACCAGCCCTGGCTCGATCAAACGGTCGAACCGCCGCTCGACCCCAGTTTGCCTATTTGCGATCCCCATCATCACCTGTGGGATAGACGCGCGGGCCGGGTCAGCCAGCGCTACCTGCTCGACGAGATCCTCGAGGACACCAACAGCGGCCACACCATCGCGTCCACGGTGTTCATCGAATGCGGCGCCATGTACAAAGCCGACGGCCCGGAAGGGCCGCGGCCGGTCGGCGAGACCGAGTTCGTGAACGGCGTCGCGGCGATGAGCGCGTCTGGGCTGTACGGTCCGACGCGGGTTGCCGCCGGCATTGTCGGCACCGTCGATCTGCGCCTGGGCGATGGGGCGGCGGCGGTGCTCGACGCGCACATTGCCGCCGGCGGCGGTCGTTTTCGGGGCATCCGTCACTCCGCGGCGTGGGACGCCGACCCGGCGCTGCCGGGCTCGCGCGGCAATCCGGGCTCCGGACTCTTTTCGCGCGACGATTTTCGGGCTGGCTTCAAGCACCTGGCGCCGCGCCAGCTGACGTTCGAAGCGTGGTGCTACCACCCCCAGATCCCCGAGGTCACGGACCTGGCGCGGGCTTTTCCCGACACGACCATCATTCTGGACCACTTCGGCGGACCGCTCGGCATCGGCTCCTACGCTGGACAGGCGGACAGCATCTATGCCGAGTGGCGGACCTCCATCAGTGAGCTCGCCACATGTCCGAATGTGGTGGCCAAGTTGGGTGGCATCAACATGGAGATCAACGGCTTCGGCTGGCACGAACGTGCACAGCCGCCGACCAGTGCGGAGCTCGCCGAAGCCACGCGGCGCTACTACGAGTTCGCGATCGACAAGTTCGGCGTGGACCGCTGCATGTTCGAGTCGAATTTCCCGGTCGACAAAGTCAGCTGCAGCTACGTGGTGCTGTGGAACTCGTTCAAACGATTGACCTCCAGCTACTCCGCCGCCGACAAAGCCCGGTTATTCCACGACACGGCGACTCGCGTCTATCGTCTGTAGGGTGTGATGCCGCTCACATAAAAGATGTGAAGCGGACCATAGTGGCGGCTCTGCACTATCGGACACCCTGGCAACCGGGAGTTGAGTTGCCGTGTCACACCACATTCGTTCATTCCGCACATTCGGCCTTTGTCTACTCGCGGGTTTGTTGAGTCTCGGCGCGCTGTCGACCAGCGCGATTGCGGCGAGCAGCAGCGCTGCGTGGCCGGCGCCACCGCCGACCAAAGCGGCGGCCTTGTCGGTCGTGCCTACCGCGGCGATGAACATCGCCGCTGCGGCGCCGGCCGCGCCGACGGGCGTGTACCTGAAGGGTCCTGGTCCGAACTGGCTGGGGTTGGCGATGGACAGTGTGCCTGCGACAGCCACCACCATCCGGCTGGTCGCCACGCCGGTGGGCGTCAGCGGTCTACCCACCCAGCAAGCGGTGGCGCCGGCGTACGCCCCCGAGGTCTACGTGCGCGGTCTGCAGTACAGCACGACCTACCGGCTCGCGCTCAGCTCGTGTGATGCGAGTGGCCTGTGCTCGCTGGTGCCGGCGGTCCAGACCGTGGCCACTTCCGATTGGGCTCCACCGGCAGGATTCCGCGCGACATCGGTGACGATGTCGAAGATTCAGGTCGCCTGGGACGCGCCCGATCCGTCATGCGATATCGCCGGCAACTGCTGGCCGGGCACACTGCCGTACAGCGTGCGCTGGACCGGTCTGGGCGGTGGTTGGCACACGCTTTCAGCCAGCGGCGGCTACATCTGCCCGTGGGGTGCGCCCTGTCCGGGCTACGCGCTGCAAACGACCGGCCTGACCACTCAGATCAGTGGTCTGGCGCCCGACGCTCCCTTTTGGATCGAAGTCAGCGAGTGCGCCACGACAGGCAGCGTGACCCAGTGTGGCCGCTGGTCGGACCCGCTGAAAGTCATGACGCTGGCCATCCCCGTATTTGCCCCCGCGTTTCCCTGATCGGCCCGCCTGACTGTCAACCCCTAAACTAGCCGCGCGCTGGGCTATCCTTGTCCGGCCGCGGCTATGACTGTTGAGCGAGTTTCCGTCGTCGCACCTGTCCGTTCGCCCGAGGCGGTGCGGGCCACGGCCGCTCGGCCGTCGGCTGTGCAGCGGCTCTACCCGGCCCTGGGCAACTCGAATTTCAGGTTGCTGTGGCTAGGGGGCATGCCGGCCACGCTGGCCGTGATGATGAACCAGGTGGCCAGCCCGTACGCGGCATTCACCCTGGCGGATTCCGCGGCGATCCTGGGCCTCGTCAGCCTGGCCCAGGGCCTACCGATGCTGGCCCTGTCCCTGGTTGGCGGCGTGGCCGCCGATCGGCTGCCGCGACGGTTGGTACTGATCGCCAGTCAGTCGACGCTTGGTCTCGCCGCCGCGGCGCTCGCGGTGCTCGGCCTGACAGGCAATCTGCAGGTCTGGCACGTTGTCGCCAGCGCCTTCGTGCAAGGTGCGGCGTTTGCCTTCAATATGCCCGCGCGGCAGGCGTATATCGCCGAGCTGGTCGCACGCCCGCAACTGGCCAACGCGGCAGCGCTGAACAACGCCGGCCAGAATTTCTGCCGGGTCGCGGGTCCGGCGCTGGCGGGCATGCTGATGGCGATACCCTGGATCGGCATCGGCGGTGCGTTCCTGTCGATGGCGGGCATGTACGTTCTGGCGCTGGTGGTGCTGTTCCGCCTGCCTGGGGCGCGGCGGCCCGGGGTCGCCACGACGCGGACGGGCGCGGGCGGTGCGGCGCATCTCCTCGAAGGCCTGCGCTACGTGCGTTCCAATCCGCCGATCATGGCGCTGATTGGGATGAACCTGATCGTCGTGGTGTTCGGCCAGCCGTATCAGACGCTGATGCCGGTGGTATCCGAACGGGTCTTCGCGGCGGGCGCCGAAGGCCTGGGCATGCTCTTAGCCGCGTCTGGCGCCGGCGCGCTGACCGGTGCGGTGATCGTGGCGTCGATGTCGCGGCTGCGCAAGCCCGCGACGATTCAGGTCGGCCTGGCGATTGCGCTCGGGCTGGCCCTGGTCGGCTTCTCGATGACGCGGTCCTTTCC
>WNFC01002552.1_pt1 | contig 19605 bp, 16 predicted proteins | sample 5400541 | NCBI WGS metagenome assembly WNFC01 (sample SAMN13153342, study PRJNA577476) | soil metagenome | isolation source: 120 cm saprolite under Douglas fir tree site 2 hole 2 replicate 1 | place: USA:California | collected 2015-04-18 | reverse complement strand
GCAGACGAAAAAAGCAGGATTCAAGCCCGTCGCCGCAAGCAGCCGACGCTATCTCCCGCGCCGGGTCGTTCCACCAGAGTCGAACACGAATACATCCGTGAAGGCGCATGGACCTATCTGGCGGCGTGGGACGTGCATCGGGCCAAGGTGTTCGGCCGTTGCGAAAAGAAAAGTGGCTTTGCACCGGCCAATCGCCTGGTTGCAGAAGTCATGAGCCGAGAACCCTACCAGTCGGCACGTCGTGTTTTCTGGATCATGGACAACTGTTCCGCCCATCGCGGCCAAAAGGCGGTCGACCGCCTCCGCTCTCAATGGCCCAACGTGCTCCTCGTACACACCCCGGTCCATGCCAGTTGGCTCAATCAGATTGAAATTTATTTCTCCATTGTCCAAAGGAAAGTACTCACACCCAGTGACTTCAAATCCCTCAGCGAACTCGAACAGCGGCTGCTAGCCTTTCAGCTATCAGGAAACCGCTTCTCCCTTTCTCAGTGGACCTTCACTCGCAAAGATCTGGCTACTCTCCCAGCGAAAATCGAAAACAAACGGTTCGCTCCCGCGGCCTGACTCTCTTCCCAATACGTCACCGTAATTCCGAACGAGAGCACTTAGTTACCGGACTTCAAGCTTATCGAACATCTGTGATGATCCAAGCGCCATTCGACTTTGCCAAGTGAAAAATCGCTGTGTCTGTGCGGCTGTTGCTCTTGGCCCCTTTCGGCGTGTAATCCAGCGACACCAGTGCCTTTGCGACGGCAGTTGCGCCATCGGGCTCTAGATCCACACTTTGAATATCTACGCGCATGCGAATGGAACTGGCATTTTCAAAAGAGGACCTGAAGCCTGAATACTTGTCACCCATGTTGGGCCAAATCTTCCGTAGGGCGTTTGCATCCCTTTGGTCGAAGGCCTGGGAGTAACGCTGGATAGCGGCTCGTATACCGGCGTCAGCGTCAACCGTTGCCACTGGTGGAGTCTCTGACTTGAGCGGAGGCTTCGCCACGGAAATGGAAGCTTGGTTCAACGCCGTAAGTCTGCTGTTGACGTCCGCCAAGTACTTCTGAGCGTCGTCCGCGTGCGGCCCGCTACTCTGAACAATTGATTGGAAGTCAGTGCGTGCTGCCGCAAGTCCATCCTTGTCGCTCGCGCTTGCGGCCTGCTGATACCTTTGCACCATCTGCTGAAAAGCGGCGTCCGCGCTCTTTCTCTGCGCGCGGGCCTGAATCTCACCCAGTGCGCCAGGAATGTTGTTCGCATAGCTCAAGGCTTCGCCGGCTTGCGGGCCGCCATCACTCGCCAATGCCTGAAACTTTGGCAGTAGACCCTTGAGTCGCTGGACAGCTGCGTCGTCGTCGCGCTGCTTGAGTTGGTTAAACTGGCTCTCCAATTGTGCCAGTCTGCTTTGTTCTGACTGGTCAATCTCGGCGATCAGCTGCGCCGCATCGCTGCCGCTCTGCTTAAGTTGGTCCGCTGCTTTGCGAGCAGACTGAAAGTCGCCTTGCCTCAAGTTTAGGCGAGCCTGGGCAAGGAGATTATCCTGCAGGACGCGTTGGGGTATCACCTTGTCGAGATAGTTTTGAGCGTCTTGTCGGCGCATACCTCCGGTTGGGAGAGCTAAGACCTGGCGGAGCTCCTTCTGAGCCACTGGGTAGCGAGCGCCCGCCATGCTCTTCATCGCCTGCTGCCAAAGAACCTCTTCGCGCTGCCGAAGCTGACGAAGATTAGCATCCTTCAGGGACTCTTCGATTCCCGATAGTTTTCTCTGCACGTCAGGTGTCAGTGGTCCGCTCAGCGCGGCGGCTTGCTGCAGCGTTTGTCGCGCGCCATCAAGATCGTTCGCCGCGATCAGTTTGTCTGCGGCGTTCAGCGCATCGCGCTGCTGCACCTCAAGCGGATCAATTGGTGGAGGCTTTGGATTTGGCTTTGTCGAAGTCACATCCACGGGTCGGGGTTTTGACAGGAACAAATGCGACCCTACCCAGGCAGTCAAAGTTATCCCCACCATCAAGGCCACCACGATTACCGGCTTGCGCAACCTCGGAACACGCACCGTGTGGCTCTTCGTTGTGGTGACCGCAGGCGCGGAGGGTAGGGAATTCTCTTGCATCTCAATTCGATCACTGGGAATGTCGAGTGGAGCGCCGGATTGTGGTTCGGCTCCCGAAGCAACGGCTTGTGTGGGTTGAATGTCTGACCGCGGAGGAGGGAGGACTGCCTCCAATGGATTCGCAGGTGCACCGGGTTGAGGGGTGAGCGTCGGTTGGCTCACCGAAGGCAGCACTGAGGTTGCGTCTGCTGCCAACGTTTTCTCTTGCGACGGTGGAGCGCTCGGCAAAGGCGCGGCCTGAAGAAAAGCATACTCTCTGGAAATACTGGGTGGGACGGAGGCCCCAGCAGGTGTCGATTCCCGGGCCGCGATAGATTTCGCATCTTTGATTTGTTCCGACAATCGCTGGATTCGAGGGTCGAACGGTTCGAGAGTCTTTGTTTCGAGGACCTCTTCGATGGTTTGACTCGCCGCGTCAACGTTCCCGGATTCGATCAGGGTACGAATTGCCTCGAGCTTGCGCTCTTGTTCTCTCTGCTTTTCTCGCGCAGCAAATTCAACTTGAGCGGAATTCAATAGCTGGGTCAGATCCGAGTCGGGCCCAAGGGTCACGAGCGTTTGCTTCGCCAGATCGATCGCTTCGCTGAACTTTTCCCGGTTGATCTTGACCCTGATTTCGCGGATTCGCTGCTCTATTTGTTGCCGCACGGCCAACTTTCTTTGTTGAATTTCGGCCTGCTGAGCGAGATTAACAAGCTCCAGGTTCGAAGGGAATTTTCGAAGGCCCTTCTGCGCTGCGCGAATCGCGTCCTCAAAGCGATTTGAATCAAACAGCACCTTTGTCTCCTCTAGAGTCTTGCGAAGTAATAGCTCCTTTTCGATGTTAGCGTGTTGGTTTTCTGCGAATTCGGCAAGCCGCCTGAAGTTTGTCTCCCCCGGAAACTCGGTGAGGAGCTCCCTCGTTCTGGAGAGAACATCGAGATACTTCTTTTCGGCCATTAGTTTCTTGAGCGCGTCCAGTTCGCGTTGCATCCGTTCGGCTCTAGCTTGTTTGTCTTGTTCGCGCCGGACAAGCGTGCGCAACTTGAGCACGGCCGGGTCGTTTGGGTAAGCTTCGGCGAGGCCATCCAGCAAGGTCAGGGCTTCGCCAAAGGACTGTGTAGACAAGCGAGCCCTTGCTTCCGCGAGTTGCTGTTGTTTCTGCTGCTCGGCGCGATCTTCGCGGGCTGTTTCCAATTGTTCGTTGATCTCCACTTCACCTGGAAAATCTGTTTGCAACTTGCTTAAAAGAGCTATGGACTCGTCGTAATGGCGGGAAGCTAGAAGCGAGCGGGCCTGTGCCAAACCTTCTCGCTTGCGCTGTTCTGCCTGCTCTTCACGAGCGGATTCGAGTAGCCGGCCAATTTCGCCTTCCTCGGGGAACTCCTTTTGTATTGGTGTAAGAAGGGCGAAAAATTTTTCATATTTCTTCGCGGCGAGGAGTTTTCGAGCTTCTGCTAGAACCGATCGCTTGCGTTGCTCTGTCTGTTCCTCATGAGCGGATTCAAGCATTCTGCGAATCTCGTCTTCCTCCGGGAACTCCCCCTGCATGGAAGTAAGAAGGGCGATGGATTTTTCATAATTCTTGGAGGCTAGGAGGTTCCGGGCTTCTGCTAGGCCCTGCGCCTTCCGCTGCTCCCTTTCATCTTCGCGGGCCGAATCCAGCAACTTCGGAATTTCGTCATCCCTGGGAAACTGCTTCTCCAACGTCGTTAATAAGGTGATACATTCTTCATAGAGCCGCGCAGCCAGGAGCATCCGGGCTTCCGCCAGGCCTTGTTGCCTTCGGTATTCCTCTTGATCGTCACGGGCCGAATCCAGTAACTTTCGAATTTCGTCATCCGTGGGAAACTGCTCCCCCAAAGTCATTAATAAGGTGATGCATTCTTCATAGCGCCGCCCAGCCAGGAAATTCCGGGCTTCCGCCACGCCTTGTTGCCTGCGGTATTCCTTTTGATCGTCATGGGCTGCCTTTATGAGCTTGGGAATCTCCGTGTCGTTCGGAAACTCCTTTTCTAAAGCAGTAAGCAGTGAAATACATTCACCGTATTGTCCGGCTGCTAGGACGCTCTTTGCCTCCGCCAGTCGTTGCATCCTGCGTTGGTTCCTCTGATCTTTGCGGACATCTTCCAAGAGCCTAGGTATCTCTTCGTCGCGCGGGAATCGACTCTGCAAGTTGGTGAGGAGAATCAGACACTCGTCATAGCGCCTGGCGGCCAGCAAGTTTCGAGAGTCCTGCAGGGCTTGCTGCTTGTGTTGCTCGGCTTGGTCCTCACGGACGGTCTCCAGAAGCCTGGTTACTTCCTCTTCCTCGGGGAACTCCTTTTCCAAATCGACCAGAAGCAATATGCACTCGCTGTAATTCTGCTGTGTCCAAAGGCCCCGCGCCTGCCGCAATCTCTCGAGTAACCGCAGTCGTTTTTGCCGCTCTGCCTTTTCCTTGACGACTTGTTGCTGGAGAGTGATCGCTTGTTCGTTGGACGGGTCGCTTTCGAACACCTTGGCCACCAGAACTTCGGCCTCATCGGGCAATCCTTCGGCCATATGTTGCCTGGCAGCGTCCAACCACTCGGCCACCAATTGCGCTCGATCAAGCTCCTGCTGGACAGCGCGCTGCAATTCTTGCGCGGGAACGAAGCCTGAATCGAGTTGTAACGCACTCTCTGCTGCTACCTTGGCTTCCTGTATCTTTCGCTCTTCCAGAAACACGCGGCCCTTTTCGACATATTGTTGAGCCTTCGGTCGAACCAGAATGCGCTTGAGCTCTGCATTAACCTTCTCCAGTAAGGCTCGCGCCTGTTGGTTGCCGGATTCGACTTGGAGGGCCTGACGTAGCAGGTCGCGAGCCTCCGTAAACTCGCCCTTCTCGATGTGCCGGCGGCTCTGGGCCACAAGTTCGGCAACCGACTCCGCTTGAAGCTTCCTATAGATCGGATCCATCTCGAGCAGCAAGTCTTCCATTGACTGATACCGCTCGCCCGGAGCTTTACGCAGAATTTTCGAGACAATGATTTCCAACTCCTGGGGGCAATCCGGCAGAAGGTCGCTCAGCGGGGCAAGCTCCTGCTGACAGATGCTGTGCATGAGACTTGCCGGAGTCTCTCCTGTGAATGGTCTTCGGTAGCCAAGCAACTCATACAGCAGCACTCCGAAAGACCAAATGTCCGATCGTTCGTCGGCATGCTCGCCGTGGTATTGTTCCGGGGACATATAGGCAAACGTCCCGATCAGCATTCCTGTCTGTGTCCTGGAAGTCTCCAGGACCCTAGCGATGCCAAAGTCGACCACTTTCACCGTGCTATCCTTGCCAACCATTACGTTCCCTGGTTTGATATCGCGGTGAACGATGCCACGCTTGTGGGCATAATCGAAAGCACGGCAAGCTTGCATGGCATAGACGAGCTTCAGCGATGTGGGAACCGCAGCGCGGCGGGAGATCAGCTGTTCAAGGTTTTCTCCATCCACTAACTCCATGGCGATATAGGGAGTGTCCCCTTCTTGGCCCATGTCATAGATGGTTACGATATTCGGATGTTGTAGGCCGCCGGCTGACTGAGCCTCTCGGTAGAAGCGTTGGAGCAGGGCGGGGTCGTTAGCCACACCAGTAGTGATCGTCTTCAACGCAACGAGCCGATTGATAATCGGGTCGCGGGCGCGATAGACCACTCCCATAGCGCCGTGACCCAGCTCTCCGAGGACTTCGTATTTTCCCAACTTCTTCAAACGCTAACCTCTGCCACTTCAAACGTGACTCGGCGTGCCGCCAGTTGTAGGTCGTGACCTTGTTGCATGGAAGAAAGGGCCGACCAGCGAAAAACACTTCGCCCATCGCGCGCGGCGCTCACAAAATGCACTTGATTTGAGTGTAAAGAAGAGGTCTGCCATGACCAGCGAACCTGCGCTATTGGGACGACGCCACAGCGCACAGCCACACGCTGGCCTGTCCTCCAGTGGTCGTCAAGCAAGGAATGCACCGGTGCGATACTTCCCCGGAAGCAGAATAGTCCCAAAACCACCTCGAGGTGTCAACTAAATGGTCACTCAGCCACCGGAAAACAAACGTCATAAGGAGAGCACCATGAAGAGCTCTCGAACACTAGGCAATCTGGTGAAATGAAAACTGAAGACCTTCGTTTGTAGAACGCTGGGACGGTTTATGAAAATTCAGATAAAGATCCGATTTAGACCTTGACAGCAATACGGCCGATATGTAAGCTCTGCCCCTCTTCCGTCCCCGGAAGATTTCCCTCGGTTATCTCCTATGTGGTCCCGACTCGTTCTGAGGAGTTGCCATGCAAAAACTAAATATTTTCCATAGGGTCTTGTCGAAGGCTTGGAACGCACAAAGAGTGCGTCCGGCGGGTTTGGCGGCTGTGGTGGCAGCGTCGCTAATCGTTGCGGGCGTGACTGCCATACAACGCGTTTTTGCCGCAACAGATGACCCGCCGGCTCTAGAGCTTAATCCCGTGGTGGCGCCAACGAATCCGGCTAGGCTACATCCGGTCGAGCGCGTCAGGCGGAATGAGTTCGGCCTTGTCGGCTCGTTTCCCCTGACGGAAAAAGATCTGGAGTCGCTACTGTATCCGAGCGTCACGGAAGAAGAAAAGGCTGCTGTGCTTGAGGGGTTGAAATTCTTCACCGCTCCGCACACGGCGCCCGAAGGCCTCGGACCGTTTGCAAACCAGCGTTTTTGCCAGGGGTGTCACTTAAACTCGAACGATATCGTAGAGCACGACGCTAACCACGAGCCCAACAACGACCGGCTCGTTACCACATCTTCTCCGGCTTCACGCGCGAGCCGCTCTTCGTCTACGAATTTCTCTTTCACGTCGTTCGACCCGTCAACGGGTGGTGGTAGGGCACCGGATAATGTTGATGCCATCTCGAACACAGGCGAGACCGCAGCGTTCACGCTTTTCGGCGACTTTTCGCCAGCCAATCGAAAATTTTTGAGTTTTTTCTCCACAGGCGGTGTGCAGCGTGTGCGTCCGTCGCTCGCGGCCTGTCTGCCTGATCGGATTGCTCTCACTTCCGAGGATCCCAACCTCGCGGGGGGCGTCGATCCGGTCACTTTTCTGAGCTCTTTAGGCTTTCGCCGAACGACTGGCGAGCGTGCGGCTCCCCCCTACATCGGCCGTGGTCTGATCGAGGCGGTCCCCGATGCCGAGATTCTTGCTAACGAAAGTGTTGAGCACGATCCAATTAATTCTTCCCTCGACCACGCTGGAGACTTCCCTGAATGCGGCTCATCGGACTGCTTAAACGGTCGCCACAACCAGAACACGTCGAATCAGGCCTTTGTCGGAGGACATACCGATATCCGGGTGGGGCGCCTGGGTCTGCGGGCGGCGGGTCCCACTCTCATGCAGTTTATGATCGGCGGTTCGCAAGGAGAACTAGGCTTCACGAGCCCTCTCTTTCCCACGGAGCCAGTCAGTGCGACAAATCTCAACCGTCCTGGGTGCGCAATTACTGTCACCGAACCGAACATCTCGCTGTCGACGCCTGTGAGCCTGCGGGCACTGATACGCTTGGTGGCTCCGCCGGAGTTCGGCAAAACGTTGCTTCACGTTCTAAACAAGAAAAATCCGGGAGATCAACTTCCGAAAGGCAGTCCCGAGGAAAGGGTCCAGCGCGGAGCAAAATTGTTTGGCATCGATCTGGTGGCCTTTGCTAACCGCACCATCCGAGGCCGAATGCCGGACGGAGGAGACGGTCGAGATGAGCATGCTGTCAATCAAGCTGATCGAAAACTTAATTGCGCTGGCTGCCATCTACCTGTGGTGACGACCGGAGAGTTGCCTGCCGAAGTCGGCCCAGAACATTTGAATGATGTGTGGGTGCCGCTGTTTTCCGACCTCCTCATTCACCCGGGACCGGTGATCGACGCCGAACGAATTGCCCCGACGCAGAGGCTGCCGGTGCTTGTGCAGCGAGTCGACGAAATGGGGCACCTCTTCAACACCCTCGATTTAGTTCGCGGAATGGCCGACGATACTCTTCCAAACCAAGGTGTCGCGACTGGGCGCGAGTGGCGCACCCCGCCTCTAATGGGACTCGGAAGAATTGGACCTCCGTTTTTCCATGACGCCCGGATCTACTTTAGTAAGCAGAGTGTGTCAACAACCCCTGCGGGTACGGTCTATTCGGACAAGGATACGACGAATTCGCCTTTAGTCGTGCAAACCCTCCGCGACGCGATTCGTGCCGCAATCGAGCTGCACGATCTGCCCGCTCCATTCGATGCCTCGAATCAATCGAATGAGGTGGGGGGCTCTTGTCCTGTTCCCCCTGGCAATGGCGTAGGCGATGTCATTTACCACAGCGGTGCGGCAGATATCTGCCCTCGGTATGAAAGCCCTACTTCACAACAGAACCGCGGCGATGCACGTAAGGTTATCAGACGCTGGCGCAGGCTCAGCGAGGACGACCAATTAGCCGTGATCGAATTCTTGAAGCAGCTCTGAGCGCCTGCAAGAAGGCCCTTGAATGGAGGTCGCCGACCGGCGCGGTGTGCACTTGCACCAAAGAACAAAGATGTCCCTATGTTCCTAGCCGCGCACAAGCCGTGAGAGGAACGTAGTGGGAAACGTACCTCCTCTTGACCTTTGGTACGCGCTCTGGCCGGGTTTCTTTCGCTCCACGGTATTCGGAAGCATCATCTATCGCGCTCCGGGTAGAAGACACTTCAACGAACCCGATTGGATCAATTCTTTACGAGAGCGTGCATTTCGAAGCGGATGCGCAACCGGTCTTTGACTTTGACCGTACCGCCGGCTACCTTCGCTGGCGTAATTCCGTAATCAATCTGCAGGAGGAACAACTCGCCCTGCGCAATGAGTTCATTCCCAGCAATGCTTACACCGACTGGCAGATGAATAGCCTTTTCGACCCCGTGCAGCTTCAGTTTCCAGCGAGCGTCAGGTTCCACTTCTCGCCTTTCTTCTGCACATTGCTTACATCGATGGAAGAAAATGTCACGTCCGGAAGCTGCTCGACATCGAGTGCTTCTTTCCCTTGCATCGTCGACTGTACCGAGCTGCGGTCCTTTCCGACTAGCCGGGATCTAACGCAGTTAGCGATTTTGTTGCCACTCGAAACGTCACCGAAGAATTCTCAGCGTGATTCGGGGCGAATGCAATGCGCCCCGAAAGTTCTTTCGCGGCCACGAGATGATCGTGTCCAAACGCCTTGAAGAAGCCTTCTTTATAGATGTCAATTTGCATCGTACTGCGCGCTGAATCGATCTCGTAAGTCGTCTGCGCCCGAACATGCTGCCCCGGGCCTTAGAGCCATGCCAACAAAAACCATCACGGTGTTGCCGGCCAACCGATAGACGCTACCCATGGTGCCTCCGCAAATCTTCACGATGTTCAGGGCCCGACGCTATGGCACGCTTATACCAGAGAAGAATTGATTGACAACGAAAGTGAAATACAGTTCGGCGGAGTCACTTTCCTTTCAAAAAAAAGACAAGATACCGACGCTATTCGCCAACCTGTTGAAAGATGGAAGAACGTGGGCAAAGTCTGATAAAGTTTTTTTTCGACACATTTTTGTCGAGCTTGACAGCAGTGCCACCGATATGCATACTTCGGCTCTCTTCTGTCCCCTGGAGAGTCCCACGAGTACTGCAAATCTTCCGAAATGTTACTTTAATGGTTATTTTACGGAGTTGTTAATATCCAACCTAGAAGTTTCTCCAGGGTCCGTTCAATGACTAGGAGCGCTCGGGGAGCGGGTCCACACAGTATCGCTGTGGCGCTGATCGCGATACTCGTCATCACAGGCGTAGCCGTCGGCGTGGGTCTCTCGATCTTCCGCCCGTTCAAAGACGATTCGGGGGCAGTACAGAGCGCTCCGTCCGACGTGGTGATTTCGACCAGCGGCGGCAGCGTTGTCCCAGTGAGCGCCCCACTCGATGATACCAACAAGTTCTTCGATCCCGGCTTCGGGACGAACGGTCAGGCATGTGTGACTTGCCACCAGCCGCGCCAGGGCTTTACGATCTACGTAGGAAGCATCAAAGATGCTTTCCGGGCTACTGGCCTGACGGACTCGCTCTTCCGGCTAAACGACACGGCTAATAATGCGAACGGTTCAAACAGCGCTGACAACTTTAGCCTCTTCATGGATACAGGAGTGGTCCGTATTGGCAAGACCTTCGCGGCAAGCTCCGACTTCGCTGTCGCGCCACAAAACACTGCGAAGTTTGGACCATTGCCGCTTTCGACGGACCCACAGCAGCCCGGACACACGACGCTGTCGCTGTTCCGCCGACCGCTTGTCAATACCAACGAGCATCTAGACAGCTCCGTCTTCTGGGACGGCCGGGCCAGTATCATAAACATGCGGGCCCAGGTGATAGGCGCTGCTAAGACACTCCTGCTGGCACCCAACCCCACCAATGACGACTCGGATCAGGTCGCGGCGTTTATGCTCGGGGTGTACACCGACCAACGGTTTGATAGCGCGGCGGGAACGGATGTCGAAGGAAATTGTTTCCTCTCGATCTGCGGTGGAGGCTTTCTCGACGCTGACGGCGCTCTGGGCGGCGTAGATAACTTGCGGACTCTCGCCTTGGGTCCCAACGCGCCGTGCACCAGTTTTCTGGCGAATCCCTGCAGGACGAACGTCGCCGGATATTCGATCTTCGACGCTTGGTCGAAGCTGCCCAGCGAAACCGCGAGAAACGCGGCCCGGGCGACGATTGCGCGCGGCCAAGACGTATTCAACAATGTCAATCTCACGATTCCTGCGGACGGGATCCCCGGGCTTTCCCAAACTGCGGGAACCGCCATACATTGCACCACTTGTCATGCTACCGGCAACGTCGGTAACAACCCTGATGCGACGTTCTTCGTCAGAATCGGCACCGACTCAGTTCAGATCCTGAGGGCCCTCGGCCCTCGGGTTGCAGGCCTCGCGGCCCGCGCCCAAAACTTGCCGGAGTACTGTCTGCGACCGACCAGCGATCCTACTCCCTTCAGTACCGCGGCGTGTGGTAGTCACGGCACTGACGTGAAGACCACCGATCCTGGCCGCGCGATGGTCACCGGTCTTATCGCCGACGTCGGCAAGTTCAAACCGCCGATCCTGCGTGGCCTGACGGTGCGGTCGCCGTATTTCCACGCTGGCGTGGCCGACGGAATCGATGCTTTGGTTGACTTTTATAACGCTAGATTCAGCATCGCTTTGACGGATGAACAACACAGCGATCTAGTTGCGTTTCTGGAAGCGCAGTAACAGGTGCACAGCGCACCTCATTCCAAACGGCAGGATGGCGGTCGCCCTCTGGATGATTTCTGTGATTGTTAGCGGCGATCAGCCGAACTCGTAGTGGCTTGGCATCATGTTTGATGATGCCGTAGGCTCAGCGAGGACGATCAGTTTAAGCTTTTGATCGAATTCTTAGGCAGCTTTGAGGGCCTGCAACAAAGGCTTGTCAACTAAAGGAACGCACAGACGAGCGCTCATGGCGTTGGGCGCAGGTACTGGATTGTGCGGCGCACCCTTAGCTCATGGTTGTTTGTGACCGCCCGAGGGGCTTAGTTTCCTCGATCAGCGCGGATTTCCCCTCAACAGCCCGCCCACGTACGCGCTCCTCGATAAGTTGCTGAAACATAAGTCGCAGCGGTGGGTGGTAAGCGAACAGAGCAGCGAAAGCGTCCCGATCCACGCTCAGTAGGTTCACCCGGGAGACGGTACGCGCTGTGGCCATCCGTGGGTTGTCGTTCACTAACGCCATCTCACCGAAGCAGCCTCCTGGTCCCACCCGCCCCAGCACTTGCTCGCCGCTCCCAGACTCTTGTTTCACAATTTCAACCTCGCCGTCGATGATAATGTAGAGCCGATCGCCGCAGTCTCCTTGGCGGAAGATGATCTCTCGTGGCTCGAAATGTTCTCGTCCGAAGCTTGCGCTCCTTTCAATCTTGAGCTGTACGATGTCCTGCGGCAGCAGTAGATCGAGGATCCAGTCCGTCAACACCCGAAACTTGCGGTCGAAGTCGGGCATCTTCATTAGATAGATCGCCCGCCAGAGCAACCACGCAATGAAGCCGGAAAGTTTCAGGCCGAAAATGTCGGCGACCGCAGACCGATGGCCAAGCGAGGCGAGCTTTCCACGTGCCTTGAACGCGAAACCTTGCTTTGGCTGCCCTCGCAGGCCGGCGACGAGATTCTTCGCTAAGCATGTCGCTTCCCGGATGGCGTGCTGCGCTGTGGGCGGGCAAGGCTGCCAGGTGTTCTGGTCGACGACCCAGGCACAATCCCCGAGTGCCCACACGCCTGGGCGGTCTAGCACCTCTAAAAACTTGTTGACGACAATTCGACCACGTTCTTTCTTGCACTGCAGGGAGGCCACCAGCGCGTTAGGCGCGGCGGGAACGGTGCTTACGAGCGTCTTAGTAGGAATTCGGTCCCCGCCCTCAATGAGCGCTGATTCAGCCGTGGCTCCCGCCAAACGTGTACTGAGGCGGATCTCGACTCCCCGACGCTGCAACCGTTTTTGGGCGAACTGGGCTAGGTCCTCGGGTAGTTCGGGGAGTATAAGTGGGCCGGCGTGAAGCAGGATGACCCGAATCTCTGCCGCCTTGATGCGCCGAAAACTATGGGCTGCGGCCCGTACGAAGTCATTCAGTTCGGCGACCGCTTCGACGCCAGAGAACCCTCCCCCGGCAACCACGAAGGTGAGCAACGCGCGTCGCAGCTCAGGGTCCGATTCAATATCGGCTTCTTCGAGGAAGTGGATTGCGCGGTTGCGCAACACCAACGCGTCCCCATGGTATTTGAATGGCAAGGCATGTTCGGCAAGCCCCGATTGGCCGACGAAGCTTGTGATATTGCCGACCGCGATGACCAGATGATCGTACTCGATCTGACTGGGCCGTGGCCGAACGCCCGAGCTCGTAGTCACGATTCGGTTTGTAAAGTCGATCGACTCCACCTCCCTCGTGTAAAGGTTGGTCTTCGGACAGAGTCGGCGGATCGGCGCAATCGTGTCGAGAATCCCTATGCTCCCCGAAATCACTTCCGGCAGCATCGGTTGAAATACCATGTAGTTTTCTTTGCTGATCAGGCTCACCTCGAAGCTCGGATCGCCTTTCAGAAGCTTCTCAAGCGTCATAGCCGTGTAGACGCCGCCGAAGCCCCCGCCGATGATGAGAATCTTGGTCTTTTTCTGCGGCATGTGAACTTTCCAACGTCGGATCCACTCGCCACTAGCGTGTGCTGACGACTTTATACAGTTTCCCGGGCACTATTGAAAGACCCCAATAGCGGCTGGGCAAGTACCGCAACCGCGTCCAGGCGAAGCCTCACTCACTCCTGGAGCTGGCGAGGGGTGAAATTCGCGCGCTCGTGAAGAAGGATCTGGACCGAGCGAGGGGCATAGCCAATGTCATTCAGCGCGGCTAGGAATTCGGTGACATCCACGGTCTTCCCTATCTGCAGGTACCGCGCGTGTGCGACGATCGTCTTCGCGTCGCGATCAACACTTATACTGTCTAGCCACTTGAGTTGCCCGCTCTGTCCTCTGGCCTTGAGGAACGCGATCCGCTCGTGGGCTGACCGCTCACACATCCCACAGCAAAGATGCTCGACCTTGGCTGCAAGCCGGAAGTGCTCTATACCGCTTAGTTCCATGCGTCCCGCCACCAGGCCCTCGTCACGCAGGGCGTTGTCGAGTGCCACGAAATCCAGCTTGTCCGGGTCGCTTACGACAAGTTCAATCGAGTTTCCATTCTGTGGGAAGGAAGTTTTGCTCTGATCAGCTTGCACGCGTGTAAGCAGTTGCTTAGGACCGATAGCGTTCGCCGCATCGATACCAGGCAGAGCTGCAAGTGCCTGGCGGGCGTCGTTCAGGCAGTCCGAGCAGCACAAATGGTTGATCCACAGGGTCAAGCGTGCTCCCTTGTCGACGTTTGCGCTGGTAGCAGTTCCGTGATGCCGGAGTTGCGGATTCTGGTAGTAGTCGAAGACATAGCAGCCGACAGTGATTACGATAACCAACGTGATGATCTGCTTGGCGGTGGCAAAGTTCATGACCGGGCTCCTGACCTACAGATTCGTTCGGTTCACAAAAGTTAAGGCATAGAGTAAAGTATAGATCGTCAATACCGATATGATCAATGAAGCAAAAAGAATGCTGGCGAACCTGAAGGCGGTTCGCCCCTCGCGTCCGGCCTTGCGCTGAAGCCGCTCGACGATGGAGAACTCACTACTAACCTTGTTTGAAAACACGACGGCGAGCGTCGCAGCGATCGGGTAAATGTGCGGAATCTCGTCCCAGCCGAAGTTGACCAGCATCAGCTTGACCAGCACCCAGAGCATCAGCGAGGCCCATATCCGGGTGAAAATTCCAACCATCAACATAAAGCCGCTCAACACCTCGGCGAGCGCAAAGGCAATAATCCAGTTTTCCCGGTGGAACGCAGGGTTCGTACCCATGGAAAAGAAGCCGATCATCGGATCATCCATGACCGAAGGGTAGTTATCAGCTACTCCGGCAGTCAGGTGGTAATTATAAATTTTAAGCCATCCTAGGGCGAAGAACCCGAAACCCAGCACCAGGCGGACCCACCTGAGTTGAACATCGTTCATTTCCGTGATGGCTACTTTATGCGATTGCCAGGGTGATGTGATGTACATCACCGCCACGGTCACTACCGGAATCGCATCAGCGGCCACCATCCAGCCCCACCGCCAGAGGTAAATCCACGTCCCAAGCACCAGCGCGCCAGCCAGAGGTAGCGCGGTCTGCGTTAGCATAAGGATGCCCAGAAATACCTGGAAAAACTTGAAGAAATTCGCGGAAGTCGGCTCCAGAGGATAGCTGGGCATTACCAGCGAGTCGTTTGTTGCCGAATACATGAGCACGAGTGCAGGGCTACGCAGGAACAACACTACCGCCCACTCGCCGACAGCATGGAACCAGCGCAAGCGCACCGGCTCATCGGTAAGAAAGTTTGCAAAGTGATGCAGGCCCCGTTGGGCAGGGCCCCGCAGGCCAGCCAGCATCCGGTGCTGTACAAAGATGTCGAGGTCCCGGCGGAAGAAGAAGATAATCAGAAACGCGGTTAGGAGAAGGAAGCTGATCGTCCCGATGTGCAGCATGTCGGGCTGCATACCCAGGAACGTCCCGGGATGGCGCCCGAAATATGCCTCGTTTAGCGGAAACTTGAGATCGTGCCGGACGAAGCGCTCGTGCGAATAAATCCTTGAGGGAAGCAGCGCGAGTACCGCCGCCGAGATAAAAAGGAGCCTGCCCGGCTGCATCTAGTCCTCCTGTTCGCTGAGGGCCTTACATCACCGAATGGTCAGGACCATTCCGAAGCATACTCGAGTGCTCGGGCCAAGGCCGCGGGATCGGGAATGATAATTTTCTTGTCTTTACCCAGCTCAATCAGACCGTCTGCTTCGTACTGATGCAACAACCGGCTCACAACCTCTCGATTCGAACCGACCATGGCAGCCAGATCTTGAACGCCAAACCTCATATTTATCAGGCAAGTGCCGTCCGCGGCTACCTGACCATACTTTTCTGTCAACTGCTGTAACGCCGCGAGGAGCCTGTACGGAACTTCCTTGGAAGACATTTCGAGCATGTTGCCGCTCGTCTTCCGAAGGCGCTCGCATAGGGACTCCATCAGCTTCCACAGGATCTCCGGGCGGCCGGCCACGAAGTTCCGGAAATCTTTACGCGAAATGGAGGCCATCTCGGTGGGCTCGCACGTCGTGACGGTCGCAGAACGGGGAAATCCGTCGAGCATGGCCAGTTCCCCGAAAATCTCGCCCGGACCAAGGATGTCCAGAATCTTTTCAACTCCCTCTTCGGATGCCCCCATGACCTTCACCGATCCTTTGAGCAGCATGTAAAGAGAATCCGACGGCTCTCCTTGGAAGAACACAGCAGCGTCTGCCCCGTACTTTTTCTGCGTAACAATCTTGGCAAGCTGTTCGACATCACCAGGGCTCAGCTTAGAGAAAATCGAAACTCGCGAAGTCGCTGTGAGTTCCTTCTGCAACTGCAACTGCTCCGAACTGGTGGGATTGAAGATGAGGTAGGGGCCACCCTTGACTCCGAACTCAACGCGGTCGTTGTAGTTCAACTTGTGTCGCTCGATTTTGGCACCATTGACGAACGTGCCCTGTGTGCTGCCCCGATCAAGAATCGCGTAGTCGGCACCCTCCGCCTGGATGACAGCATGATCTCGCGAGGCGCGCGCATCGGTAATCACCAAGTCTTTGTCGCTATTACGGCCGATCGTGAAAGGCACATGGTCGAGCGCAATTTTGCGCTGGTCGGCACCGTTGACAAACACCAACACTGGGCAGGTACCTGGAGATGGTTCAAGTAAGGCAACCGTTGTGACGGACATCTTAGCCCCTAACGAAGCCGAACGCGGAAGTGCACCCATTGCCGCCCACTAGAATCGTTTCAAGAGCACAACCGCAAACTGCCTCTGAGAAGATTGGGGCAATTCTACTCCAAAGGCGTCGGCGGTCAAGAACCGCTTTCCGTTGCTGGCCAATGCTGCCCACGATAGCACGAACATGAAACTGAAGCCGCTGTCCGTCTGGAAACATTCGTGTGGTTCCGGACTATTGATGACGTACAGCATTTGCCGATTTAATTCGCCAACGCTGTAGTTCCAAGGTCCACGCTTCCAATACGGTGTTAACACCGGAGACACACGTCCCGTTTTCCATAAGTCTGTTTGCGCGATTCAATAGCCCGGGGCTATGCTTGCAATTATGAGCGAAGGAGTTAAAAGAGAACGGCGCGCGTACGGACCTGAAGGCGCGGAAGATGAGGCCGAGGCGCTGGCGAAGCAGCTCGAGCAATGCGACAACTCAAAGATCGAGACTCGGCAAGAGCAGAGAAGCACAGAAGCATTAGCGCGGCAAAAAACAATCGACGAATTCACTCAACGGAGCGAAGTTCTCAAGAAAGAAATTGCGGAACTCGAAGAAATTGTAAACAGCGGGGTCAAAGTAGAGCAGGCTGGCGGCGCATATGACGCTGCGAACGAAGAGTACGCCAGTGCGATGGAAGGAGCGTTTAAGGGCTTGCTACAGACGAAAAAAGGCGAACTGCATTTCATAAATACGCAACTGGGGAATTTGAATAGCTAGAAGTAATTAGAGCTTCCTCCTAAAAGCCTTTTCTGCTACGACTTTCTCGTTTCGGCCAAGCTTCTCGCTCCTCTTCGTGTTTCGTGTCGAAGTGATTGGATCACACGAAATCGAGCTGGCTCACTTCAAAGCAAGTTTTTCCGAGAAGTAGCAGTAGGGACAGGATCATTGAAACCAGGAGTCTCAAGCGCCGTCCTAACTACGAAGAGAGGACTTCAACTGATCGACGCAATGCGTGCAAACATGATAGGCCAATCGACGTTTGGGTAAAGGCTACCGTGTGTGAGTTTAGACCGCCGCCGCATTTACCTTCATGCCCGTCTTCTCGTATCTCTCAAGCAACTCACGTTCCGCTTGTAGCCAATCCTCGACATCCTGTCCGGGAGCGCTGCCGTGTTCGACGTAGATCTCGTACGCGCGCAGCTCGATCTCACCACGTGTAGGACGGCCCTCAGCAGTTTGCGCTTCGCGTCCTGCAGACGATTTCTCTGTTGTCTTCGACATAATTCCCTCCCCATGGCTTCGATTTCAACTCCACCCTTGGGAAAAATCGTGCCGGTAGTCCCCGATTGCACCTTGAGTGTGGCTTTCCGCTAAACTCAGTGGCCCCTGCGCCGATTGCGTTAGCGTCTTGCGTCGAGGAGGAAATGTCTTCGCCCAGAAGCGGCAAAGCAACGTATCGTGGAAACACACATTGAAGTGAAACGGCCGCCAACCTTGGCTCCGCTGCTCCATCACCTGCCTCGCCAGCCACTGCGCCGACGTTTCAGTGTACTGTCCCATAGAAAACAAGTCAGGGTCAAGCGATACATCGTCGGCGTCACAGCTGAAGACTTCGGCGCTCGGTAAAAGTGACACTACAAACTTACCTACCATTGCGCGACAAGTTCGCGAAGTCGCACCCATATCGGTTCTCCGCCGCGCAAACGTGGGGAGTTCGTTAGCCGCGAAAAGCGAGGGATGAACATGACGACAAAAATTCGGCAAGTAGGTAGCGTTACGATTGTGGACATCAGCGGTCGAATTGTCCTCGGCGAAGAGAGGGCGGCCCTCCGCGACCTCGTTTACGACCTGTTAAGCAAAGGGCATAGGCAGATATTTTTCAATCTTGCTGACGTCAATTACATCGACAGTACGGGTTTGGGCTCATTGGTCGGTGCCTTCACAAGTGTGGGTGGCAGAAGGGGAACTCAAGCTGCTCAATCTCACAAATCAGGTCCACGACGTGACGCAAATTACAAGGCTGTATACCGTCTTCGACATCATGAATGACGAGCAAGCGAGCGTTAGGTCTTTCGGTCTATCGACATCAGCAACGGCATGATCGTCGAGTTGGCTCGGGGCAAATCGTGAGTGAGCACGATGACTTGATGCTGACAACCGCCGTTCCAAACAGCGAACATTTGCTTATGGGGCTGACGTGTCCCTACCAAAAACTCAGCTGGCCGCCCACTGGCGAAGTGAACGGTACTCCATGTCCGTTGCGCCCAGGATCAAACCTCGGGTCGCGGGCGTCCTTCCACAGGAAACTAGACTTCGCAAAGCAAACGAGCGCAAGGCTCGCTGCGTTCTCACCCGAGCGCTGCGAAGTCTTTGGACAAGAGAATCTTGTGAATCTCTCGTATCAACCGCAGAGAGAGAGGGAATTCCTCGCGGAGCCGGCGAAGCCCGTGATTCATCGCTGCCACATAATTTGAAACTTGCTGAACGTCTTCCAGGGGGACGCTGGGGGCTCGGCGCTTTCGAATAGCATCAGGTCAGAAAACGACGACTGTGTGCCCTCGATCTGCGAGGAGAGCACGGCTTCCTTCCGAACGTAGAGGTAAATGAAGAGCGATGGATCGGGCAGAACTGGCAAAGGGAGGTTAGACAAGAGTTTCGACAGAGCCGCCAGTCGCGATACCGCTCCATTTTCCAAGATGCCTTTGATGCTCCTCAACCATTCCTCCTGGACGAGTTGAAAAGCGGCAAGCATCACATTCTCTTCGATTGTGGGATCGAAGCAGGGCAGTTTCAATCCCGCATCGATGCGGTCGAGAAAGTAACCAGCCTATCGCGCATGAAGTACCGTGGATACATTCCCGTCCGTTTTGTTCCGAACGAAAAACTCAGCAGACACGACAAGCTCTCACTGGCGTTTGACGCCTATACGTTGTCTCTAGCCCTCGGTACGACGCCGACCATTGGGAAGATAATGCACCCGCGGCCGATTGCCGATCCGCCCACAAGAGCGAGAAACTTTCTTGCATTGGTTCCGAACGAGGGATGCCTGGTGTGACTCAGGTTCTTTCTATCTTGCGGACAACATACGTTCGGGACCAGGAGGTCGAAGGTTCAAATCCTTTCGCCCCGACCACTTATTTCCAATGGATTCAATTGATGCA
>WNFC01002550.1_pt1 | contig 19609 bp, 18 predicted proteins | sample 5400541 | NCBI WGS metagenome assembly WNFC01 (sample SAMN13153342, study PRJNA577476) | soil metagenome | isolation source: 120 cm saprolite under Douglas fir tree site 2 hole 2 replicate 1 | place: USA:California | collected 2015-04-18 | reverse complement strand
GTCCGCAGATCCAGCTTGCCTGTTCCTAGATAAGGGAGGGCTTCAACGTGGAAGAACTGGTCTTTGCGCGGCTTCCACAATGCCGGCAGATCAGACGCTGCCAGCCGGTCCAGAATTCCGGCAAGCTGCTGATCACTGAGTGTGTGCAGCACCACCAGACGCTCGCCCTTCTTTTCATCGGGCACGGCTGAGACTACAAATATCTGATCACAGGTATCAGCCAGTTCGTGAAGTTTTTCTTCCACCTTGATGTGCGGGACCATTTCACCGCCGATTTTGCTGAAGCGGCTGAGCCGGTCCGTAATCGTGAGGAAGCCGTCTTCAGCCACGCTGGCGATGTCACCCGTGGTGTACCAGCCGTCGTGTAAAACTTCGGTGGTCTTTTCCGGACGTCCCAGATATCCCTGCATCACGTTAGGACCTTTGATCAGCAACATTCCTGGAGTTCCGGTCGGCAACGGCGCGCCGGTATCGGGGTCGACAATGCGCACGCTGATGCCCGGCAGCGGATGTCCAATGGTCCCCAGACGCCCTCCCACCTGGTGTACACCGGGTCCGCGAAAGTCGAAGATATTCACCGCGACCACGGGCGCACATTCCGTGCAGCCGTAGCCCTCAAGCGGCCGTATGCCGAAATGATCTTCAAAGGCGTGGGACACGCGCTCTGAAAGTTTTTCCGCTCCCACTAGCACGCAGCGCAGGCTGGCAAAATCTTCTCTGGCACAGCGCCTCATGTAAGCCTGCAGGAATGTGGGCGTAGCGATGAGGAACGTGATTTTGTATTTGCGTACTAGATCGCCGATGATCTGGGCCTCCAGCGGGCTGGGGTGAAAAACCACGCCCACGCCGTACGTGGCTGCCAACCACAAGGTCACGGTGTAACCAAACGCATGGAAGAAAGGCAGTATGCCCAGGATCTTGTCTTCACTGGTGAAGGAAAAGACCTGAGTCATCTGACGGATGTTGGCCAGCACATTGTTATGCGTGAGCATCACGCCCTTGGGATCGCCGGTGCTGCCGCTGGAGAAGATGACGGTGGCCAGATCGTCAGTCGTCTGTTTGCGGGCTCCCAGCAAGCGCTTCAACAGGCCGAACGGCGTAGCGAAAGCCAGAAGCAAGGCGACGATCTTTTCCGAACTCCGCGGGCCAGCCAGAACGTCTTCCAGAAAGACGGTGCGGGCAGGGACCTCAATCTTGTTGATCGCCGCCAGCTTCTCCATGAACAGCTTTGAAGTGATAACCGTTTCCAGCTTGCATTGTTCGGCGCATGACGCCAGCACTTCGGTGCTGGCGGTGTAATTCAGATTCACGGCGACCTTGCCCAGCATCGCGGCCGCGAGATTCACCAGTGCTCCGCCGACCGATGGTGGCAGCAATACCCCAACCATGTTCTGGTCGTCCCATTGCGAACGCAGCCGGCGCGTGACGAACATCAGCTTCAACAGCATGCCGGCAAAGCTGACCTGCGGGAAACGTGCGTCGCCCATGGCAAAACGCCAGGGATAACGGCGAGCAGTACGGATCAAAACACGATCGAGCGTGCGCGATGGCGTGCGGTCCGCTTCAAATGCGGCGGCATGGAGTTCCTGCACGGCACGGCGGACTTCCGCGGCCTTCGCGCTGGACGGCAGCCACTTGCCAAAACTGACGGTCACCGGATACGGCAAGCGACGCGGCATCTTCCACAGAAAGCGTTCACGCTCAAAACTGAAAATGCTGCCCCAGACGCCGTGCAGATTGATGGGGAGAATCGGCTGCTTCAGCCCTTTGCTGATCCGTTCCATGCCATGACCGAAAGGAAGCATCTGTCCCGTACGGGTAATTTGACCTTCGGCAAAGACGCATACCAGTTCGCCCGCGCGGATGGCGTCACTGGCTTCGCGAAGCGACTGAATAATGTCTCGCGGCCGCAGGTCGGGTGAGACGGGAATCGCGCGCAATAAGATTGCGAACGGCTTGATCCACGGAATGTCGTAAACATCTTTGAAGATCAGGAACCGGATGGGACGGTTGGCGGCAACGCTGATCAAAACTACGTCCACAAACGACAGGTGGTTGGAAACCAGCAGCGCTCCGCCATTTTGCGGAATATTTTCCTTCCCCAGAACTTTAATGCGATAGATGACGCGGGCGAGTATCCAGAGTAAAAGGCGCAGGCCCCAGTTGGGTAAGCCGATAATCAGGCGTGCCAGCATGGGCTGGCGTGGCATATTGCCCTCGTGGATAGTTCCGGTGCTGGACATGTTTCTGGCCCGGGAAGGGCCTTGAAGCCGGCGGCTATTCTTGCATTACTTCCGATGCTTGTAAATGACGTTTTGGGTGCATATTCGTGCCGATAATACCAGCTTTTCGGAGGTATTGCTGAAGAAATCTGCGAATGACGGCTACGTTTGCTGAATTTATGCAATGAAAAGCCTGGCCGCAGCCAGGCTCTGCAAACCCAACTCTCGATCTAGATGGTCATCAATTCCTTTTCCTTGCTCGCGCACATCTCTTCCATCTTCTTGATTTCCACGTCCGTCAGCTTCTGTACTTCATCGAGCGCCTTCTTCTCGTCATCCTCGCTGATCTTTTTGTCTTTCAGAGTTTTCTTGATGGCGTCGTTACCGTCGCGTCGAATGTTGCGGACCGCGGTGCGGTGGTCTTCCAGGATCTGTTTTAAGTGCTTCACCATGTCCCGGCGACGCTCTTCCGTGAGCGGTGGCACTGGAACGCGGATGAGCTTGCCGTCATTCTGGGGATTCAGCCCCTGGCCGGAGGCGCGGATGGCCTTCTCAATTTCTGCCATGATGCTGGGATCAAACGGCTGCACGGTAATTAACTGCGGTTCAGGGACGTGCAAATTCGCCACCTGATTGATCGGCATTTCAGACCCATAATAGGGAACGCGGACGGTGTCCAGCATTTGAATAGACGCGCGTCCAGTACGCGCAGCCGCCATGTTGGTGCGGAAATCCTCAACCGCCTTATCCATGCGGGTCTTTAACTGCGTGTAAACGTCTTTCAGCGCCGGAATTGTAGCAATGGTTGATACCGCCATACAGAAGCCTCAAATTTGAGATAGCAAACGTATGATTATACTTGAGCGGACGCTGGAACCGGCTAGTGCGCCGCCTTCGCTGATTTGATAGCGCGCGTTACTTTGATCTACGCCTGGACGCAACGGTTTCCGGTTCTCCACTGCGCACCTGTCCACAGTTCAGCAGGCTCACAATAGCGACGCCCCCGGTAATGTTCCCCAATGTTGTGGGCAGCAGCCAGGTGACGGCAATTTGTCCGATGGTCCAGTGCGCCGCCGTCACCATCCAGGCTACCAGTGCGATCAACCAGCCACCGATGATGCCCTTGGCAAAAATCACGAAGCTTCCTTCCGCTGCGTGAACACCTGATGCTGCCGGCAAGTCCGGAGTACATGAGGGCAACGGATGTGCGTGAAAGTTCGTCGCGGCCGTTTTGGACGACTTCCTCAAGAATTTCCTGGGCGCTTCTGCGCACGCTTTCCGGCATGAGACTACTGAGATGCGCAGCCAGGCAGAGATGCTGGCCTGAAGAACTCTCACCTGACTGCCCGCATAATCATCTGCATAAACAAAAAGCAAGAATGCCATTTCGGGAAAGGTACTCTGCTTTTTCCAGGAAGATCGGCCGGCACGTGCATCTCAAAGTCATTCAAAAGGTTCTGGAGGAGGGGGCAGTCGAACCGATGGACGAAATTTATAAGGTCTTGTGGATCGGCAATGAGATGCACTCCCCCATCATCGAAGCGGGCCTCTCTCGCGCGGGATGCCGTCAGATTCGGGCACTGGATATTACTGACGGCTTACAAGTTCTGCGTAGCGAAGATATCGACCTGATTGTTCTGGAAAGTCCTGCCTCGTGCGTGCAGGGCGAATTGCTTGCGGTGCGACTCAAGAATGTTGCCGCAGATGTACCCGTCCTTCTTCTTTGCGATCCTCTCGATAAAGCGACGCCGCAAGTCTTCTTCGTTAACCTGATTTTGGGGATGAATGCGAGCCCTGAATTGCTGCTCAAGGCAATTCAGACGCTGTTACCCAGCCATCCGGAAAAGAAAACCGGTACGTGATCCCCGTGGATTTATTCGCGGGCTAATTGGACCTGCGGAACGGATTTTTCTTCTGGCGGCTTGCGGGTGAATTGCCACGCGTGCCACAGGATCCTCAAAGTGGCCATGACGGGGATGGACAGAAAAACGCCGATGACTCCCGCCACTTCGCCGCCGGCAAAAACGCCGAAGAGCACCATGAGAGGATGCAGTTCCAGAGTTTTACCCATGATCCTGGGAGAGCTGACGTAATCCTGAATACCGCGCCAGATCAATAGGAACAACACCAGCCACAGCATGTGGCTATAGCCCGCCATAAAGGCCACAGCTACGATGATCAGTCCGCCCACAACCGGCCCGGCCACCGGAATAAATTCGGCGGCGCCGGCGGCGGGCCCAAGAGCGATGGCGTAAGGAACGCGCATGGCTGCCAGCACGCTGGTAACGACCACGATGGCCAGAGCAGCCAGGATGAGCTGGGAACGGATGAAGTGCCCCAGCATGACGTTCATCTCTTCAATGGTCGCGGCCATGACGACACGGTTACGCGCATCTTCCACGGAATTGACGATCTTTTCCGCGAACTTGCGACCGTCTTTTAGGAAGAAGATGGCGAGCATGGGTACCAGGACCAACCACCATGTGTCCTGAAGCGTCCTTACAAAGCGGAGTACGAATCTCTGGCCTGCAGCCACCAGTTCGCCTTTATGGGAATTGAAGTATGCCATGAACTCATCGATGGTCTTCTGATTCCAGCCGTGCTGCGAGGCCAGTTGCTTGGCTAAATTGCCGGAGCTGATGTTTTCCGCCAGTGCAGGCGCCTGCTTGACGAGGCTCTGCGCTTCGTCAATCACAGGCGGGCCGGCGACGAGGAAAATCACTGTGACTAAAGTGATAAAGATCACATAAACGGCAAGAATGGCGGTACCACGCGAGCCACGGAACCACTTTTCCAGCCGCGAAACCGGAGCTTCCAGCAGATAAGCAAAGAAGATGGCGAACAGAAAGGCGATGATGGCACGCCACGCCGAGTAAAGGAAGAGAAGAACAACCGCAAAAATCAGCGCCGTGAAAAGCGCCTGTGCCGTCTTCTTGTCAAAAAGCCTCAATCTCACCCCCGCGCGAGTCCGCTGCGTGATCGCGACAATCCGAGTACTAAGTGTAATTCACTATAAAGATGAGGAAACAAGTCTAAAAGGTGTAACTTCCTGATTTTAAATCCAGCCAATCGCCAGTAGGGCGAAAGGAAAAGGCAGGCTATTTGCGGCTTTATTCGCGACTTGTTATTTGCGACTAACGATGAGAGAGGTTTCGTTCAGGTTCAGCCAGTAATTGGTGATTAGGTTCACCACCCGTTCGATTTCGTCCGGCGAGGGTGATTTCAGGAGATAAGAATTCGCCCCGGCATCGTAGGCAGCATCCATGTACCTGGCGTCGGTCTCGGAAGTAAGAATCAGTACAGGAATGCGGCGCAGCTCTTTCTGTTGCCGCAGCCAGCGCAACAACTCAAGACCAGACATACCTGGAAGTTTCAGATCAAGAAGAATGAGTGCAGGCAGCGGATTCCGGACGCGATCCATGTAGGAATCACTTCCCGTGAGGTAGAACAGTGCGGCATCACCATTGTCAAGGTGACGGATAGGATTCTGAACGCCAGCTTTTTTGAACGCCCTGATTAAAAGTTCAGCGTCGCCGGAGTCATCCTCGACCAGAAGTATGGTCTTCTTTGCGTCTTCGTCAGAATGCATTTAAAAAATTCTATGGCGTAAAAAACCGTAGAGTTGAAATCATCTCCACAAGCAAGATGAGGTTAACACTGATTCCGAAAATGGAACAGTGCTGGTCTGGGCGACCGCATGTTGACGTACTGGAATCCTTCGAAAGAAGATTACCGAACGAATCTGCCGCTCCCAGCCCAGGAAAAAAGGCTGCATAAACACCATTCAACAAAGGTTGTAACTGGCGATCGGAAGCTTAAGTCGCTGCAAAAGAGGTCTGCGTTCAAAGAAATAGCTTCCGCTCCTCTTCCTTTTAGACGTTCCGGCGCAAAACCTCGGGCCAAACCGCTGCGGCTGAGATAATAATCTCCAGTATGCCGGAACTACCTGAAGTTGAGACCATCGCGAACGGGCTGAACAAGCGTGTGGCGGGCGATGTAATCGAGTCCGTTTGGGTGGGCAGCAAGCCTGAACCGCTTAAGTCGACGCCAGCCATTATCGCCCAGACTCTGGATGGTGCTCGCATTGAGCGGGTGCAAAGAGTGGGCAAGCACATTGTCTTCAGCCTGGTGGGCAAAAACGATAAGGTCAGTGAGTTTATCGTCCACCTGGGGATGACCGGACGAATGCTGGTGGCAAACCCGGAGAACGAAGTGCCCGGACACACTCACCTGATAGCGAGATTGGAGTCAGGCAGAGAGCTACGTTTTGTAGATCCGCGGCGCTTTGGCCGACTTGAAGTTCGCGATAGTAAATTTGCCGGTCCCGGAACCGAACCCACGAACATCAGCGCTGAGGCATTTGCCAGGCTCTTTCATCGCAGCAAGGCGCCGATTAAGGCGGCGCTGCTGAACCAGAAATTTCTGCATGGCGTGGGTAACATCTATGCCGACGAGAGCCTGATCCGCGCAGGAGTGCGTCCGCGTCGGCGCGCCAATACGCTGACCCGATCTGAACTCAACAAGCTGCATGCCGCCTTGCAGCAGGTATTACAGGAAGCCATCCGCGCTGGTGGCTCGTCTGTTTCCGACTATGTTGATGCAGATGGCGAAAAAGGTTTCTTTCAATTTCGACATCGCGCTTACGGGCGCGAAGGCAAACCCTGTCTGAAATGCAAAACACCGATCAAGAAGATCGTAGTCGGTGGCCGCGGAACGCACTACTGTCCCAAATGCCAGAATTAACGATGTAAGAAATAACGCAGCCGATTTTTGAGGTGATCAGACCGGGCGCATCTTTCTCATGTTCCGGATCCAGCGATCATAGTCGGTGGCCTTATTGAGAAAAAACTTGCCGGCCTCAGGATGAGGTAGAACAAGGAAACGCTCTTCGTCCATGGCCTTGATCACGTCTTCGGCAACCTGTGCAGGTTCAAGAGCGCCGGGAAGAAGAAATTCATTGCCGCCGCTGAGCAGCATGTTGGTCCGCACACCCTGAGGACAGAGTGCAGACACGCGAATGCCACGCTCGCCGTAGTTAATGGCCAGCCATTCGGCAAAGCCGATGGCCGCGTGCTTGGTGACTGAGTACGGCGCTGAACCAATATGCGTAAGCAGTCCGGCGGCAGATACGGTTTGCAGCAGATAACCTTCCTTGCGTGCCAGCATCTGCGGCAGCACGGCCCGGGCTGCGTAAACGTGGGCCATCAGGTTCACATCCCAGCTCAAGGCCCAGTCCGCGTCGGCAGCATCGGGCCCCCGGCCTACACCGACTCCGGCATTCGAGCAAAAAATATCAACTTGCCCAAATTTCTGTGTAGCTGCATCCACCAGGTGCTTTACTTCCGATTCTTTGGCTACATTGGCAGGGATTGCTTCAGCCTGATTACCCTTGGAACTGATTTGCCGGGCCAGGGTGGCCGCGCCTTCCACGTCAATATCCGAGATGACGACGGCTTTTGCGCCTTCGGCGGCAAATCTCAGACACAGCGCGCGGCCAATCCCGTTTGCGCCTCCGGTAACTACAGCTACTTTTCCCGAAATTTTCATGCAGAAGAAGATAATCTGGTATGTGCGTTTGTACAAATCGTTGCCCTGGCTAAGGCGGTAAAGATTGCCGCCGGTCATTTTTCGCGCCGTTAAACTAGCATCGTATTTTCAGGAGAGGATTGCGGATGAGTACCTTTTCCATTGGAGTTGATCTGGGTGGAACCAACCTGCGTATTGCGGCCGTGGACGAGAATGGAAAGATCATTGAAAAGATCACGACGGGAACGGAAGTCTCTCGCGGTCGTGACACGGTGATTTTCGAAATGTGCACCGCCATTCAGGAGCTGACCACCAAGTTCCGCAGCAGCGCAGGTCACCTGGCAGGAATTGGGGTTGGTGTGCCGGGAATTATCGAAATGAGCAGCGGCATGGTGCGGCAGTCGCCGAATTTGCCGGGATGGGAGGACTATCCGGTGCGCGAAGAGGTTGAGCGCCGTCTTGGCGCCAAAGTAGTGCTGGAAAATGACGCCAATTCCGCAGCCCTGGGAGAGAAGTGGCTCGGCGCCGCCGCAAACGTGGATGACATGTGCATGATTACTCTGGGTACCGGAGTGGGCGGCGGCCTGGTGCTGCAAGGCCGCGTCTGGCACGGCATGACGGGTATGGCCGGGGAACTCGGCCACATTACCGCCGATCCCAACGGCCCGCCGTGCGGTTGCGGCAGTCAGGGATGCCTGGAACAGTATGCGTCCGCAACGGCGGTGAAACGCATGGCAATCGAAGCCGTGGCTAACGGCAGCGCGCCGGAACTTGGTCGCGCCATGAATGAAGAGCCAGAATTCAGCTCCAAGGTGGTTTATCAGATGGCCATTCAGGGCGATGAACCAGCTAAAAAGATTTTTCACACCGTCGGTAAAGCGCTGGGAATTGTGCTGGCGGACCTGGTAAACATCTTCAATCTGCCCATGTATGTGATTGGCGGCGGCGTTTCAAGTGCATGGGAAGCTTTTGCGCCGGTGATGCTGGAAGAGACCCGCAAAAATTCATTCGTCTATCGCGCCACGGCGCCCACGCACAATGTTCCCGGCGTGGCGGGAAACAAAATCCATGATGACTCGCTGCCCTCGCGCCGCACAACCATCATCACGCAGGCTCTCCTCGGCAGTGACGCTGGATTGATTGGCGCTGCGCGACTGCCGATGATCGCGGTAAACGACCTTCTACCCGAACCACAGCTCAAGCGGGCCTAAGGTTGGATATCTTGATCTACGGGCAGTACCGAAGCATTACAAGAAAAACAAAAGCGCACCCGCTGTGGGTGCGCTTTGTGTTCCTGTGGTGAGTTGGCTAGGCGGCGCGGGCCATCCGCTCAATTTCAATGCCATCCAGGGCATGCCACAATGCCTTTGCGATTGTCTCCGCTGTCTGCAAGGCAGGCTCACGCAATCCAGGGTTAGCGCTGATTTCTTTTTCCAGCTGCTCACTCCAGACCAGCGAGTGATAGACATCAGCGGTTTGATGGTGGGTGAAGTAAGCACAGGTGCTTTGATCGGCGCCGTACATCTCGGTAAGTCCGCGGGCTTTTTCCCTGGCGATGCGAGGAACCTGAGATTCATAAGCGTAGAAGGCTGCTAAAGCTTCCGCCGCGGAACCTTCGCGCACGATCCGCTGAAACGTGCTGACCAGGTTTTCAACTTCTGGCAGCGGCGTGGTGGCTCCAACCGTTGCGCGCTCCGCGCCCATGCCTTCAGCAAAGTCCAGCCACATCTCTGCATGAGGGCGTCCGTCCGGAGAGTCCGCGCCTTCTTCTTCAGCGCGATTCTGTGCGACCACCTTCGACAAAGCCGGCGAATAGCTTTGCGAGCGGGTCTCAAAGGTTTCCAGGTATTCGGGGAATGCCGCAACGTGGTGAAAATATTGCTGTGCGTAGGCGCGAAGATCATCTTTGCTGAGCTGGCCTTTGCTCCAGGCCACGTAAAAGGGATGGCAGAGAAGATCGTGTTTGGCGATCCGCTGATCGAGTTCTTCGCGAAGGGTCATCATGGTGCGTTGTTTCCTTTCCAGAAGTGCAGATTACGAGGATACGCGAAGGAATGCATGGCTTCAACTCGCATTGAGTGCAACCGTTATTGAAGAAGTTGCTTTGCTACCGAGCAGTAAAGATCGACAGCGTCATGAAGCTGCTTTTTGGAGATGAACTCGCGATCGGTGTGGGCGACGTGAATCGAACCCGGGCCGAGCAGAACCGGCGTGCCCCATCCGGAGAGTGCGGGGATATCCGTGGTAAAGGCCGCGACCATAGGCTCAATGCCGGAAACGGTGCGCAGTTTGACGAAAGGAATTTCCAGGACGAACTCAGCCTCCGCCAGCCCCGAAATAGCGGCGGCGATCTGCGCACGGACTAGCTCCGACGGACCGACCAGGCGGAAGAGAAGCTGGGCGCGAGCATGGTCTGGAATTACGTTGGGAGCCCGGCCACCTTCAATGAGGCCGATGTTCATGGTGCAGGGGCCGACCTCAGCATTTTCCGGCAACTTGAGTGCACGCAGACGTGTAAGCGCGGCGATGAGCTTATCAATGGCCGATTCACCCAGCTCTGGATACGCCGAATGGGCCATCTTCCCTTTGGCGGTGAGCTGTACGCGCAATGCGCCTTTGGAAGCCACGGCAATTTTGTTTTCGGTCGGCTCGCCGTTGATCAAAAAGCGGCTACCGGGCGGCGTCTGGTTGGCGATCTTTGCGCCCAGGCTGTCACGCTCTTCGCCCACCACAAACAACATTCCCACCGCCATGCCTTCCTTGCGCAGGCGCTGGCAAGCGGCAATCTGAGCGGCGATGATTCCCTTAGCATCACACGCGCCGCGCCCGTAAACATTGTCTGCGTCTTCAGAAGACGGAATAAACGGCGGCACGGTGTCCATGTGAGTGGAAAAAACGATTTCCGGCGCGCGCTCGTCAATGGTGGCGATCACGTTGAACCGCTGGTGCTCAATCGGCATTTTGTGCGTGGTGTATCCCAGCCGGCAGAGCTCGTCATAAAGCTCCGCACCCACGGCGCCTTCATTGCCGCTGATGGATTCAATGTCGATAAGCCTGCGCGTGAGTCTGATGGGATCCATGATGTGAGAAACAGAATAAACAAAATTTACGATAAGGCACAGACGGCGCAGGTTAAATCCTTTGATCGCCTGCCCTCTGTGGTAAAAAATAATGTGCCTCAAGGACTTGGATCATTCTTTCTGAACGGCCCGGCAGGGCGGCTGGAAGCGTTGCTGAACGCGGGCAGTTCCACGGCGACGCATGCCGCACTGGTATGCCATCCGCATCCACTTTTCGGCGGGACCGTCCACAACAAAGTGGTGTATCGCGCCATGAAGGCGCTGAATGACTTTGGCTTTCCCGCGCTGCGCTTCAATTTCCGCGGGGCCGGGCTGAGTGAAGGCCAGCATGATCAGGGTCACGGCGAAGTGGATGATGTCCGTACCGCGCTGGAGTGGCTGGACAACGAATTTCATCTCCCGGTAATGTTTTGTGGATTTTCGTTTGGCGCGGCGACCGGATTGCGCGCCACGTGGAATGACGATCGTGTTGTGGGATTGATTTCGCTGGGCACGCCCGTGGCCGTTCAGGGACGCGCCTATACTTATGAGTTTCTGCAGGGCTGCGCCAAACCAAAGTTGTTTGTCAGCGGATCAGAGGACCAGTACAGTACGCAGGAAGCACTCACGCAACTGGTCGGCTCGCTGCCAGATCCCAAGAAGCTGGTGTTCGTGGAAGGCGCCGACCATTTCTTTGAAGGACAGCTCCCGCTGATGCAGACGGCAATTCGCGACTGGGTGAGCGATCAGTTTCACCTGCAGCCAAAGGTGGAAGCGGATTAAATGTCGGTGGCACACTCCATGCGTTCCGTTGCGCGCGATATCTTTCTTGATGCGCTGGCCGAAGCCGCAATCGGCAAGGCATTTGACCGCCACGTACAGTGTGAACGCGGCGTGCTGCGCGTCTGCGAAGATCTTTACGATCTGAAGATCTACTCGCGTGTGCTGGCCGTGTCTTTCGGCAAGGCTGCGCATCGCATGGCGGAGATTCTTGCCCGCCAGGCTGGACCGGCGGTGCAGGGAATTATCGTCGATCCCAACCAACATCCATACCAGCTTTCCGGATATCGCTATTTCCAGGGTGGTCACCCGCAGCCCAATGCCGAGTCAGTGAAAGGCGCGGAGGCGGTGCTGAAGTCGCTCGCCGCATTGAATGAGCAATCGCTGGCCATCTTTCTTGTGAGCGGCGGTGGTTCTGCGGCATTGGAGAAGCCGGTGGACGAAGAAATTTCGCTGGATGATCTGATTGCCACCTACAAATCTCTGGTGCACTCGGGTGCGCCCATCGCGCAGATCAACGCTGTGCGCAAACATCTTTCGGCGGTGAAAGGTGGACGCATGGCGCAGGCCGCGCAAGGGGCGCAACAAGTCTCCATCATGGTGTCTGACGTCCCGGAGAATGCACTCGACTCGCTTTCGTCCGGGCCGACCATGCCTGATACTTCTACCCTGGACGATTGCTACCGCATCGTGAATGAACACAATTTGCTGCCGCAGTTTCCCGCGTCGGTGCGCGAGCTGTTTGAGCGGCACGCGCTGGAAGAGACGCCCAAGAAAGATGATGTTGCATTTGCGCGTTCACGCTGGTGGAAAATTCTGTCAAATGAAACGGCGGAACGAGCAGCGGCTGCCGCAGCGGCTCGACAGGGATTTGCCGTGGAGATTGATCACTCGTGCGACGATTGGGATTACGCCCGCGCGGCTGATCATCTGCTGGAGCGCATTCGCAAGCTACGCACCGAGGTGACAAAGGCCTGCATCATTTCCGGCGGAGAAGTTACGGTGAAAGTTCCGGAGGACGCCGGAGCCGGCGGACGCAATCAGCATTTTGCGCTTTATTGTGCGCAGAAGATTGCCGGAGAAAACATTGCCCTGCTGAGCGCGGGAACCGATGGAATCGATGGCAACAGTCCCGCGGCGGGCGCGATCGCTGATGGAACCACCATGGAGCGCGCTCGCGTGGCGAACCTGGATGTTGATTCGCATTTTAAGGGCTTCAATTCATTTCCGCTGTTTCAGAAGCTGGGGGACACCATCGAGACTGGTCCAACAGGGAACAATGTGCGCGATTTAAGAATCATGATGGCGTACTGAGATCTGCGACGTGGACAAAGGAGGAGCTGTGCCCGTCAAAGCATTGGCCAGAGTAAAGCGATTCTCTCAAACCCTGTCATCCTGACCGAAGCCGAGCGACGCAAGTCGTGAGGCTGAGTGGAAGGATCCCGAGAACCTATCCTCTACCACGCTGAAACAGGGAGTTCTCCCCGGAATTTTACGTGTGCCCGATACAAACCTAACGATTGTCTCGAGAGAACTCCCTGAAGCGGCCTTGTTACCGTTTGCATACCCGGGATCCTTCGACTGCGTCGTCGCACGCGCTCCGACTTCGCTCTCAGGATGACACCGGGATTGGGCATCGACCTGTTGGAATTAGCTACTTCTTCGGCGGAACCAGCTTCAGGCTGTCTGTGGCGAGGATTTTCTTTACCTGATTGCGGGCATGGATGGCCCAGGGACCAACAGTGTCGAGACGGGAATAAGCCTGCCAGTGGGCCAGGGCTTTGCGCGGCTGCCGGGCCTTCTCATAGGCGAGAGCAAGATTGTAATGCGCGTCAGCGTAGGTCGGCGCCAGTGAGATGGCGGCTTCATAGGCACGGATCGCCTCAGGCAGGCGTCCGGTTTCGTCCAATACATTTCCAAGGTCAAAGTAAGCCAGCGCGTAGCGCGGATCAACCTCTACGGCTTTACGGTAATAGCGTTCGGCAAGAAGGTAATCGTGGCGATTGTAGTAGAGCGTTCCCAGATTGATGAATGCGGCGGCGTGCGTGGGATCAAGGTCCACGCACTTTTTGTAGGATTCAATGGCTTCATCCTGGGTCGCGGGGTCTTCTTCCAGTCCAACCCCACGAGTGAAGAAATCAGCGGCGGTTTCAGCAGCGCGCATGGCATGCACCTTGCCCATCTTGGGCTCTACGACTTCGCGATCGGTGAAGTCCATGACAAATTGGCCGGCCAGAGGCTCCACCGCCGCACCGCGATGGCGATAGACCACGCGTGAACGGGTGGCAAAAGTGCCGGCTTCGAGCAAAGGATTTTCCATGCCGGCAACCTGTTGCTGCATGGCACGGAGAGAGTCGCGGATCATGGCAGGGCGCACACGTTTGGCGCGTAAATCACGAAGTTTTTTTATTTGCAGGAGATCGAAAAAGGAATAAAGATCCTTAACAGGAAACAGGCCGCCTTTCTCCCAGCCAGCGAGCTGTCGCGCCGTGATGCGAAGAATCCTGAGAACGTCCTCTCGATGGTATCGTTCCACTTTAGCCTTGAGGTGCCAAGTATCGTCTCAAACAGTCGAACAAGAATTCGCGATACAGTCCGCATTATGGCGGTTAACTCTAACAAATGCAAGGGCTAACCTAACTTTCATGTGGAAAAATAGCCGCAAACAGCAGGCGAAAGGTTTAAGGATCCAAGCGAATCAAGTTTTTGGCAGGTACTTGCTAGCAATAACAATGGTGCCCTTGCTCGTTTCGAGGGTTGTGGTCACCTCTGCCGGAACCAGGAACGGTGTCTTTTCGTCCAGAAGTGTGACCGACTGAAAAGTTACCTCGGCGTGATAGCGAAGCAGAGTACATTTGCCGAATGGATACAAATTCAATTGCGCCGGAAGCCCGGCGGACTCAAACGTAAATTTCTGAAACTTCGAGTCCCTGTCCAGGTCGAACTCCATCTCTCCACATGGGTGGTCCGGCAGATAGGACCCCGAGATTTGCGCCACGCTGAATACCGAACAGGGCTTTGCCGGAAGCAGCTTAAGTCTTGGAGAGTCCTGAGGGCCAGCATCGTCTTCAAAAGTGTAGTCGTCCGTTTCGGAGTAAATCTGCACGCCGGGCAACATCGTGAATAACATACTGTTCATGGACGCTTTGGCCACCTTCGCTCCGCGTAATGCTGCCCACATGGAAATATTGCCGTGAAAACTGGCATTCGAGGTCTTCTTATTCTTGCTGTAGCCGTGGAAGAGATATTCACCCGTGATGGTACTGGGCTTACGGGCTTTACCCGCGGCATCGGTGACGGTCATGGTCGTCACCTGCACCATGGGTAATTCCGCCGTATCGCGAAAGTAAAGTTTCGCTGCTTTTACCAGTTGGCCGCGAGTGACGCCAACCTTCGCTTCTTCTGCCGGTGCGCCTGTTTTCTCCGCACTTTGTGCGAGCGCACCCGAATTCATGGTGATGACGATAAGAACAAACTGTAATCCAAGACGTAGTGGCATGGTCATAACGCTTACCTCGTTCCCATTTCTTGCTTTGGCGGGCATGTTATCCCATTGCGTTTCGATTCACCATGGATTTCAGCCACTGAGGCTTTACTGTGTGTGCGTTGTCTCTTAAAATGGAAACTTCCCGGCCGACGTAGCTCAGTTGGTAGAGCAGTCGATTCGTAATCGACAGGTCATCGGTTCAAGTCCGATCGTCGGCTCCATCCCTTTTGTCGCTCCATTTTTCTTGTCGCTTTGCTCCAAACCGCTTTCAAAGTATCTTTTCTGGTTGCGTTTGTCCGCCCCGTTACAGCAGGCTCGGCGCGTGTTCGGCCTCGCCCTTGTCGGCCTCCTTTCACTGTGGCTTCGCTTCGATCTGCTTTAAGGGATTTTCTAGTGACGGCCGTGCCTACCGAATCTCCTTTTTCACCGCGGTCTAGTGAGATTGCGACCGGAACAGCTTGCCCACGTTCAATCCCAGGTTGAATGAAAAACTGTTCAAGGCAAACGTAACGCTCCGTGAATACCCAAGCTCCACTCGCACGATCCGCGTGGGTTCAAAGCCGAACCAGGCATCGAAGCCGTGCTCTTTGGTCAGATCATTTCCAATGGCGGCTGGCCCCCTGGAGGGAGGCGCCACTTTGCCTGGCCCGTCATCACGTGGGGTCGCCGTATCAAAGCGATTGAATACCTGTTGTTTCCCAAACGGAACAATCTGATAAGCCGAGCTTCCCAGGTAAACAGGTCGCGCTATCTGTAATTCCACACCTTCTTCAAAATGGCTTACATTCCCGAGTGAGATAAAGTCGCGCGTTACCAGTTCGGAGTCGGGAACGGTGTTGCCCACTCCGGCGGCCACAAACGGTGCCAGGCGCCCGATCTTATGCCGGAAGCGATTATTCCAATCCACTGTCGCTTCACCTGGACTGAAGCCCTTGCGTACGCTGCCCGTTGGAGCTGAGATTGTGAGGGTTGAACTGTAGTCAACATAGCGATTTGGAGCATACGCGTCCAGGCCGAAATAAAGGTCTCCAGCGCCGGTGTCGTGGATCCGGGTCTGGCCGGTCGTGTTGCTGGAATCACTCGCAAAGTACAGCGGTACACCAGCAAAGACGCCAAAATATCTGTTGAAGTCATAGCCCAGAGTGGAGTCGAGCTTGAGCAGCGTGCCTGAGTGGTTGATCATGCCGCGGAAATTCTCATAGGCGTTGAAACCTTTCATCGGATCGGGAGACTGGTCAGGCTGATGTGTCGTGCTCTGGCCCCGGCCGGTATCGGCAGGATTCTGGCCGAATGCTGCGGTTGCCAGGGCAAACGCGATGACGATAAAAAATGCTTTCGCAAGAAATAAGTTCATGACATTCTCCAGCGCAAACGAATTTGCGCAGCTCCTACACAGGGACACATGCACTGGCAAGACCGGCGCGTGGCCAATCATGCAAAGTGCAAGAAGAGTGACAGAGACACAAATTGCCAGCGCCTCTGTCCTCTCATGTCGATGTTGTGTTGAATTCAGCTTGCGATGCGCGGTGTATACCGCGATACGCTAAACGCACCGATCTCAGTTAACGAAGCAGATCGTTGTCATGCTCGGGACCATGTTCGCGTTCTATTTCATTGTCCCGATCGCGATCATTGGCCTGGTTGCGGCCGCGCTGCCGATGGCGCTCATGGTCACGCTCATTTTCGCGTTCGCGCTCCCGCTCGACCTCACGGTTGCGATCCCGATCACGGTCACGATCCCGGTCACGGTCACGGTTGCGATCCCGATCCCGGTCGCGATCCCGGTCCCGATCCTGGTCCCGGCCTCTTTCCCTGTCTCTATCGTGATGTCCGGCGGAGTGGCCTCCGTCACGGTGTTGCGCAAACATGGGAAGGCTTCCGAAGGTGCTGGTGCCGACCGTCAGAATCAAGGCCCATGCAAATTGCCGTAGTTTCCTCTGCATTGTTTTCGAGCTCCTTTTCAAGCTTTGGATTTTTAGGCGATTTGGGCGATTTGTATGAAAGATGTGCCGATAGTTGCTCGGGGTTGTGCTTGCGGCAGCTAAATCCAGACAAACTCAGTGCAAAAATTCCGGCGTGGGATTTTTAATATAAGAATGTATTCAGGTGCGATCATAAGAATCAATTTTGCTGTTCCACCTGGCGCCGCGAAGTGTCGTATCAAAAGAGTGCAGGGAATGATTTGGGCGATTTCAGTCCCTGCTGCTCCAGGGGGCCTTAGGAGAAATTGCCCGAGGCCCCTTATCCATCCTTTCCCTCCACGTTTTTCGGGCGCAATTGCGTCCTGCGCAAAAGCCCGGGCTTCACTTTTGTGGCAGTGCTCACGCTGGCGCTGGGGATTGGCGCGAATACCATAATCCGGTTATTTCCCTGGAGTGTGGCCGAACCAATGGCAGTATCAGGCATGCGCCAGCGCGGATGGAGTACCATGCAGTTTTTCCGGCTGCAGCTTAAAGTAGAACGTTGCTCCGCGATCGGGCTCCGCGTGGGCCCAGATCCGTCCCTGGTGCTTCAAAATGATTTGCTGCACAGTCGCGAGCCCCACGCCGGTTCCCTCAAACTCGTCATGGCGATGGAGTCTCTCAAAAGCGCCAAACAGTTTGCCGGCATGCTTCATGTCAAAACCGACACCGTTGTCACGGACGAAAAGCACAGTCTCGCCATCCTGAGAAGTTTCGCCAACTGAGATCAGGGCATGCCGGCGCGAACCCGTAAACTTGATGGCATTGGCAAGTAAATTCCAGAATACCTGTGTAACCAGTCCTCGATCACACTCAATCGTCGGCAGGGGCGTCACGTCAAACGTCACATCTCGGCCAGCCAGCTCGCGCTCAAAACCGGCGATCACCTCGTGGACGACCACATTCAAATCGGTCATCTGGAGCTTCAATCCGTGCTGGCCGAGGCGGGCAAAACGCAGCAGATCATCCACGAGCCGCTGGAGGCGCACCACGTTTTTCCGGATGCGATTCACGTGCTCAAGGCCGGAAGGAGTGAGTTGCCGCGCGTGGTCTTGAAACAGGATTTCAGAAAAGCCCGCGATGTTGCGCAGGGGAGCGCGGACATCATGGGAAACAGAATAGCTGAATGCTTCCAGCGCCTTATTGCGCTCTTCAAGCTCAGATACGCGGATATTGAGTTCTGCGTTGAGACTACCAATTTCCTGCTGGGCGCGCCGGCGGCTGGAAATGTCACGGAGAAAGGCGTTGAAGTGGTCCTTCCCATTGCGTTGCACGCGGGTAATCGAGAGCTCAATGGGAAACTCATGCCCATCGCGATGCAGTGCGGACAATTCCAGCCGCTTGTTGAGGACCGGGCCCTCGCCAGTCGCCAGCAAATGCTTCAATCCACGCAAATGAGACTCGCGATACTGGGGAGGAATAATGGTTTCATGCAGCGGGTGTCCTATAGCTTCAGCGCGGGGCCAGCCGAACAGCTCTTCGGCTTTGGGATTCCAGTCAGAAATGTTGCCGCGCCCATCGATGGCGACAAATGCGTCAGTTGCGGCGGTAATAATCTTACGCGTGTGCTCTTCACTTTCGCGCAGCCGCCGGTAAAGAGAAGCGATGATGAGGCCAATGGCCAACGCAAGTACGACAAATAAGATGGCGACGAAAGCGATAGGGCGTTCAATTTGCCAGATGGCGGCATCAATTGCCTGGACCGGGATTTCCACCAGTACACCCCAACCAAGAGAAGGCAACGGATGCCTGCTCACCAGCACCCGGCTTCCATCGTGCGAGAGAAATTCAGTGCCATCCTGTCCGGCAAGAACCTGTTTTACCTCGGGGCGACTGCCGGCATCGCCGGGTACGCCAAGGTTGGGAAGACCGGAGCCGGCCAGGACGGTCCCGTTCTGATCAACCACAGCAATCCACTTCAAGTTGGCAGGGGCAATGCCGCGCGTCCAGTCGGCGAATGCGTCGAGAGTATAGGTGGTAGTCAGGACCCCGGAGGGTTGGTGCGAATTGATCGGTACCGCCACGGTGATTGCCGCTTTATTCGTGGCTCTATCCGGACCGCTGAGGGCGGAGACGTAAGCGCTTCCGCCTTGCATTGCAGTCCTGAACCAAACGGAAGAAGCCATGCTGGTCTCAGTCTGGGAAGGAGCACCCGGATCTACAGCGCGGAGATGTCCATTCGCATCATAGACCGCGAAAGATGCAGCCTGGCGTTTCAGACCGTGCGCCATGCGCAATTGCGCCGCCAGGCGGTCCATATCTCCGTGGTTCCAGGCATCGAGCACGGCAGGATTTGCAGCCAGCGACTCGAGCGAGGCCTTTGCATCCGTCATCCGCTCTTCAATCACTAAGGCGGCAAGGTCTGCTGCAGGGCCAGTCCGTTCCAGAAGGTTTTTGGTGCTGGTCGAACGCAAGAGCCGGTCTGCCGCATAGAGAAAAAGAACAAGCGGCAGTACGGAGCACACAACCAAAATGCCGTACAAGCGCCAACGTCTTGTGGAGCGCCCGTTCTTTGAATGATTCAAGTTGGAAGGCCCTTTATATCACTCTTGCGCAAACAGTCAGCTCAAGAGG
>WNFC01002549.1_pt1 | contig 19610 bp, 19 predicted proteins | sample 5400541 | NCBI WGS metagenome assembly WNFC01 (sample SAMN13153342, study PRJNA577476) | soil metagenome | isolation source: 120 cm saprolite under Douglas fir tree site 2 hole 2 replicate 1 | place: USA:California | collected 2015-04-18 | reverse complement strand
CCTCCACCTGCTGACGGAAGAACGCGGCGGTCTCCGCTGCCGAGCGCCCGTCGGGCACGTAGCCCGACGTGCGCGTCACCTTGGCGACGGCCGGCACCTCCAGCGCGTGCCGGACCGCGGCGTTGAGCTTGTCGACGATCGCGGGCGGCGTCTTCGCCGGCGCGTAGAACATGCCCCACGAGCCCGGCACGGAGAAGCCGGGAAGCGCGTCGCGCACGAGCGGCACGTCCGGAAGCTCCGGAAACGGTTTTGCACCGGTGTAGCCGATCGCGCGCAGGCGGCCCTCCTTGACGAGATGCAGCACCGACGGCGGCGTGACGAACATCACGTGGATGTTTCCCCCGAGCAGCGCGGTACCCACCTCGGACGCACCCTTGTAAGGAATATGATCGAGCGAGATTCCCGCGCGGATGCGGAACAGCTCGGTGACGAGGTGGAGGATATTGCCGACGCCGGGCGTGCCGTAGAGCACGCGGTTCTGTTTCGCATAGTCGATGAACTCGGGAACGGTGTGCACCGGCGTCGCCGGATTGACCAGCATCAGATAGCCGTCGAGGATCCCGACGGTTGCAATCGGGGCGAGGTCGCGCACGAGGTCGAAGCTGAGATTCTTGTAGACGTAGGGGACCGGCACGATCGACGAGCTCGAAAAAAGGAGCGTATGGCCGTCGGGCTCCGACTGCACGACCACCTGGATGCCGAGCGTGCCGTTCGCGCCCGGACGGTTCTCCACATAGAACTGGTGGCCGAGATCGGCGCCGAGCTGCGCGGACAGCGTGCGCGCCAGCACGTCGGGTCCGCTGCCGGCCGCAAAACCCACGATGACGCGCACCGGCCGCGTCGGATAATCCAGCGCCGGCGCGGCGCTCGTCCACGCCAGCGCGAGCGCTGCGACGGCGACGATTGTGGAGTGACGCATCAAGCTCCCCAGGCGTTCACCGTTCCCGGTTCCACATTAATGCATGTCCCGGTCCGGCGGAATCGCGATGAGTTGGTCCATGGAGCGCGCAAGAACACGAAATCCGCGCCGTCGCCGGCGCGGATTTCGCGGATATGCAACAGGTCGAGTCAGTTGGCGGCGAAGCAATAGTACAGGCCCGCGCCGCCCGTGCTCTTGAAGTCGTCCTGCGTGCAGCCGCCGCCCGGGCCACGCGAGGGATGCGACGAGTTCCACGATTTCGACGCATCGTCGTCGCGCAAGCCCTGGCGATCGATATGGCCGAGCATGGCGGCGCCGGTGGTGCTGCTCGTCCAATTTTTGCAGGTTCGGTCCTCGTCGCCAGCGAAGGCGCGGCCGTCCGGCTGCGAGCCGGTCAGCGCGTCATGCATGTTGGGCGTGTCGCCGCGGCCGTTGACGACGCCGCCTTTCTCGTTGAGCGAGTTCTGCTTGGTAAGATTGTTGCTGGCGCTGTGCAGATCGTCGACGCTCTTGGCCACGACGACGCCCTTCGCGTTCTGCCACGGGCCGCGTCCGATGCGGTCGCGCGCGTTTACCGCGGCGCCGCCGCCGGAGGCGCTGGTGCTCAGATATGCGTGCCAGGTCTTGCTGCCGGCGCCGGCCGCGGCGGCGAGATCCTGGCAGTGCTTGTCGGCGCCGGCGAGTCCGCCGAGGTCGCCGCCCTTCTGGAGCCCGACGCTGGTGACGAAGAAGGTCATGTTGGCCTGCTGCGCCTGCGCGGCCGGCTCTGCGAACAGCAGCGCGGCCGAGGCGAGCAGGCAAAAGCGCGTCGTCCTGGTCATGTCGTGTCTCCCTGGATCGTTTCGTTGCGTTGAATGGCGAGCGATCGCGTCGCGACCGGCCTCATCGATAAACCCTGTGCGCGTCGCTGTATTCCAAGCTCGCACGCTCTCGCGTCTGCGGCAATCAGACGGGCCGTCATCTGCGCTTCACGAATGGATGCCATGCAACCAACGCGCCCTCTCCACGTTGGGATTGGGTACGCGATAGGAACGAGCGCCGGATGACGATCCGCGAGGTGGATGAGCGCGCGTGGTGGTGGTCGCGCGGGCTTACGCCGCTTGCGCGAGAACGCGCGTCCGCACAGCAGCGCGCGGAAGCGATCGGGCACGCGCCGCGCGGCGTCGCGGTCCGCAGCGGCACCGAGACGTGGCGCCGCTCGATCTGGCCCTGTTTTCTCATTGCGTTCGGCGTGCTGTGCCTCGGATTGCTGATCGGCCCGCGCGTACCGGACGCGGACGCCGGCTACAACTGCGTCGGCAACGTCAAGCTCAACGGCCCGTTCGGTTTCAGCCTCAACTGCGACTCGCCGGAATTCATGTGGCTCGCGCGCGAGCCGTCCGGCCTCCTCGATCATGTCAACTCCCGGCAATCGCGACCCGGCATGATCCTGCTCGCCGCGCTGATCCAGGCGCCGCTCTCGCTCGTCGCGCCGCCCGAGGGACCGCCGACCCCGGTCTACCAGGGCCTGTACGATCCAGTGCGCGTCGCATGGAGTTTTTCGCAGGACCGGCCGGCCTACATCGCCTACATTCTCCTCAACATCGCGATCCTGCTCGCAAGCTTTCATGTGCTGCGCCGGGTGATCGAGCGCCATGCGGCCGCGCGCGACGCTGCCGCCGCCGTCATCGTGGTCGCGACCGGCCTGCTGCTCGTCGCCAACGACGTGACCAAGGCGTTCGTGTGGTCGCCGCACACGCAGATGTTCAATATCCTGGTGCCGATGCTCGCGGTGTACGCGACGCAACGCGCCGCCGCGGGCGCGTTCGCCGACCGCGGCTTTGCGCTCGCGCTCGGGCTCGCGGTCGGATTCGGCATGACCGCCTATGGGGTCTTCGCCGTCATCGCGGCCTGCGTGCTGCCGGTCGCGATCGTCCTGCTGGCGCGCCAAAGATCGCGGACCGCACGCCGCGACGGGATCATCAATCTCGCGGCGTTTGTCGCGCTGAGCGCGGCGCCGTCGTTGCTCTGGTACCTCTATGTACGCACGACCACCGGTCACTTCTTCAACGCCGAACTCGACCTGCGCCAGGTCGTCTGGATGAAGGACGCGCTCGAGGAGGGCCTCGGCACCTTCCTCGCCGCATGGTTCGGCAATCTCGGCGATCTGCTCGCCTTCGCGGCGCCGCAGGCGCTCGCGCTGGCCGCACTTGTGGTCTGGCTGGCGCTGACGGTGTTCGTCTCGGCGCGGCGCGGCGCCGGCGAGCGCACGCCGCTGGCGGCCGCGCTGCCGGCGATCGGAACCGGACTCTTCGTGAGCGTCGCTGTGCTCGGCTTCTATACCTGCGTCGGCTGGGTCACCGATCGCCTCGCCTACCCGATGATCCCGCCGCTCGTCGCGGCAGCGGGGGCGAGCGCCCTGTTGATCGCGCAACGGCTGCCGCCGCGCCGGCGCGAGGTATTCGCGGCGGGGTGCCTGGCGATTGCGCTCGCACAGACGATCTACGTGGTCGTCAAGGAAGGGCCGTGGTCGTGACCGCGCCGCCCTGGGGCGCAACCGTCTGGTTCTGCGACCACTTCTTGCGGTAAAGGCCGCGCAAGCTCCCTGAATCCCAGGCGATGTCGGCGATCCGCCAGCTCTCGCCGACCTTGAGAAGCTCGATCACCACCTTCTCCGACTTGCCGGCGTTCACGAAGCTCACGACGGCGGTCGCCTTGGCGCCGATCTCCTTCACGTCGATCGCGAGATCGGCGATGTTCCAATCCTGATGGCCGACGAAGACGTCGCCGTCGAGGGTGGGCGGCTCGCCGCGCTGCTTCGCGGCCGCGCCGTCCTCCAGGATCAGCGACGCGAGGCCGGGCGAGAAGTATCGCTTCACCGTCGCCGCGTTCTCGAGCGGAATGCCCTTGGCGTTCTGCGCCGAGTTGCCGAGGTAGCTGCGGTAGATCTGCTGCAGGAAGGTCCTCGCCGAGGACGCGGGCTCGGTGGGGCGCGCCAACAGGCTTCCCGGCGTCGCCGCCAGAAGGACGAGGCCAAGGGCGAAACTGCGGCGTGAGGTCGTCATCGGTGTCATTGCACTGCTTTTCTCGTCGCTCCCCTGCTTGGTCGCAGGAACCCGCGAAAGGTTCGTACGGTCCGCATCAAAAAGGGTTTCAAGTGTGGCGAGGCGACGAGACTGTATTCCTATGAGCCGCGCGTCCGCCGCCTGAGCACGGCGCGGGCGCCGATCAACAGAGAGCCCCGCACGAAATGCCGACGACGGTGGGAGGCGGCTGTGGTATGAATGCGGCCTCGGGGGAGGATGTCCCATGCGTTGGAAGCTCGTAGTAGTCGCGGCCGTGGCGCTGCCGTTCTGCGCCGCCGGCGCGCAAGCCGGCTTTGTCGGCATCTGGGGCGGGCACTCGAACGACACCGGCGGCATCATCGCGTGGTCGCCCGAGATCGCGTACAGCTATCGCGCGATTGCGGCGGCCGAATGCGCGCGTTGGAACAAGGTCGCGGTCATCACCAGCGTGCACCCGTGGTACGGCGATTACATCGGCTTCGCCTGCCATTACCCGCGCGGCTACGATCCGCGAAAGGGAATTTACGCAGCGCCCGTCGTGGTGCGCACACTCAACTGACCGCTGAGCACGGGGGACGCCATGACTCCTTGGGTCAGTCTGCTGATCGTGCTCGTGATCGGCATCGTCGCCGGATTGATCTACGACCGGCTCGCCGGACCGGGCTGGCTGACGCGCCAGGTCGCCGGCTCGCGCCGCAGCATCGTCACGAGCTCGCTGGTCGGCATCGCCGGATCGTTCATCGGATTTCATGTCGCCGGCCTGCTGCGGCTCACGATCGGCGGCTACGGCGGCTATGTGGGCGCGTGTGTCGGGGCCGCCGTGATCTTGTGGATCTGGCGGATGGTCAAATGACCATGCGGGCCCGGTCGAGGCTTTGCCGGCTGGCTTGCGCGCTCGCGTTTGGTCTCATGCTCTCCGCCTGCGACCGATGCGGCGACTTCATCTGGAACAAGCCGCCGGGGCCGACTTATTGCAAGGGCGGTCCGGCGCCGAACTCATGATGTGACGACGGCGCGCTGCTCAAGACCGAGGCGATCGCTTGACCGAAGCGTCGGACGGCGTGACGCCGTCCACGCTCATCTCGCCGGCACCTCGATCGGATTGCAGTTGCGCCGGCCCGAGCTCATGCATTCGTCGGCTTGCCGCGCTTCGAGCATGGCGTTGACGAGCCAGATGCCGCTGCCCACCAGCACCAGGAAGCCGACGAGAAGGACGATATTGGCGGTCCTGCGGTCCGCCTCGGTTTCCTCCTTGGGATCGCGCTCATTCATCACGGGCGGCCCGCTCACGACGACGCCATCGTCTCCTTCACGGTCGCGACCAGCTGCTTGAGCGTGAAGGGTTTCGGCAGGAACGGGACCTTCTCTTGCTCGGGGGTGTTCTCGGAGAACGCATCCCCGGCATAGCCCGACACGAAGATGAACTTGAGCTCAGGTTTGCGGCGTCGCAGCTCCTTGAGCAAGGTCGGGCCGTCCATCTCCGGCATCACCACGTCCGAGACCACGATGTCGATCTCGCCGTCGTGACGGTCGACGATCTCGATCGCCTCGACGCCGTTGCCCGCCTGCAGCACGGTGTAGCCGCGCGACGAGAGCCCGCGCGCATTGAGGCCGCGCAGGCCTTCCTCGTCCTCGACCAGCAGGATCGTGCCCTGCCCGGTGTCGTCGGCAGCAGGCGAGAGCCGCATCGCCTCCTCGGCGGCCGAGAGCGCGCCGGTGACCGCAGGCGCGGCCTTCGACGACAACGCCTCCGCGACGGCCGGCACGTGGCGCGGCAGGAAGATGCGGAAGGTCGTGCCCTTGCCGACTTCCGATTCCGGATACACGAAGCCGCCGGTCTGCTTGATGATGCCGTAGACGGTGGAGAGCCCGAGCCCGGTCCCCTTCCCCACTTCCTTGGTGGAGAAGAACGGATCGAAGATCTTGTCGATGACGTCGGGCGCGATGCCGGTGCCAGTATCGGCGATCTCCACCAGCACGTAATCGGCCGGCGCCATGCCCTTGTAGGCGAAGCGCCGCGCCTCCTCGGCGGTGACATTGGCGGTCTTCACCGTGAGCTTGCCGCCGTTCGGCATGGCGTCGCGCGCGTTGACCGCAAGATTGACGATCACCTGCTCGAACTGCGAGAGGTCGGCGCGCACCGGCCACAGGTCGCGCCCGTGCACCACCTCGAGCGTGACCTTCTCGCCGATCAGCCGGCGCAGCAGCATGGAGAGATCGGACAGCGCCTCGCCGAGATCGAGCACCTGCGGACGCAGCGTCTGCCGGCGCGAGAATGCCAGCAGCTGGCGCACGAGGCTCGCGGCGCGGTTGGCGTTCTGCTTGATCTGCATGATGTCGTGGAACGACGGATCGGTCGGCTTGTGGGCGTTGAGCAGAAAATCCGTCGCCATCATCACGGCGGAAAGCACGTTGTTGAAATCGTGCGCGATGCCGCCGGCGAGCTGGCCGATCGTGTCCATCTTCTGCGACTGCGCGATCTGCTGCTGCAGGCTGCGCTGCTCGGTCGTGTCGAGCGCGTAGAGGATCGCCGCCTCGTGGTCGCCGTCGGCGTCCTCGACCGGCGTGACGTAGAGGCGCGCCCAGCGCTCGCCGTCGCCGGCGAGCGCCGCGTCGATCGGCGCGATGTCGCCCTGCCCGCTCGCCGCCTTGGCGATGGCGGTCTCGATGGCGGGACGGTCGCCCGCGTTGACGACGTTGAGGATCGAGCGGCCGGCCGTGTCGCCCTTGAGCACGCCCTGGAAGAGCCGCGCCGCCGGCGCATTGGTGCGGCCGATCTGTCCGGTCTTGTCGACGGTCGCGATGGCGAGCGGCGTGTTGTGGAAGAAGCGCATGAAGCGCACTTCGGCGGCACGCAGCGGATCGCTGCCGTCGTCGCGCGCGCGGTTGAGCACGAGCGTGCGGGAGGCGCCCGGCGCGCCGTCGGCCGCGAACGCGACCTTGTGATAGAGCCGCACCGGCAGCGTCTTGCCGCCGCGCGTCTTGAGGTCGAGGTCGAGCACCTCGGTCTTCACCTCGCCGGGCTCGGCGGTGAGCGTGGTCAGGAGCGCGACGCTGTCGCCCGGAACGATGTCGGCGAGCTTGAGGCCGGCGAAGCCGATCTGCGCCAGGTCATGGTCGAGCCAGCCGGCGAGCGTGGCGTTGAGATAGCCGATGTGCCCCGACGCATCGACCGAGAAGAAGCCCGCGGGCGCGTGGTCGAGATAGTCGATCGCGTGCTGGAGGCCCTGGAAGGCGGTCTCGTTGCGGTCGCGGTCGCGCGTCACGTCGGCGACCGACCAGACCGTGGTGCGCGCGTCGCGGCCGCTCTCCCCGAGCGGCCGCACGCGCAGCCGCAGCCAGCGCGCGGGCTCGCCGCGCAGGCCGGCGACGCGCACTTCCTCCTGGAGGCGGCGGCCTTCGCGCGCCGCCTTGACGAGCCGGTAGATCGCCTCCGAAACCTCGGGATCGCCGAGGAAAGCGCGCTCGACCGGCCGCACGTCGTCGGTGCCGACCGCGTCGGTGAGCGTCCGATAGGCGGCGTTGGCGTAGATGACGCGGCCCGCGTGATCGGTGATGAGGATGCCGTCGGTCGCCCCGTCGGTGACCGCGCGCAGGATGGGGCTGCCGTTGTCCTTGCCGGCGACCTGCAAAATGCCGGCCGCGGTCGCAAACAGCGAGAAGACGCCGATCATGCCGAGGATGGCGAGCAGCGCGAGCACATAGGGCTCGGCCTGGGTGCGTCCGACGAACATCAGGCCGACCGCGGCGCCGATCAGCACGATCGCGACGAGCAGCACGAGGCCGACGCTACCGCGCCGTTCGCCCGGCATCCTGTCGGTCACGTCCTGCGTCGCCATGTCGACGTCACATCCGGTTCGCCCCTGCCCCTCAGTGCCTCACACCGGGCGGTCTCGCAAGGGGTTCGCCATCCGGCCCAGGAGTTTGACGGTCAACCCTAACGCCGCGCCGCGCCGTTGAGCCGCAGCACGTAGCCGATCACCTCGGCGACCGCCTTGTAATGCTCGGGCGGAACCTCGGCGTCGATCTCCACCGTCGCGTGCAGGGTGCGGGCGAGCGGCGGATTTTCGACGACCGGTACGTCGTTCTCCTCCGCCACGGCGCGGATCCGCAGCGCGATCGCATCCTGGCCCTTGGCGACGCAGACCGGCGCGTTCATGCCGCGCTCGTATTTGAGCGCGACGGCGAAATGGGTCGGGTTGGTGATCACCACGGTGGCGCCAGGAACCGCGGCCATCATGCGCTTCTTCATGCGCGACTGACGCAGCTGCCGGATCTTGGCCTTGATCTTCGGATCGCCTTCCGACTCCTTGAACTCGTCCCTGATCTCGCGCAGCGACATTTTCTGCCGCTCGTACCACTGCCGGTACTGAAAGAGGTAGTCAGCCGCCGCGATGATGGCGAGAACGGCGACCACCGCGCCGAGCAGTTGCAGCGACAAGAGCTGGGTGAAGGGCATCACCGCAGCGGGATCGGTCGAGACCAGGCTTTCGAGCCGCTTGCGCTCCGGCCAAAGGAGCGCCGTGAGCAGCGCGCCGATCAGCGCGACCTTGGCGACGCCTTTGAGGAAGTTGGAGAGCGCCTGTTTGGAAAAGAGCCGCTTGGCGCCGGCGAAGGGGGAAATCTTCGAGAGTTTTGGCCGCAGCACCTCGGCCGACCAGACCAACCGGTGCTGAATGACATTGCCGCCGACCGCGGCCAGCGCGAGCAGCAGAAACGGAATCGCGACCGCCGCCATGGCCTCCACCCCGATCTGGTGAAAGAGGCGCATCATCCCGCCGCCGTCGGCCGGCACCCGGTGGGCGTTGGCGAGGATGCCGCGGAAGGTGGCGACGAGCTGCGAACTCATCGCGCCCGAGAAGGTCAGCAGGGCGAGCGCCGAGGCCGCGATGACGAACCAGGCATTGACCTCCTGGCTCTTGGCGACATCGCCGTGCTTGAGCGCGTCCTCGAGCCGCTTCTGGGTCGGGTCCTCTGTTTTCTCGGTGTCGTCGCGTTCTTCGGCCATCGCGGGTCATTGTCCTCCCGCGTGCGGCGCGAGCTCGCGCAGTACGCCTTCAACGCTGCCCAGGAAGGTCGTCATCATGGCGCCGAGGACCAGGAGCAGGATGAGGAAGCCGACCAGGATCGACAGCGGCATGCCGACGAAAAAAACCTGCATCTGCGGCATCAGCCGCGACAGGATGCCGAGACCGAGGTTGAACAGGATGCCGAAGACGAGGAAGGGCGCGGAAAGCTGCACACCGATGCGGAAGGCGCTCGCGATCGTCCGGGTGGTCAGCGCCGCCATGTCGCCGGTGAGCGGCACCTCGCCGGGCTGGAAGAGCGTGTAGCTGTCGTCGAGCGCGGCGATCACCAGATGATGCAGGTCGGTCGCGAAGAACAGCGCGATGCCGAGGATGGTCATGAAGTTGCCGAGGAGCACGCCCTGCTGCCCTTGCGTCGGGTCGACGGTGGTGACGAAGCCGAGGCCGAGCTGCTGCGCGACGACCGATCCGGTGACCTGCAGGGCCGAAATGGTGAGCCGCGCCGTCATTCCCAACAGCGCGCCGATCAGAAGCTCCTCGCCGAACAGGATGAGCACCGGGCCGAGCGCGCGCAGGTCGACCTGGTAGGCGGTGCGGTGCAGCGGCAGCATGACCGCGGCGAGCACGAGCGCGGCCGTCAAACGCACGCGCGTCGGGATCATCATCTCGCCCAGGCCCGGCAGCAGCATCAGCATGGTGCCGACGCGGGCGAACACCAGAAGGAAGGCCGCCGACAGTGCGGGCAGGAACGAGATGTCGACGCGCATCGCGTCGGTCAGCCGCCGGCGATCCGCGCCGCAATGCGGGTCATGTGGCTGTGCAAGGCGTCGGCCATGAACGGCAGCGCAACCAGCATCGCAACGAAGATCGCGAGAATTTTCGGCACGAACACCAGCGTCATTTCCTGGATCTGTGTGAGCGCCTGAAAGAGCGAGATCACGACGCCGACCAGGAGGCCGACCAGCATCAGCGGGCTCGCCACCAGAACGAGGGTCAAAATGGCGTCGCGAGCGACGTCGAGCACTTCCGCTGCGGTCATGTCTTGTCCTGTCGAGCGCCCCGATCAGATCGGCATGCGCATGATTTCTTCGTAGGCCTGGATCACCTTGTCGCGCACCGAGACGAGTGTGGAGATCGCGGTCTCGGTCTCGGCCACGGCAGTGACCACGTCGACGATGTTCGCCTTGTTGCCGCCGGCGACGAGCGCCTGGGTCTGCGCGTCGGACTTGGCGCCGGCCGCGCTCACCGCGCCGACCACGTCCTTGAGCACCTGCCCGAAGCTCGGCATGTCGCCGGCCTTTTCCCCCACCGTCTTGGCGAGACCCTGGGCCGGATCCGGGAGCCGCGCGAGCTTGGCGTAGGCGCTGGCGGCGATTGCAGGCGTTGCCATGATCACTCTCCGTTTCAGCCGCGCAGGATGTCGAGGGTGCGCGCGATCATGCGGCGCGTCGCGCCGATGACGTTGACGTTCGCCTCGTAGGAGCGCTGGGCGTCGCGCATGTCGGTCATTTCGATCAGCGGATTGACGTTGGGAAATTTGACGTTGCCGGCGGCATCCGCCGCCGGATTGCCGGGCTGGAACTTGATCTGGAAATCACCCGGGTCGTTGCGCACCGGACCGAGAGAGACGACGCGCGCGTCGAGCGCGCGATCGAGCTCGGCGCGGAAGGTCGGCACGCGGCGGCGATAGGGATCGCCGCCGGGCGTCTGGGCGACCGAATCGGAATTGGCGATGTTTTCCGAGATCACGCGCATCCGTCCGGCCTGGGCGCGCAGCCCCGAGGCGGCGATGGCGATCGATTTCATGAAGTCCACGGGCCACCTCCAGACATCTTCAAACCTTGCCGACCGCGCTCTTGATGAGCCCGAGGCTGCGGCTGTAGAGCGACGTCGCCGCCTGGTAGTCCATCTGGTTCGCGGCGACCTTGAGCATCTCGTCCTCGAGGCTCACCGCGTTACCGGTCGGCCTCACCTGATACTGCCGGTTTTCGCTCGGGAACCCGGGCGCCGCATTGGAACCGGCGAGGTGTGCGGCATCGGTCCGTACCAGTTGCAGCGGGCCCGGCCCCGGAGCGGGCAAAGCAAATTTCGGCTCCACGAGGTCGTTTGGCCGGTAATTCGGCGTGTCGGCGTTGGCGACGTTTTCGGCGAGAACGCGCTGGCGCTCCTGGTGCCAATGCATGCGGGTGCGCAGCATGGAAAAGATCGGAAGATCGGAAATGGCCATGGCCCCTCCCCGCGTGCGATCGCGAACAGGGCAGATTTTGCCGGGCGCATGGTTAATGCCGCGTTAAAAGCGCCCGCGGCCGGTAGTTGCCATTAATCTGCCGTTTACCAAGAAAATGGTCATTCCAGCGGATTGAGTGGGGCAAAACCTCGTTCCGTGTTAATCGTTCGTTAAAGGCTGCGGCGGCAAATTTTGCCGTCGCTGTTAACCATATCTCGCGGGCCGGGTGGATCGGACCTGAACGGGGCGCGGAGCGCGGAGAGAGCTGATGTTCGAAGCACTGTTCGGCACCGATCTGCCGCTGCCGCTCAAATTCTTCATCGCCTTCGTGCTCGTCCTCGCGCTGATCGGGGGAGCCGCCTGGCTGGTGCGCCGGTTCGGCGCGGGCGCGCTCAATGCCGCCGCGCTGCGCGGGCGCCAGCCGCGCCTCGCGGTCATCGACGCCGCGCAGGTCGACAGCCGCCGCCGGCTCGTGCTGATCCGCCGCGACAACGTGGAACACCTCCTCATGATCGGCGGGCCGACCGACGTTGTGGTGGAACCCAATATCGTGCGCGCCATTCCGACGGCGCCCGCGCGCGAGACGCCGCCGGCGCGCGTCACCGGCCTCGCCGACACCCTGCCGCGCGCCGTGCCGCTCGCCGAAGGCTCCATGTGGCCGCTGCAGCCGGAACCCGCCCCGCGGACGGCCCGCACAGTAGCGCCCGCGTCCGAGGAGAACGCCAGCTGGTCGCCGCCGGGCGAACCGGCACCGGTGCCGGCGCCGACGCGCGCATCGCAGGACAACGCGCCGCGCGCGCAGAATTCGGAGCGCCTTGCGGGGCTTGCGGCCGACCTCTCGCGCAGCTTCACCGCATCCGAGCCGATCGCCGCACCGCGCCGAAGCGCCGAGCCGAAGCGTGCCGCCATCAGCGCGAGCGAGGACCAGAATCTCGCCGACATGGCCCACCGGCTGGAAAGCGCGTTGCAGCGTCCGAAGCAGGCCGCGGACGGCGCATCAGTCGAGCCGATGATGCCGCGCGGCGGCGACATTCCGAATCTCGAACCCAAGATGCCGCGCTCTGACAATAAGCCGAAGCCCGCCTTCGACAGCCTCGAGCAGGAGATGGCGAGCTTGCTCGGCCGTCCGACCGGAACCGGAAAGACGTGACGTCGATCCTATCCGGCCGCCGTGTTCGTCTCGCGACGATGGTGGCCGGTGTAGGAGCGGCGCTGATCACCGGGCTCGCGGCGCCCGCCGCCGCGCAGGACATCAGCATCAATTTCGGCCAGGGCGCCGGGCTCACGGAGCGCGTGATCCAGCTGATCGCGCTCCTCACCGTGCTGTCGCTCGCGCCCTCGATCCTGGTGATGGTGACGTCGTTCACCCGCATCGTGGTGGTGCTGTCGCTCCTGCGCACCGCGCTCGGCACCGCAACCGCGCCGCCCAACGCGGTGATCGTCTCGCTCGCGCTCTTCCTCACCGCCTTCGTGATGGGGCCCGCGTTCCAGCAGGCCTACGACATCGGCCTGAAGCCGCTCATCAACAACGAGATCACCACCGAGCAGGCCTTCGAGCGCTCGGCCGAGCCGGTGCGCGCCTTCATGCTCAAGAACGTGCGCGAGAAGGACCTTCACCTGTTCATGGACATGGCGCGCGATGCGCGGCCGGAGAAGCCGGAGGACCTGGCGCTGCGCATCCTGGTGCCGGCCTTCATGATCTCCGAGCTCAAGCGTGCGTTCGAGATCGGCTTCCTGCTCTTTCTGCCGTTCCTCATCATCGACCTCGTGGTCGCCTCGGTGCTGATGTCGATGGGCATGATGATGCTGCCGCCGGTCGTGGTGTCGCTGCCGTTCAAGCTGATCTTCTTCGTGCTGGTCGACGGCTGGAGCCTCGTCGCCGGCAGCCTGGTGCAGAGCTACGGCACGTGAGGCTCAGCGCGCGGCCTTGCGCGCGGGCACCGATCCGGTGGTGCCGGGCTGCGAGGCCGGCGCGCGCGACTGGTGCGCCGGGCCGAAGGCGGCATCGACCGGCGTGAAGGAGCCGGTCTCCGGATAGCGCCCGCGCATGTCGCGCAAGAAGGCTTCGAGCGTGTCGACGGCGGCGACCGAGTGGGCGATGTCGCGGAACTCAGCGCTGCCGACCGCCATCGGCCCCGTCAGTATCTCGAAGGCACGGCGATCGGACCCTTCGGCCATCTTGACCGCGTACTTGCCCTTGAAGCGATCGATCCCCAACTTGTCCTCGGCGAGCGCGTAGCCCATCGCGGCGCGCAACAGGTCGCTGCGCTCGGCATCGTTGAGCGGCTGCCAGTCGCGCCAGCGATCGCCGTAGATCAGCTCGATCTGCTCGGCCGCCTCGCGCCAGCGCTTGGCCGCCCACAGGACGTCCGAGCGCAGGCGGATCGCCTCGCGGCCCTCGACATTGGCGATCACTTCGAGCGCGACCTCGTGGCGGCCGATGTCCGACAAGGAGCGCGCTTCGAGCAGCAGGCGCTGGTTGCGCAGCTCGTTCGACAGCTCCGCGATGCGCGTCGCGTTGAGCGTGGCGAGCGCACGGTCGGGCTTGTGGTTCATCAGGTAGACGACGGCGAGGCGGATCGCGACCTGCGCACGCGCCGCGCCCTGCAGACGGTGATCGACCTGGTGCTGCAGCAGCTCGGCGGCCTGATCGAGCAGATCGACCGAGACGAGGCGATCGGTCAGCCGGCGGATCATCTCGTCGCCGCGGCGGCCGATCGGCGTCAGCTCGCGGAAATCGTAGAACAGGCTCAGCGCGTCGATCGCCGGCATGGCGTCGCCCTTGCCGGCAAGGAACAGCGTATCGAAAGTCGTCGCGGCTTCCTCCTGGATGCGGCGCGTCATCTCGGAATTGGGATGCGCCTTCATCGCGGTGCGCATCACGTGGAAGGCATCGCGATAGCGACCGTCCTCGGTATAGAGCCGGGCGAGCAGCTGCAGGGCCTCAATCTCGGTCTCGTCGCCCCGCCACACGGTGGTCAAGTGCTCAAGCTCGGATACCACCTCCGCCCGCTTGAGATCGCCGAGCTGATAGCGCAGCACCGTTTCGCGCAGCCGGCCCTGCGCGGCGGCGGGCCGGTTCGTCGACTCGGCGGCGGCACGATAGGCCGCGAGCGCGTCCTCGTTGCGGGCGAGCGCCTCGGCCAGCCGCCCGTTGAGCACGGCGATGACCGGCTCGAGATCGGGCGTCACACCGAGCGTCTCGAACTCGTTGAGCTGGTTCGCTGCCGCGCCGAAATCGCGCGCCTCGACCGAGGCGCGCACCGCTTCCGTGAGCACGAGGCGTTGCAGCTCGATCGGCAGCGTGCCGATCGCCGCCTCGATTCCGCGGAATGCCTCGCGCGCCTCGGCCCATTTGCCCTGCTTGGTGTAGGCGACCGCGCGCCAGAGCTGCGCCTCGTGCTGGTTGCCGACGAGCGGATTGGCGAGATCCTTGAGCGCCTCGTCGGTGCGCGACAGCATGATGTTGGCGACCGCGCGCATCACCAGGCCGGTCGTGTCCTCCTGGGTCGGTCGCTCGTCGCTGAGCATGACGTCGAGCACGGCCTTGGCTTCCGCATACATGTCGCGGGCGAGATAGAAGCGCGCCAGCTCGAAGCGCGGCGCGGAACGTTTCGACTCGGGTGCCGAGGCGGCGACGTTGATGAGCTTCATCTGGCGGTCGGTAAACTCCGACTCGCGGTCGAAGCCCCATAACTGGGAATCGAAGACGAGCGGTCGATAGCCGGTGACGCGGCGACCCAGGATGCCGCCGGAGGACAATGCGAGTCCGCTCGGGCGACCGATGACGATCTTGTCGCCGGTGAGCTCCGTCGTGACATCGTCGGCAATCGGCTGGAGGACGACGCCGTGGGTCGAGGCGAGCGTGCGGAACTCGACAAAATCCTGCGACTTGAGAAAGCCGCGCGCCGGGCCGAGGGCGGTGACGACGACGAGTGTGTCGCCGACCTCGGGATCGCTCAGGCGGTGAATGGTACGCGGATCCTCGAACGGGATGATCGCGGTGGCGCGCGGCGCTCCCACCACGTTGCGGGTGACGCCGAGCGGCCGGGTCGGCTCGAGCGCGACGTCAGCGACCGTCACGGTCCAGAACGATCCTTCCTCGGCGAGGCTGGCGAGCCGCGGCCGTTCGAGGGAGATGCGCACCACCTGGCCGTCGCGCGACGGTATGATGCTCGCGCCGCGAATGGTGCGCGTGCTGTCGTTGCTCAGTGCCGCGAGGTCGATCTTGGCGGGGCTGTCGAACACGAGCCACAGCGTGTCGGCGCGGCGAAACACCGCCGCCGGCGTCGGCGCCGCGAACGGGAAAGTAAGCTTGAGATTGTCGCCCTGGCGGCGCACCTCGACCGGCACCGGAGCGTTCGGATTGCGCGGACGCATCGTCTCCGTGCGACGCCCCTCCGAGACGGCCGGCGCCGGCGCGGCTGCCGGCGGATCGGCGGGCGGGGCGGCGGCGAGTTGCGGCGCCGGCGGTTGGGCCTGCGCGGCCGGACGGGCGGGAACGTCCGCATCGGCGGCTTGCGGCGGCGGGAATGCCAGGGTGGGCGCCGGTTGGGGCACCGCCGGCTGCGCCGGCATGGTGCGCGGCGCTTCGAGGCCCGCAATCGGAGGCCGCTTGGCCGCGGCCGGTTCGGCCTCGGCCGGCGGGGATGGCGCGACCATCTCGACCTGCTTGCCCTCGCTGATCATGACGTCGACGACGTAGTTGTTGTCCTCGCGGAAACTGCGCACATCGACCTTGCCGATGAAGAGAAACGAGACCGATGCGTTCTGCGCGCCGGAATCCGACTCGATCGCCTCGATCATCGGCGGCAGCGGCGATTTCGCGGCGGCGAGGTCGAACCGCAGCGGCGCGTCGAAGACGAGCTTGAACTGCTCCTTGTTGCGCTCCGTCGAAACCGTGATCGGCTCCGCAAGCTCGAAGACGTAGCGGGAAAAGGTCGGCTGATGAGCGACCCGCACGCGGGTGAGGGGGACCTGGCGCTCGCGCGCGACAACCCGCTGCTGCCGTTCCTTCTTCTCCGCTTCGCGGGCGCGCTTTGCGAGCTCTTCGACCACCTCCTGCGGCAGCCCCGGCGGCGCGGCGGTCCACGTGTCCGGCAACAGATCGACGAACAGCCGCTCGCCCGCCATCATCGAGTTGAGCGTGACCTTGCGCGACAGCGCAAGGCGCACGCCCATGCGGTCCGGGTCGCTGCGCGCGGCGCTGACATAGCCCGCTGCGTTCAACGAGAGGCGATCGATCGCCGCGCTCACCGGCGTCTTGAAGCTGATCACCAGCACGTTGTTGGCCATGCGCACGTCGGCATCGATCTCTTCGCTGAAGCGGAAGACGATGCGGGCATAGCCGCCGCTCATATTGACCGTGATCTCCGCCTTCACCGGCTCCGCCGCCGCGGCCGGCGCGCCAAGGAAGCCGAGCAGCAGGGCGGTCTGCAACAGAAGAACGGCGAAGGCAGCGCGCACCGTGCGCCACGCACGCAGCGCGCACGTACGGCCCGCGGCCCGCGTCACCGTCCTGGTGTGCGTTTGGTCGGTCATGACGCGGATACGCGCCGGTCTCCTTGCGGGCGCAGTTCCTTAAACGCGCCTACTCGCCCGCAGCCTAGGCGCTCGCGTTTAACGACGCGTTAATCCATCCGAAAATAATCGACGCTATTTCAATGACTTACATCGTAGATGGGGCATCCGATCGCGGCCGGATGCCGACGCGGGAGCGAGCGACGACGTGCTCGTGCGCGGCGGGTACGGCGCGCACCCGTTTTGGTTTCGCGGTTCGCGAATCCGTTACCGGCGCGTAAATGAGGCTCACCCAACGGTGCTTTGTATGTGACCCGCGCGAGCGCTACGACCCGATGCGGCGGGGGCCAAAGACATGCGGCCGTCCGCCAAACCGGAGTGCCGCAATGGAGATGCACCAGATCCGGTATTTCCTCGTGCTGTGCGAGGAGCTGCACTTCACCCGCGCGGCGGAGCGCTGCAACGTCACGCAGCCGTCCTTGACCCGCGCCATCAAGGCGCTCGAGGACGAGCTCGGCGGGCCATTGTTTTGCCGCGAGCGCGCGAACACGCATCTCTCCGAGCTTGGCAAGATCGTGAAGCCCTACCTGCAGGACGTCTATTGCGGTTCGGAGAATGCGCGGCGCAAGGCGCGGGAATTCACCAACGACAAGACGATGCCGCTGCGCCTCGGCCTGATGTGCACGATCGCGCCGAACCATCTGCTCGACTTCGTCAAGGCCGTGCGGGTCCATCATCCGGTCGTCCGGCTGCAGATCACCGACGCCGCGGCGCCAACCCTGCGCGACTCGCTCATCGCGGGCGACCTCGATGCCGCGATCTATGCGATGCCGGCGGCGCCGCTCGACGATCGCCTGCACTACATGCCGCTCTACCGCGAGCGCTTCGTCATCGTCATGGCGGCCGATCATCGGCTGGCCGAGCAGAAGGCCGTCCGCGTCCGCGATCTCGACGGCGAGCGATACCTCTCCCGCGCCAACTGCGAATACGACGCGCCGGCGACCAAGATCTTCGACGAGCAACGCGCGAATTGCGAGACCGTCTACGAGAGCGAGCGCGACGACTGGATATTGGCGATGGCCGCGGCCGGCCTCGGCATCGGCTTCATGCCGGAGCTGAGCGCCGGGCATCCCGGCATCGTGGCGCGGCCGCTGGTCGAGCCCGAGTTCTGGCGCGAGATCTCCCTTGTCACGGTGCGCGGACGGCAATATTCGGCGGCGGTCGGCTCGCTCGTGCGCGAGGCGATGCGCGCGTGCTGGAATAGCGAGAACGCGCCGACGGTCAGGGCGCTTCCTGTCACCCGCGGCAAGGGCCGCGCGGCCTGACCGGCATGCCCGGCGCCCCCGGCGCCCGACGATAGCCGATCGCTATCGCCACGATAGAAAGACGGCATTTCCGTTGCGGTGCGCGCTTTGGGACCTTGTTCATGGCCGTTCCAGCTGGGCGGCTGCAACCAAGCTCCAAGGAGAAGCGACATGTCACCTTCCAAGATCATTCTCGCCGCAGCGGGGCTCGCCGCGGCGTTTGCCACCACCGCGGTGCGCGCGGAGGAGGTTCGCGACGTGCAAGAGCGGCACGCGATGTACCTCGACACCCAGGGCCGAATGCACATGATGGCGCTCAATGCCGCCGGCCACGGAATGCTGATGAAGCACGGTCGCGCGCTGCCCGCCGGCGCGATGGTCTATCGCAGCGGCGGCCGGTTCTATTTCCTGGAGAACAAGAAGATGGGCCGCAGCATGATGTTCGACACCATGGCGCAGTGGACCGACGACCGGCTGCTCGGCGGGCGTAATTAGACCAATAGTGTCAGTACGTGTTGGCGGGCGGCCGCGCTAGCGCGGCCGCCCTTCGATCTTCGGCAGCGCGGCGGCGGGTTGCGCCCGGTCCGCTCCCGTCGCGCGATTGGCAAGCTCGACCGTGAGGCGCTCGGCCATGTCCGGCTGCATCTGCGCCATAATGTCGGACATGCGCCGCGGATTGATCTGCGAGACCACCTCGACCAGGATGCGCATCTCGAGGCGATCGAAAATCTTCGCGGCGTCCTTCGCGCGCATGTTCTCGTACATGGTGACGAGACCTTTCAGGCGCTGCGCTTCCGCCTCTTCCTTTTTCTGCGCCGCGCCGTTGAGCTGCTGCTCGCTTTCCTTGAGCTCGTTGACGCGGCCGTCGAGACGCTTTTCCGCCGACTTGAGCAAATTCTCGCGGATTTCAAGCTCGCGCGCGCGCGCGTCGAGCTCCTGCCGGCGCTCGCCCAGACGCTCGAGGATCGCCCGCTCGGCCGGCGATGCCGGGCGATTGGCGTCGAGCTGGACCGCGGTGCCGCCACCGGCCGGCTGGGCGGGCGCGGGTTTTGTCGCTGGCGCAGGGCTGGCCTGGATTGCGGGCTTTTCGGGCTTCTTCTCGGTCTGCTTGTCGGAATCGATCGAGCCGGTGACGTCGGGAAAATTGAACATCTCCTGCGCCCAGGAGGGCTTGGGGCGCGGCGCGATCGGCTCGTCGAGGGTCGCGGGGGTCGCGGGCGACACCTGACCGGGCTCACCCATGATCTGGCTCAGCGTGGTGCTGAAATCGAAGTCGGCAAGCGTATAGCCGCCGTCGAGCACGATGCCCGTCAATTTGAGGAACAGCAGGCAAACGGTCGCGAACAGGACGACCGGAATGAGACGGAAATCGCGCAGGAACCGCTTCATGCGGCGCGGCCGCCGACCCGCGAGCGGGCGCGGTCGGCGAACGCCTTTGCGGCTGCGACCACGGCCTGCGGGTCGGGCGCCGGCGCTTCCGGCCGCGTCGCGGCCACGATGCGCGCCAGGCGGTCCAGGATCTCCTCACCGGATTCGAGCTGGCGCTCCATGTCGGCCGAGAAGCGTTCC
>WNFC01004716.1_pt1 | contig 19611 bp, 15 predicted proteins | sample 5400541 | NCBI WGS metagenome assembly WNFC01 (sample SAMN13153342, study PRJNA577476) | soil metagenome | isolation source: 120 cm saprolite under Douglas fir tree site 2 hole 2 replicate 1 | place: USA:California | collected 2015-04-18 | reverse complement strand
CGTCGTGATCCTCGCCGACCTCGCCCTCACCGGCGGGCTGCACCTCGACGCCGTGGCCGACGTCGCGGACGGTTGGGCCTCGCGGCTGCCGCCCGAGCGCGCCCTCGCGGTGATGCGGGAGCCGGGCGTCGGCGCCGTGGGGGCCGCGGTGCTCGTAGCGGCCATGATCGCCCGCTGGTCGTTCGTCGCGACGCTGGCGGCCCAGCACCGCTGGGGACTCCTGGTCGTCGTGCCCGTCGCCGGTCGCACGGCGATGGTGGCCGTCATGGCCAGGGCTCCCCAGCGCGAGGATGGGTCCCTTGCCCAGCCGTTGCTGGCCGCCGGCCTGCCGATCACCGTAGCCGTGGCCGCGATCGCCGTCACCGCGGCCCTCGTGGCCGCCAACGTCCGGGGCGCCGGAGCCGTCGCGGCCGGGGCACTGGTGGCCGGGGTGTTCCCGGCGTGGGCGCGCCGGCGCTTCGGGACCGTCACGGGCGACGTCATCGGCGCGGCAGGCATCGCCGCCGAGATCCTCGCCCTGGCCTTCCTGGCGGCTCGCTGGTGACCCGTCGCTGCCGGCGCGTCGGAGAGGTTTGGCGACTTTTGGTTCACTGTGAACGAATTTCCGTCAAGCTTCGCGTCGCCTGGACTCTCGCACTCGCCATCGTGCTGGTCGCCTGCGCCGGCTCCCCGCCGGCGGCCCCGGCCGTGCCCGCCGGCGACCTCGCCTCGCTCGGCCCCCTCGTCTCCCCGTCCCCGGCCCCGGCCGGCCCCGAGGGGCCGCCGATCCCCGCCGGACCCCCGCTCGCGGACCTGAGCAAGGCCGCCACCGGCCAGACCGTCGACGGCATCAAATGCGAGACGAGCGAGCAGGTGGCCTACCACATCCACTCGCACCTGGCGATCTACGTCGACGGCAAGCCCCGGCAGGTCCCGTACGGCATCGGCATCCCCGACCCCGTCACCACAGACGTGAACGGGGTCCCCTTCGTCTCCGGCGGCAAGTGCTTCTCCTGGCTGCACACGCACGTGTCCGACGGCGCGATCCACATCGAGTCGCCGGACCAGCGCAGCTTCACCCTCGGCAACTTCTTCGACATCTGGGGCCAGCCGCTCAGCGCCACGCAGGTCGGCCCCGTCGCGGGGACCGTGACCGCCTTCTACCAGGGCAGACCCTTCACCGGCACCGATCTCCGCACCATCCCCCTGACGGCCAACGCCAACATCCAGCTCGACATCGGCACCCCCCTCGTCGCCCCCGAGGTCGTCAACTTCGGCAGGCTCTGACCCAAAGCGGGCCACAGGGCACGTGGATAGGATGGAACTGCCGCGGGAGCCCGGACGGCCGGGCTGAGAGGGCGCTCTTGGACCAGCGCCGACCGCTTGAACCTGCCCCAGGTAACGCTGGCGAAGGGAGGAGCCCATGAAGCTCGAAGACGACATCACCGCATCGGAAGTCCCCCCGCCCCATGCCCGCAAGGTGTACGTCCAGGGGTCGCGCCCCGGCGTCCAGGTGCCGATGCGCGAGATCCATCTCTCGCCGACGCCCTCGGGGTACGGGCCCGGGGCTGGACCCGGAGATGGAGCGGAGGAGAACCTGCCCGTCCGGCTGTACGACACGGGGGGGCCGTACACGGATTGGACGGCACCCAAGGCCGACGTCCGCCTGGGTCTGCCTGCGCTGCGGCGCCCCTGGATCCTCGAGCGGGCCGACGTGGAGGCATACGACGGCACGTCCCTGCAGATCCCCGTCCCGGGCTTCGAAGGGACCCGGCCCCGGCCGTTGCGGGCGAAGCCCGGCCGCTGCGTCACGCAGCTGCACTACGCGCGGCGGGGGGAAGTGACGCCGGAGATGGAGTTCGTCGCCATCCGGGAAGGCGTGGAGCCCGAGATGATCCGGGCAGAGGTGGCCGCCGGGCGTGCGATCATCCCCAGCAACGTCAACCACCCCGAGACCGAGCCGATGGCCATCGGGCGCAGGGTCCTCGTCAAGATCAACGCCAACATCGGCAACTCCGCGATCGGGTCCTCGATCGACGAGGAGGTCGACAAGCTGGCGTGGTCCATCCGGTGGGGCGCCGACACGGTGATGGACCTGTCGACCGGGGCCGACATCCACGCCACCCGGGAGTGGATCGTGCGCAACTCGCCGGTCCCCATCGGCACGGTGCCGATCTACCAGGCTCTGGAGTCCACCGGCGGTGCCGCCGAGGACCTCACCTGGGACCTGTACCGGGACACCGTCATCGAGCAGGCCGAGCAGGGGGTGGACTACGTCACGGTTCACGCCGGCGTCCTGCTGCGCTACATCCCGCTGACGGCCCGCCGGGTGACGGGCATCGTCTCCCGGGGCGGGTCGATCATGGCGGCCTGGTGCCTGGCGCACCACAAGGAGAACTTCCTCTACACCCACTTCGAGGAGCTGTGCGAGATCCTCGCCGCCTACGACGTCGCCTTCTCCCTCGGCGACGGCCTCCGGCCCGGGTCCATCGCCGACGCCAACGACGAGGCCCAGTTCGGCGAGTTGTGGACGCTCGGCGAGCTCACCGAGATCGCGTGGCGCCACGACGTCCAGGTGATGATCGAGGGGCCGGGCCACGTGCCCATGGACAAGATCAAAGAGAACGTCGACCTCGAGCGCGAGGTCTGCCACGACGCCCCCTTCTACACGCTCGGCCCGTTGACCGTGGACATCGCCCCCGGCTACGACCACATCACCTCCGCCATCGGCGCCGCCATGATCGGGTGGTACGGGGCCTCGATGCTCTGCTACGTCACGCCGAAGGAGCACCTCGGCCTGCCCAACCGCAAGGACGTGAAGGACGGGGTGATCGCCTACAAGATCGCGGCCCACGCCGCCGACCTCGCCAAGGGGCACCCGGGGGCCCGGGTCTGGGACGACGCCCTCTCCAAGGCCCGCTTCGAGTTCCGGTGGGAGGACCAGTTCAACCTGGCGCTGGACCCCGAGTGCGCCCGCAGCTTCCACGACGAGACCCTGCCGGCGACGCCAGCCAAGAAGGCCCACTTCTGCTCGATGTGCGGGCCGAAGTTCTGCTCGATGCGCATCAGCCAGGACGTCCGGGAGTACGCCGCCGCGCATGGCCTCGGCGAGGAGGAGGCAGTCGTTGCCGGGCTGGCCGACAAGGCGGAGGAGTTCCACCGCCGAGGGAGTTCCCTGTACGTCATCCCTGACTGAGGGCGAGATCCGGGCGGTCACCGTCGGCGAGCCGGTCGCCGTCAACGGCCCGATAACCCTGGCCGAGTACGACCCCGCCTGGCCGCAGCGCTTTTGCGAGGAGGAGGCTCGGATCCGCTCCGGCGAATGAGGATGGGGTCCTGTGCGCGGCGTCGGACCGGCTGCTTCGCTCCCCGTCACTACGCTCTGTGGTCGCCCTCGTACCTGGTGGGTGGGTCCGGCGCATCTTCGGCTGTTTGACCGCGCCAGGCGCGGTCAAACAGCCACAGTTCAGTCGGGGAGTTCTGCGAGCCGTCTAAGACGGGCGTTATGGGCCAATAGCGACTCCGAAGTGACCACAGAGAGTGGTCGGACCCCTCACGGCCGCCCCCCGCCCGGGAATGCTCGTGCCGGAAGGTCAGCGACAGGTCCTCACTTCTCTTTGAGCCGGTTGCCACAGCGGAGCACCGCCTTCAGGGCGGCGAGCGTCGCCGCCAGGCCCGCCGCGACAATAAGGCGGCGCTGGGGCGTCGCCGTCGCCAGGCGCAGGGGCCGCAGCGCAGCGGGGAGATGGAAGCGCACGATGGGCCAACCCCGGTCCTCGGCGGCCCGCCGCAGGTCCCGGTCCGGGTTGGCGGCGACGGGATGGCCCACGACCTCGAGCATGGGGAGGTCGGTGATCGAGTCCGAGTAGGCCCACGACTCCGCAAGGTCGATGCCGTTGCCCGCCGCCAGCGCCCGCATCGCCTCGGCCTTGTGGGGGCCGTAACAGTAGAAGTCGAGTTCGCCGATGTAGCGGCCGCTCTCATCGACGCTGGACTTGGTGGCGATGATGTCATCGACCCCGAGGAGCGCCCCGATCGGGGTCACGACCTCCTCCGGCGACGACGACACCAGGTAGATGCCCCGCCCCCGGGCGCGATGCCATTCCATGAGATCGAGGGCCTCCCGGTAGATAATCGGCCGGATGACCCGGTCCATCGTCGATTCGATGACCTTGCCGAAGCTCGCCCGCGGCTGGCCCCGGGCCAGCTCGAGACCCCGCAGGCGCCACTCCTCCATGCGGGCCTCGTCGGCGCCGCGCAGCAGGTAGACCGTTTGGGCGGCGTAGCCCCGCAGCAGGGTGGCCCGGGTGATCAGGCCCGCCCGGTAGAAGTTCCTGCCGAATGCGAGCCCACTGGGGCGGGCGACCACGGTCCGGTCGAGATCGAAGAAAGCGGCTCCGCCCATGACCCATCCTAAAGGCACAGCAACCCGGCCCCGCGTCCCGGCCCCCGGCGCACGGCGGCCCTCCCCGCCCACGGCCGTCCCGCTGCTCCGCCGGCCCGGCGTGCGCCGTGCCCTGGCGGGACTCGCCGTCGCCCTGGTCGTGTTCGGCGCCGGGATGCTCGTCTACCCCCTGGCGACGGACATCTACACGAACCGGGCGCAGGGCCGGCTGCGGCGGGAGTTCGCCACCCGGCTGGCGCAGACCCCGGCCCTTGCGCCGGCCCCAGCGGTGAGCGACGGGCAGGGCCTTGCCCTGATCAAGATCCCGAGGCTGGGGGTCGACTCGGTGGTGGTCGAAGGCACGGACCCGCGGGCGCTGCGCAACGGGCCCGGGCACTATGCGGGTTCCCCCCAGCCGTGCGGGCGGGGCAACGCCGCCATCGCCGGGCACCGCACCACCTACGGGCAGCCCTTCAACGGGCTGGACGAACTGGTCGCGGGCGACCGCATCGTGGTGGTCATGCCGCACCAGCGCTGCACCTACGAGGTGGTCACCGGACCGGCCGGCGCCGCAACCCCTCACCCAGGCTCGGCGGCCTGGGTGACGTCGGCGACGGACTGGTCTGTCGTGGGGGCACTACCAGGGTCCTTGCCAGGGTCCTTGCCGGGGTCCTTGTCGGGGTCCTTGTCCGAGTCCTTCCTGACGCTGACGACCTGCCACCCGAAGACCAGTGCGGCGCTGCGCCTCATCGTCAGGGCGCGGCTCGTTTCCTTGTCCTGAATTCCCCTGCCGTGAAGCGGGGAGGCTCCGCCGGGCTCAGTGCTGGGAGGACGAAGCGCTCTTGAGTCCGGTCCCCAGCGTGTTCAGCACGCCGCCGACGTCCTTGGCGAGACTCTCGCTCAGCTCGCTCACGGGGCCGGTCAGGAACGGGGCCTGGGGTCCGCGTCCGCCGGTGACCTGGTTCAGCGTCGAGTTGGTGAGCCCGGCGACCTGGTTGAGCTGTTCGGCGAGGATGTTGCTGACCGAGCCCACGTTGTTCAGCGTGGCCGCCACGACGTTCTGACCGGGCGCCAGACCGAGCTGGCCAAGCAGGTCACCCGAGCCGGCGGCGGGGGTGGTGGCGGGCGACTCGATGATCGACGGCGTTGCGAGAGAGACCCCGCTCGACCCAGCGCTGGCGCCGGCCGGGCCGGCGGTGACCGGCGCCGCCGGGGAGGCCCGGAACAGGATCGAGACCGAGGGGACGCTCTGCACCTGCAGCGGCGCCGCCTGCGCCACGGACGAGACGGCCGTGCTCGCGGGCTGGACGTGCGCCGTGCTGAAGGATGGAGCCATCGTGACGACGGTGGCGACCAGGACGCCGCCGGCAACTTCGGCCATCCGGGCCAGCGGGGCGGCCATGGCAGCCGACGAGCCGAGGCCGGCAACCGCCAGCGTGTCCCGTGCCCGGTCCGACATACGCCGGAACGACGTCCCCAGGGCCGGCCGGCGGAACAGGTCGGCGATCCGGCCCAGCCCGAACAGCGGCAGGAACCCGAAGGCCCTCGCCGGAACGGCGACCCGGCCGGCCCGTCGCTCCACCGGTACCCCGGCCTCCTTCGTCCGGCGCCGGCAGTCGGCGCAGCGCGCAAGGTGAGCGGCGGCCTCCTCGGAGCGGGGAGCCTGCGGGTTGTCCGAGACGAGCTTCAGGACCCGCCGGCAGGTGGCGAGGGTCTCCTCTGCGGACTCTGCAAGCGAGATCTCCACGCGAAAGCGCGCCCGTGCCCTGCGCAGCGTCGCCTCGACGCCCCGGGGGTTGGTGCCGACGACCTGTGCGATGTCTGCGTACGACATCCCCTCCATCTCCCGCATGACGAGGATGGCCCGCTGGCGGGAGGGGAGCGCGGCGAGGGCGCGGTGCACGACCGAGGCGACCAGGTCCCGGGACACCGACTCCCACACGTAGTCGGGGGCCGGGATGCCTTCGAGCTCGGGCAGCTCACCCGGGTCGGTCGGCTCAGGCTGGCGAACGTTGCGCCGGGCCTCGTCGATGCACAGGTTCTTGGCAATCCGCAGCAGCCAGTGCTCGAACTGGTACTCACCGTTGAACCGGCCGAGTGCCTTGAGCGCCCGGGCGAAGACCTCCTGGGTGAGGTCCTCCGTGTTGGACCGGCCATACGTGAGGTGCGAGACGAACGAGTAGATGCGGGGGTAGTAGCGCCGGATCAGCGTCGTGGCAGCTTCCTCATGCCCACGCTGTGCCTCGTAGACGAGCGCCCGGTCGGGCCGGGTGTCGGTCTCGGGCCGCAGATGAAGGATGCGCTCTGCTACAGCCATCTAGATCTTCACCCCGTCGGTCGAACGGCCCCCCGACACACCTACCGCGCCTGCCAGGCAGAAAAGATAGCGTAGCACCTTGCGCCGATTTTCCGCTCGAAATCTTTGTGAAATAACCATTATTTACCTGGTGCCGGCCCTGTTCAAACGTCGGGTAAGCCCCTCGCCTGCATGGGACTTCGGCCCTAGCGTCGGCAGATCTGACGAGGAACTTGATGGTCACGGGAGGTCGGGAGAACTGCCTAGTCCCTACGCCCAAGGGCCGCCCGAACCGCCTCATCCGGCGTCCCGGCCCGCCGCACGGTTGCGAGCGGCGTCTCCCCCGGCGGCGGCGCAACCTCCCAGGTGCCCAATCCCACGACCGGCTTGCCCATCTTGAGCGCCAAACCGATCTCCGAGAGGGTCCCCACTCCGCCCCCGACAGCGATGACCGCATCGGCCGCCCGGACGACCAGGGTGTTGCGGGCCTCCCCCATCCCGGTCGGCAGGGCGATGTCGACGGAGGGGTTGGCGTCCGCCCTGGTGGCCCCCGGCAGGATCCCGACGGTGACGCCGCCGGCGCTCTTGGCGCCTCGGCAGGCTGCCTCCATCGCGCCGCCGCCCCCGCCGCAGACGAGGATGGCCCCGCTCGCTGCGACGAGCGCCCCGACCTCGAACGCCGCAGCTTCGACGGCCGGTGTGGCCCGGCTGGGGCCGATCACGGCCAGGTAGACGGGCAAGGTCGGGTCGTTATGGGTTGGGGGGAGCGTTTTGAGGAAGTCTGCCAGAAGCTGGTTGCCGGCCGCCGTCTGGGTATGCTGTTTTCCACCCTGTCCCGAAGCATAAGGGGAGCTTGCACATGGATCTGGCAATCGAAACAGAGAAGGTCGGCGACGCCGTCGTGCTCCACGTTGCCGGCGAGGTCGATGTCTTCACGGCGCCCCAACTCCGCGAGGCGGTGGTCGGTGCCATCGAGGAAGGCTCCCGTGATGTCGTGGTGGACCTCCAGGGGGTGGATTTCCTCGATTCCACCGGGCTCGGCGTGCTGGTGGCCGGCCTGAAGCGGGTGCGCCAGTACGGGGGCGATCTCTCGCTGGTCTGCACCCGGGAGCACATCCTCAAGATCCTCGACATCACGGGTCTGGTGAAGGTGCTGCGGGTCCACGACTCCGTCGAGGCCGCCACGGCTTCCGAAACAACAGAATAGGGGCGCGGCTCGTCTGGAGGGAGCCGCACCCATCCCGTTCGGTGCCGTCGCCACTCTGAGTGGCAGTCTTGCCCCCGCAGAGGAGAGGCTCCGAAAAGGAGAGTCTGTTTGACCGCGCATAACGCGGCGAAACAGCCACTCGATTGCCACATCCCTCTGGAACCCGGACATGTCGGTCACGGGAGCCCCATCCGACCCTTGGGCCGACCACCGACGGTGACGGACCAGCCGAGAACCGAACGGTCGCTGCTTGCCAGGAACAAAGAATAAAGCCTCGGACGTCACGTCCGAGGCTTTATTTCTTCGAGCGCAGGTCTGTCAGGCGACGGTGTTTCGACCATCGACTCCGTCTTGCGCTTCGAGAAGGCGATGGCGGCCCCGAGGATGACGAGCGCCACGCCGGCGATGCCGAGCCGGGCCCCGGTGTTGTTCCGGAGGCTGATCACAGCGGGCAGCATCAGCAGTGACACCAGGTTCATCACCTTGATCAACGGGTTGAGGGCGGGACCGGCGGTGTCCTTGAAGGGGTCGCCGACCGTGTCACCGATGACCGCCGCCTTGTGGGACTCGGAGCCCTTGCCCCCGAGGTTGCCGTCCTCGATGTACTTCTTGGCGTTGTCCCAGGCGCCTCCGGCGTTCGACAGGAACACCGCCATCAGCTGACCGGTCAGGATGACCGCCGCCAGGAACGCGCCCAGGGCGAGGTAGCTGATGCCAAAGCCGATGATGACGGGCGTGAGCACGGCCAGCAGGGCGGGGGTGGTCAACTCCCGCAGGGACGCCGCCGTGCAGATGTCGATGACGGGGCCGTACTCGGGGCGCTCGGAGCCGTCCATGATGCCGGGGTGTTCCCGGAACTGCCGCCGGACCTCCTGCACCACCGTCCCCGCGGATCGGCCGACCGCCCGGATGGCGAGCGACGAGAAGAGAAACGGGATCGAGCCACCGATCAGCAGGCCGATGAAGATCCTGGGGTCGGCCACGTTGATCTGGGTGAGGTGGTTCTCGAACAGCGCCCTGCCCACCACCCCCTTGAGCTCGGGAAACTGGTTGCCGATCGTCTCGATGAACGAGGCGAACAGCGCGACCGCCGCGATGACCGCGGAGCCGATGGCGAAGCCCTTCGTGATGGCCTTGGTCGTGTTGCCCACGGCGTCCAGGCTCACCATGATTCTCTGCGCCTCGCCCTCGAACTCGCCGGACATCTCGGCGATGCCCGCCGCGTTGTCGGACACCGGGCCGAACGTGTCCTCGGACACGACCACGCCGGTGGTGGCAAGCATCCCCATCCCACAGAGGGCGACGAGGTAGAGGGAGAACTGGATGTTGCCCTTGCCCAGTGCGATCGCCACCCCCAGCGTGACGGCGATGGCGACGACGGCCCACACTGTTGACTCCAGGCCCGATGCCAGGCCCGACAGGATCGTCGTGGCCGGTCCGGTGCGGGTCGACTCGGCGATCTCCTGGACCGGTGCGGTCTCCGTGGAGGTGAAGTACTCGGTCAGGCGGCTGACGACCTGGGCGAGAGCCAGGCCGGCCACCACTGCCCAGAAGACCCGGAGGTTGTGCACGTAGTACTGGGCTACCAGGAACGTCCCCACGATCGTCAGGATGCCGGCGGTCAGGAAGCCCCGGTTGATGGGGGCCATGGCAGACTTGTCGCTGTTCTTGGCCCGCACTGCATAGACGCCGACGATCGAAGCGAGCACCCCGATGGCCCGGGCGATGAGGGGGAAGATCACGCCGAGGACCGGCGGGAGGCCGATGGACCTGAAGGCGCCGTAGCCGAGGATGATCGAGGCGACGAGGGTGACCTCGTACGACTCGAAGAGGTCGGCGGCCATGCCGGCGCAGTCGCCCACGTTGTCGCCCACGTTGTCGGCGATCGTCGCCGCGTTGCGGGGGTCGTCCTCGGGGATCCCGGCCTCGACCTTCCCGACGAGGTCGGCGCCCACGTCGGCGGCCTTGGTGAAGATGCCGCCGCCCACCCGCATGAAAAGAGCGAGCAGCGAGCCGCCAAATCCGAACCCGACGAGGATGGCCGTCGCGGTGTTCTGGAACACCATGATGATGGTCGTGGCGCCGAGCAGGCCCAGGCCCACCGTGAACATCCCGGCGATACCGCCGGTGCGGAAGGCCACCTTGAGAGCCGCCGGAAGCGAGCCCGACTTGGCGGCGGCGGCGGTGCGCACGTTGCCCCGCACCGCGAGGCTCATCCCGATGAAGCCGGTGAGGCCCGACATGAGGCATCCCGCCAGGAAGGCCAGCGTCCGGAACAGGCCCGACTGGCCGAACGAGAGGGCGACGGCGCCGTTGTTGCGCAAGACCGTGGTCGACGTGAGGAACACGAGGATGGCCAGCGGCACCAGAATGACGGCGATGGTCTTGAACTGGCGCTTCAGGTACGCCATGGCCCCCTCCTGGATGGCCAGGGCGATCTCCCGCATCTTCGGGGTGCCCTGGTCTGCCTTCAGGACGCCCCGGCTGAGGACGAATCCGACCACGATGGCCAGGAGTGCGGTTGCGACCGAGAAGAACAGCCAGAGCCACTCGGTCTTCCCCAGGTGAAAGGCCTGGTACCCACCTTCTGCCGCCAAGATCATGTCGACCGCTCCTTTAGTTTTCTCTGTACAGGTTGCCCGTGCCCAACGCGCGCATGTCGGCGCGCGCCGAACTACGAAGAAGGGCGAACGCCGGCGTTTCCACAGCCCCAGACCAGCCACCCCGTGCAACTGCACAAGTTCGTGATCGTGGAGACGCTGCGGGATCATACCGGACTCGCGGCGGCGGAATTTGGACGCCCCCGTGCTTCATTGACGTTTATCCTCTTGGTCGAACCCCCATGGAACGTGACCTTGCCCTCGCCCTTGTCCGCTCGAAGGCGGAGAAGGAGACGACCGTCCGGCACCTCATCACGGTGGAGGGCGTCATGCGGCGCCTCGCCGGCCATTTCGGGGAGGACGCCGACACCTGGGGCCTCGTCGGGCTGTTCCACGACATCGATCAGGACCAGACCCACGGCGATATGGAGCGCCACGCCCGGGTGGGGGCCGGCTGGCTGCGGGAGGCCGGCGTCGACGAGGGGATCATCAACGCCGTGCTCGCCCATGCCCACGAGCAGTACCGGACCGACCTCGTCTCCCGGGCCATCGTGCCCGCCGACGCGGTGACGGGGTTCCTCGTGGCCTGCGCCCTCGTCCGGCCCGAGAAAGCCGCGGGCATGAAGGTCTCGTCCTGCAAGAAGAAACTGAAGGAGCGCTCGTTCGCCCCGGGCGTCAACCGGGACGAGATCCGCGGCTGCGAGGAGAGCATCGGCCTGAGCCTCGACGAACTGTTCCGGCTCGGGATCGAGGGCCTCGAGTCGGTAGCCAGCGAGGTGGGCCTGACGGTCTGAAGATTGGAGAATGTTCCAAAAAGTGCGCTATCCGCCCCTTTTGGAACAATCTATGGATCGGTCTCAGGCGGCGGCTTGGCTCGCCTTCCGCCGCCGGAGGAGCCACAGGGCCGCCGCCAGGACGGCCGCCGCGATCACTGCATACTCGAGCGGCCGGGTGTAGGTGAGCACGTCCTTCCACCTGGCATTGAGGTAGTAACCGGCAACTGCCAGCGCCGTCACCCAGGGGACGCAGCCGGCGACGGTTAGGACCGAGAACTTCTTCACATCCATCTTCGCCACCCCCGCGGGCAGCGAGATGAAGGTCCGGACGACCGGCAGCAGCCGGGAGAAGAAGACGGCGGGGGGGCCGTAGCGGGCGAACCAGGCGTCCGCTCGGTCGATGTCGTGGGGCTTGACCAGGATGAACCGGCCGTACTTCAGGAGCAGGTTGCGGCCCTCGCCCCGCCCGACGGCGTAGCTGATCACGGAACCCGCCAGGTTCGCCAGGACCCCGACGACGATCACCAGCACCAGGGACAGCTTGTGCTGGTAGGCGAGGAACCCGGCCACCGGCATCGTGATCTCGCTGGGGATCGGGATGCACGCGGACTCTGCCAGCATGAGGAGCAAGATGACGGCGTACCCACCGGCACCGCCGGGGATGATGTTGACGATCCACTGACGGACCGAGTCCAAAAGATGCGCCATGGGGCCGAAGTCTAGGCCAGCTTTGCTGAGGGCGTGCTGTGGATCCTCGCCTGACAGCGGCCCTTCATTTGACAGTTTGGCTGAAATGTCGCATCGTCCGGCCTCCGGCCCCGCGGGAGAGCCGGGAATGGTCCGGCCCTCCACAGAGTTATGGGTGCAGTTACTCTGGCAGAGCAGTCACTCGGAGGGGCCCACCTCTCAAGGGAGTCCACCCATCGGGCGATCTCTTCCTTCGAACGGGTCCTTCGGATAACAGGAGTTGCGGTATGGCACAGAACCTCGTGGTTGTCGAATCGCCGGCCAAGGCCAAGACAATCGAGAAGTACCTTGGCAAGGACTACAAGGTCCTCGCCTCCATCGGCCACGTCCGGGACCTGCCCGAGAGCTCGCTCGGCGTGACCGTCGACAACGGCTTCGCCCTCGAGTACGTCGTGAACGAGGACAAGCAGAAGGTCATCAACGAGATCGCCAGGGCCGCCAAGAAGGCGGAGGCCGTGTACCTCGCCACCGACTACGACCGTGAGGGCGAGGCCATCGCCTGGCACGTCGCCGAGGCGGCCGGGATCCCCGCCGACAAGCGCAACCGGGTGACCTTCACCGAAATCACCCGCCGTGCCGTCACCGACGCCATCGCGCACCCCCGGGAGATCGACTCCAACCTCGTCGACGCCCAGCAGGCCCGCCGCGCCATCGACCGCCTCGTCGGCTACCCGGTCTCGCAACTGCTCTGGAAGAAGATCCGCTACGGCCTGTCCGCCGGCCGGGTCCAGTCCCCGGCCCTGCGCCTGATCGTGGAGCGCGAGCGGGAGATCCGGGCGTTCGTGCCCATCGAGTACTGGAGCCTGGCAGCCCTGCTGTCGACTGAGGCGGGGGAGAACTTCCTCGCCACGCTGATCCAGATCGGCGACCGCAAGGTGCCCACCAAGATCGACCGTGAGACGGCGATGGACACCAGCCGTGCGGCCAACCCCGACATCCTGACCGGCGTCGAGGCCGAGGCCTTGAAGGAGGCCCTGCAGGGGGCACGATTCGTCGTCGAGGACGTCCGCACCAAGGAGGCCCGCCGGACCCCGCCGCCGCCGTTCATCACCTCGACGTTCCAGCAGGAGGCATCCCGCAAGCTGGGGCTGTCGGCCCGCCGGGCGATGGGCCTCGCCCAGCGCCTCTACGAGGGCGGCTACATCACCTACATGCGGACCGACTCCACGTCGATGGCGTCCGAGGCGATCGCCGAGGCGGCCGGGCTGATCAAGTCCAGCTTCGGGAAGCAGTACTGGTCGGGCCGCTACAAGCACCACGACAAGAAGGTCGCCGGCGCCCAGGAGGCCCACGAGTGCATCCGGCCCACGGCCGTGGCCCGCCCGCGCCGGGAGGTCGAGGCCGAGATCCGCCAGGACGGGGGCCGGGAGGCCGAGGCCATGACCAAGGTGTACGACCTCGTCTGGAAGCGGACGGTCGCCTCGCTGATGACGCCTGCCGTCTACGACCAGGTGTCTGTCGACATCTCCGCGACGCCGGTGACCCCCAACCCCATCCGCCACCTTTTCCGGGCCACCGGGTCCACGCTGCGCTTCGACGGCTTCATCCGGATCTACCTCGAAGGCAGCGACGACGACGCCGAGGAGGGCGACGGTGGCCGGCTCCCGGCCCTCACCGCCCAGCAGGCCCTCGAGCTGCTGGAGCTGCGTCCCGAGCAGCACTTCACCCAGCCGCCGCCCCGCTACACCGAGGCCTCGCTGGTCAAGGAGCTGGAGGAGCGCGGTATCGGCCGGCCCTCGACGTATGCCTCGATCATGGGGACGCTGGTCGAGGAGAAGCGTGACTACACCCACATGGAGAACCGGCGCTTCAAGCCCACCGACACCGGCGAGGTGACGACGGACTTCCTCGCCCGGTACTTCGGCGACCACTTCATGGACTACACGTTCACCTCCGACATGGAGAGCCATCTCGACGAGGTGGCCGTGGGTCGGCATGCGTACCGGCCGATGGTCGAGGCCTTCTACCTGCCGCTCCGGGACCGCCTGGCGCAGGGCAGCGAGGTGCCGAAGGCGGAGGTGACCACCGAGGCCACCGACGAGGTGTGCCCCGAGTGCGGCAGCCCAATGGTGGTCAAGCTCGGCAAGCGCGGGAAGTTCCTCGGCTGCACGAACTATCCGGACTGCAAGAAGACCCTCCCCATGCCGGGCCAGGATCGGGAGGTCCCGGAGCTCCTGGACGAGAAGTGCCCGGACTGCGGCAACCCGCTCGCAAAGCGCAAGGGCCGCTTCGGTCCGTTCGTCGGCTGCTCGACGTACCCCGAGTGCAAGTACATCCAGAAAAAGCCCCGCACCGGCACCGGCCACCCGTGCCCCAAGTGCACCGAGGAGCCCTGCAAGAAGTGCAAGACGAAGGGCGTCGAGCCCTCCGAGCTGATCGAGCGGGTGGGCAAGCGCGGCAAGTTCTACGGCTGCAGCCACTATCCCGCCTGCCGCCACACGCAGAATGCGGACCCCCGGGAGGCCGGCAAGCCCGAGGAACCCGCGGCCGCCGCAGGCTAACCCCGGGATCGGCGGCCAGGACGTGGCCCCGCTTTTCCTCGTCGTCGAGGGGATGGACGGGGCCGGGAAGTCGACCCAGATCGAGCGCCTCGCCGCCTGGCTCACGGAGGCCGGGGCCGAGCCTGTGGTCACCCGGGAGCCCGGGGCCACGCCGATCGGAGCGAAGATCCGCGACATCCTCCTCGACCCGTCCCACGCCGAGATGGACCCGCGGACCGAGGCCCTGCTGTACGCGGCGGACCGTGCCCAGCACGCCGCAAAGGTGATCGGGCCGGCCCTGGCGGCGGGGCGGGTGGTCATCTCCGACCGGTACGTCGATTCGTCGCTCCTGTGGGCCACCCGGGACCTGCTGCCCGACCTCGTGATCCTGCTCGACGTCAGCCCCGAGCTGGCACGGGGCCGCGCCGGGACGACCGACCGCATCGAGCAGGAGGCCGCCGCCTTCCACGCCCAGGTGTCCGAGGCCTACCGGGAGCTGGCGCGCCGGTACCCCGATCGTTTCGCGATGGTCGACGCCGAGGCCGCCCCCGAGGTCGTCGAGCGCGAGATCCGCCGCCGCGTCGAGGAACGCTTCGTGGCCCGGCCGGCCGGGAGCGCTCGATGAGCGACGTGTGGGCCCGGCTGGTCGGCCAGGAGCGGGTGACCGCGACCCTGCGGGCGGCGGTGGGCCTGCCCGGCGACGCCTACCTGTTCGCCGGCCCGCCCGGGACCGGCAAGGAGGAGGCCGCCCGGGTGTTCGCCGCCGCCGTCCTGTGTCCGGACCAGTGCGGGTCGTGCGCCGTCTGCGGCCGGGTGCTGCGGGGGATCCATCCGGATGTGGTGATCCTGGAACCCGAGGGCTACACCTATCCCATCGAGGCCATCCGGGAGGCGGTGGCCCAGGCGGCGCTGACGCCGATGGAGGGCGCCCGCCGGGTGATCATCGTCGAGGAGGCCGACCGCATCGTCGAGCGATCGCAGAACGCCCTGCTCAAGGCCCTGGAGGAACCCAACCCGTCCGTGACGTGGGTGCTCGTGACCAGCATCCTCCAGCCGATCCTCCCAACCATCCTGTCCCGGTGCCAGGTCGTCGAGTTCGCTCCGGTCCCCGAGGCCGACCTGGCGGCCCTTGTCCGCACCCGCGGGCCGCTCAGCGACGACGAGGCTGCCGTGGTTGTCCGGGCCGCCCGGGGCGACCTGGACCGGGCGATCGCCCTCGTCGAGGACGAGCGTGCCCGGGACTTGCGCCGGCTGGCCATCGATGTCGCCATCCGCCAGGCGGCCCAGCCCGACGCCCGCCAGGCGCTGCAGGCCGCCCTCTCGGTCAGGGCAGCGGCGACCGCCGCCCGTGAGGCACGGGAGCGGGCCGCCGCGGCGGAGCTTGCCGACCTCGAGGAGGTGCTCGGCACCGGTCGCGGATCGGCGGGGATGCGGCGGCGCCTGGGCGACCGCCACAAGCGGGCGGTGCGGCGGGCCGAGACCGACGTGTCCGTGGAGTTCTGCTCGTGGCTGGCCCAGACCTTCCGGGACCTGGCCGCCCTCTCCGCCGGGGCTGGCACGGAGGCAATCAGCTCGCCGGACCGTGGCGAGGAGCTGGCGACGGCCGCCGCCCGGCGGGGCACCGCACACTGGTTGCGCTTGGCCGAGGAAGCCCTCGAGAGCCAGGTCGCCATCCGGGAGAACGCCCAGCCGGCCCTTGCCGTCGAGTCGGTGCTCCTGGCGGATCTCGCTCTCGACCCCGGTCTTGGCCGCGGTCGTGGCGGCGCAGGGTGAGCCCGTCGTCACTAGAATCTAAGGGTCCTGCCGGTCCGCCCATAGGATCTGCTGGATCTGCTGATCCCCGCCGGAGTAGCTCAGCGGCAGAGCATTCGCTTCGTAAGCGAGTGGTCGAGGGTTCGATTCCCTCCTCCGGCTCTCGGTCTCCCCCCTTGGCTTTCCAGTCGTCGCCCACTCCTTCGGACTGTTCGACGACCCCCGGATAGGAGCCCCGGATAGGAGCCCCGGATAGGAGCCCCGGATAGGAGCCCTGAATAGGAACCAGGGGGGGTTGCAGCTCATCCCCTCCGCTGCGCTCCGGGGGCTGCTACTCCCCCCTGGACCCCCGCCCGTTCCCGCCGCCGGCGGCTGCCGGGAAAATTCTCACGACGGAAATACGAAAGGGCCAATCTAGGTTGCAACTGGTGAACGTATCTTCCTCGTCCTTCAGCCCCGAGCACAGGGAGAGGCCCGTTGGCGATGGTTGGCCCGATCCAGGGAGCGCGGATATCAGCGTTGCCCCGGCGTAACGCTCGTTTTTCGGCAGACCGCTGCTGCTCGTACCCCGGCTGCATCACGAAGCTGTCCATCTACAACCGTCGCGACACCTGTTTCGCTCACGCCGGATTCAAGGTCCCCCGGCTGCGGGGTCGAACGAGGCAGCAGACCTGAGACGGGGACGCACCCTCCGTCAACCGCATCGCTGCGTCGCGCCCCTGTCGCACCCCGCCGGGCGCGGGTGTGGGCGCCAGCCCGTAGAATGCCCCCCCGAGAGCGGTCGGACCGCGCGGGAGCGCACCCGGCACATGCGCGCCAAGAGCGAGGAGGGTGGATGTTCCGCAAGCTGATGCTGGGTATGAACCTGGCTGCCATGGTTTTTCTCTTCCCCAGCGCCGCAATCGGCACCGCACTTGGGCAGGACCGCCCCGCCCAGGCCTCCAGTACCACGGTCGAGGCCACGGAAACGGGCGGCGGGTCGACCTTCGTCTTCGTCCCCGACACCATCACGATCAAGACCGGCGACACCGTCACGTTCAAGAACACCGGGAAAGCCCCCCACACCGCCACGGCGGATGACGCTTCGTTCGACTTCACGCCGCTGAACCCGGGCGACTCCAAGACCACCCCGGCCTTCACCAAGCCGGGCACGTTCGGCTACAAGTGCACGTACCACGCCTCCCTCGGGATGGTCGGCAAGATCGTCGTGACGGGAGCCGCCACCGGCCCCGTCACCTCGAGCCCCAGCGCCTCGCCGTCGGCGTCCGCAAGCCCCACACCCACCCTCACCGGCGCCGCGCAGTTCGGCATCAGCCCGACGCCGACCCCGACGGCACCGCCGAGCCAGAAGTACTTCCCCAAGATCGCCGGGGCCGTCGTGGTCCTGGCGCTCATCGGCATCGTGCTCGGCTACGTGAAGACCGCAAGGAAGCTGGCTGATAAGAGTTGAGCGCCCTCCCCGCAAGCCGGCACCCCGAGCGACGAGGTCTTGTCGATACGGGGGTAGCCTTGCGGGTTGCCGGCCGCCTGGCAACGGACCCGATGGAGGGGTCCTACCTGGTCCAGGACCTCGCGGGACACTTCGCCGACCTGGTCGCGGAGGCGGAACCGCTTGTCGTCGAGGAGGCGGGTTTCGGTCCCTCGACGCCGGCCCGCGCCCGCGTCATGTCCCGCTCCGAGTGGGCCCAGGCCAACGTCGGCTCGATCGTCAAGCTCCTCTCGCCCTTGCTCGACAAAGTCGACGCCAAGATCCCTGACAGCGCGGCCGGCGGCTTCACCCGCCGCGCGTACGGCTCTGCGCTGGGGGCGCAGCTGGGCGGGGTGTTGGGCTTCATCTCCCAGCGGGTGCTCGGCCAGTACGAAATCGATCCCATCAACGCCCAGGACGTCTGGTTCGTCGGTCCCAACGTCGTCATCACCGAACGGCGCTTCGGCTTCGTCCCCCGGGACTTCCGGCTGTGGGTCGCCACCCACGAGCTGACCCACCGGGCGCAGTTCGAGGGCAACCCCTGGCTGCGGGACTACTTCGGCGCCCTGGTCCACGACCTGCTGTCCTCGCTGGAGTTGCAACCCATGTCGATGCTGGAGCGGGCGCTCAAGGTGGTCACGTCGTCGATGCCGGGGCAAAGAGGCCAGGGCGACTCGACGCCGATCGGCATCCGCTTGCTCGACGAGGACCAGCGAAGGATCTTCGACAAGCTCCAGGCCATGATGTGCGTGGTCGAGGGCCACGGCAATTTCCTGATGGATGCCGTCGCCGGCACCCACATCCCCACGCAGCCGCGCATGCGGCGCAGCCTGAGCAGCGGGTCCTGGGAGGGTCCGCTCGGCAAGGTGATGCGGCGTGTCCTGGGGCTCGACCTCAAGCGGGCGCAGTACGAGGAGGGCCAGAAGTTCTTCGACGCCATCTCGCAGGCCGCGGGCAGGGACGGGGTACGGGCCGCGTTCCGCAGCGCCGAGCACCTGCCGACCCTCGAGGAGATCCGGGGCCCGCAGCGGTGGCTCGCCCGCATCAATCCCTGAGAGAACCCGGGGCCCTGAGAGAACCCGGGGCCTTGAACGACCCCCGGGCCCTGCTTGACCCCTGTGCCCTGAGCGAACGTGGGACGACGGTGGAGGTTGAGACGGCGGTGGCCGAGGCCATCCGCCGGGAGGGCCTCCTGGAAGCGGGCGCCAGGGTCCTCGTCGCGTACAGCGGGGGGCCGGACTCCACGGCCCTGGCGCTGGTGCTGGCCTCGCTGGGCTACCAGGTCGTCCTCGGACACGTGGACCACGGCATGCGGGAAGGCTCCGGCAGCGACGCCGCCCACTGCCGGGACGTCGCCCGTGCCCTGGGTCTCGGGCTCGACGAGGCCCGGCTGGCACCGCCGCCCGCGGGAGAGGCCGCCGCCCGGCAGGCCCGCTACGAAGCGCTCGAACGCATGGCCGCCGCGGCCGGTGCCGGGCGCATCGCCACCGGCCACACGCTGGACGACGACGCCGAGACCGTCCTGTTGCGGATGGGGCGGGGCGGGTTTCCGCTCGGCATCCCACCCCGGCGGGGGCGGGTGGTGCGCCCGCTCCTCACCGTTCGCCGCCAGGAGACGGCCGCGCTGTGCGCCCGCCTGGGGGTCCGAGTGCTCACCGACCCGTCCAACGCCGACGAGCGCTACGCCCGCAACCGCATCCGCCACCGGGTCCTGCCCCTGCTGGGCGACGACGGGGTGCGGGCCTTGGCGGCGGTCGCCGAGGCCACCAGGTTGGCCAAAGGCCGCCACGACGACGCCCTCCGCCGCCTGCTGCAGGCCCTGACCCGACCGCCCGAGGCCGCGGTGGAGCGGTGTGGAACAAAAGGGCTGCTCCCGGTACCAAAACTTCCACACCTCTGCGAAGAAACGCTCGCAATGGTGC
>WNFC01003010.1_pt1 | contig 19612 bp, 18 predicted proteins | sample 5400541 | NCBI WGS metagenome assembly WNFC01 (sample SAMN13153342, study PRJNA577476) | soil metagenome | isolation source: 120 cm saprolite under Douglas fir tree site 2 hole 2 replicate 1 | place: USA:California | collected 2015-04-18 | reverse complement strand
GCGTCGCGCCCGAGGCCGTCCTCGACCACAAGGACAACCCGACCGGCGGCGCCGTCGCGTGCTGGCACCAGGGCGAGGTCCTGTGCTTCGTGCGGCCCGAGGAGGCATGCCTGCCGGGAGGTGTTACCCATGTGTCCGGTACGAACTGTCACCTATGTCTCAGACCGCGCAAAGAAATCGGGTCCGCCCCAACCGGTTAGCGCGGCAGCGGCGGCTGCCCGCGGGCCAGCCCGACGCCCGCCGCCTCGGCTTGGCGGCGTCGCTTGATCGCTTCCTCGGCGCCGAGCTTGGCGCAATAGGATTTCAAATCCAACCCGCCGGTGCCGAGGCCATAAGCCTGATTTCGCAGGCATTCCGCGGCGATCGTCTTACCATATTCGTGGTAGCTGTTGATGATTGCCGCGCCGCCGCCGTTGATAGGCTCGGCGGCCGACGCTGCCGCACCGCCGAGAAAGACCACGACCGCCAGGGCCGCGCCCCACCGAAATACCACCACGATGCCCGCCGTCAATGTGCTTCGCTGCAACGAGCAATAGAGGCCCGACCGGCTTCCCTCTGTGACCGCGGTCACAGCGGATCCCGATCATTGTCGGACGTCGCCGGCGTTAACCAAATGGGTCGCGGCGGTCGACCCGTGTGGCCTTACAAATTGGCGGGCTTCGCCTCTGACGGGCAAGGACGGATGGCCATGAAAAACCACGATGTGAACGACCAACAACTGACGATCGGAGTGGATCTCGGCGCCACCAAGATCGAGATCGCCCTCGTCGATGGCGAGGGCAGGATCATCCGGCGGACGCGTCAACCCACCGAGGCGAAGCACGGGCCGGCACATATCGTCGGCGAACTCGCCAGCAGCGTCGCCGCGATGATTCCGAGCGATGACGCTAACGTCGTCATAGGCCTTGGTGTCGGCGTGGCCGGCCAAGTCGACACCGAAGCGGGGATCGTTCGCGCCGCCCCCAATCTCGAATGGCGTGAGTTTCCATTGCGGCAGCATCTCGAGGCGGCGGTGAAGCTGCCGGTCGTCGTGATGAACGACGTGCAGGCGGCGACCTACGGCGAGTGGCTGCATGGCGTCGCCCGCAATGCCGAGGATCTCGTTTGCCTTTTCGTCGGAACGGGCATCGGCGGCGGCATCGTCGCCGCCGGCCGTCTGCTTCAGGGCAGCACCGGCAATGCCGGAGAGCTCGGCCATACGACGATCGACCGGAACGGACCCAAATGCAGCTGCGGCAATCACGGGTGCCTCGAAGCCTTCGCGAGCGGCTGGGCCATCGCGCGCTTTGCAGGACAGCGGATGTCCTGGCGGGGCAACGAGGCGATGACCGCGGGAGACGTGAGCGAGGCGTACCGCCGAGGCGACGACACCGCTCGCCAAGTCGTCGATGAGATCGGCCGCGCGCTCGGCGTCGGTCTCGCCAATATCGCGAATGCGGGCGGGGCTCGGTGCCGATGCCGGGGCGATCGGCGCCGCGCGGCGTGCCCGCGACAGAATTCTCGGTGACGCGACGCCCGGCTGACCACCGCTCGGGTGTCGCGCGACGGCTGGGGGTGACCGGAATGCAGGGCCTGAACCCCGGCGGTCCCCTGGAGATCAGGCTGGCGCGGGCGGGGCGGCGGCAGTAAGTTTCGCCTCGCTTCCCTTACGGCGCCGGCCGCTTGGCACGCTGGCGTCGTTGTTGCTCGAGATGAGTCGCATGCCGAGCTCGTCGCCGCGAAACGCCGTGTGGCTCGCCGTCCTTGCCCTCGTAGTCCTTGCCCTCGTCGTCCTGAGCGCGAGCATGGCCGTCTTCGGCTGGCAGTTCACGGCTGATACCGATGTGGAAACCATCCTGCGCGGCTGTCCTGCGCTCGTCGCGCTCGGCGTGGCACTCATCGCCGTATTGCGGGCGGAAATCCGGCGGCGCCAGGCGATCGCGGGGACCCGGCTCCTGCAAGAGCAAGCGGACACCCAGCGCGTCCGCATGGAAGACTGGGCCGGTGTGTCCAACGATTGGTCCTGGGAAACCGATGCCGAGGACCGATTTACCTATCTGTCGAAGAGCCTGCGCGGGCTGGATGCCAACCGGCTGATCGGCAAGCGACGCCGCGACGTCGCCGGATGCCGCGGCGACGCCGATCCCGACTGGCTCCCCTACCTCGCGGCAATCGCCGCGCGGCTTCCCTATCGCGACTTCGTCTACAAGCTCGCCGACGAGACGAGCACGGTCTACCTCAGCATCAGCGGCAAGCCCGTCTTCGACGCCGCCGGCAGCTTTCTCGGCTATCGCGGGACCGGACGCGATGTCACCGCTGCGGTCAACACGGAAGCAGCGCTGGCGCAAAAGAACGCGATACTCGAGGCGACGCTGCGCGCCATTCCCGACGGCATCCAGGTGATCGGGGCGGGTCGCGAGTTGCTCGGCTGGAATGACCAGCTCTTCACCGTGTTCGATCTAGACAAATCGGCAATTCTTGGCGCCGACGATGCGGCATCGGCACTGCGCGAGGCCATCCTCGCCCGCGCGCGTCTGACGACGAAGAAAGTCGAGTGGCTGCGCAAGCGTCGCGCGGCCATGCTGCGTGCCGGGCGGACGATCCGGGTCGAGCGGCAGCTCACCAACGGACGGTGGATCGAGTACCGGGCCGTGCCGATGGATGGCGGCGGCTATGCCAATTTCTACCGCGACATAACGGCGTGGAAAGCGCGTGAGCTCGAAGTCCAGCAGGCGCGCCGCGCCGCCGAGCAGGCAAGTCGGGCGAAATCCAATTTCCTCGCCACCATGAGCCATGAGATCCGCACCCCGATGAATGGGATCATCGGGATGAATGCGCTGCTGCTCGACACGCCGCTCGACGACGATCAACGGCAAATGGGCGATGCGGTGCGGCGATCGGCGGAGGCGCTGCTCTCGTTGCTCAATGACATTCTCGACATCGCGAAGCTCGAGGCTGGCGGCGTCGAGCTCGAGCATCTGCCGTTCGAGCTCGAGGCGCTGATCGAGGATATGGTCGAGTTGATGACGCCGAAGGCGGCGGAAAAGGGGCTGGAAATCGGCGTCACCATCGCGCCCGGGGCACGCGGTCGCTTCATCGGAGATGCGCAGCGGTTACGTCGGGTGCTGCTGAATCTCTTGAGCAATGCGATCAAGTTCACCGAGCATGGCGGGATCCTGATCGAGGCGCGAACCACCGAGCCCGACGATGCGCGCGGCAGCTTGCGGATCGAGGTCGCGGATAGCGGCATCGGCATCGCTCCCGAGCAGCGTGATCGCCTGTTCCGGAAATTCACCCAGGCCGACGCCTCGATTAGCCGTCGCTATGGCGGCTCCGGCCTCGGACTTGCCATCTGCAAGCAGCTGATTGAGCTGATGGGCGGCACCATCGGTGTCGAGAGCGCGCTGGCGGATGGCAGCCGCTTCTGGATCGACCTGCCGCTCGAGCGCGATGCCGCGCCGACCGAAGATCTGCCAGCCGCTTCCTTCGCCCAATGGCGCGTCCTCATCGTCGACGATATCGAGATGAATCGCCGCGTTCTGCGCACCCGGCTGGCGCCGCTATGCCGGATCGAGGAGGCTTGCGATGGCCGCGCCGCCCTGTTCGAGCTGGCGGCGGCCTGGGCGGTCGGCGATCCCTACGACCTCGTGCTGCTTGATCACATGATGCCGGGGATTTCCGGCGATGAAATCGCCGGGCTTATCCGCCAGCTGCCGCCGTCGCGGCAGCCCAAGCTCATTCTGCTGTCCTCGCTCGATCCGTCAGGCGGCCTACGCTCGGCAACTGCCGGCGCCGATGCCATTCTGTCCAAGCCGGTGCGGCACAGCGCCTTGCTCGAATGCATCGGGCGCATCATGACCGATGGGCACGACGTCATGCGGCTAATGGCGCCGACGGCCAAGGCCGCGATACCGGCTCGCGCGGCGAACGCAAACGGTCCGCCGGTCCTGGTTGCCGAGGACAACAAGATAAACCAGCTCGTCGCCCGCAAGCTGCTCGAGCGCGACGGGTATCGGGTGACGATCGCGGAAAACGGTCAGCAGGCGCTCGAGGCGCTCGAAGGCGGCGACTATGCGCTGGTCCTGATGGACGTGCACATGCCGATCGTCGACGGCATTCAAGCGACGCGGCGCATCCGCGCGCTCGACGGTGCCAAGGCGCGGCTGCCGATCATCGCGATGACCGCTGATGCCATGGAGGGCGCCCGCGACCGCTTCCTGGCCGCCGGCATGAACGACTATATCGGCAAGCCGATCGATCCCGAGCTGTTTCGCACCGCGGTCCGGCGATGGCTTCCAAGCGACTCCGTCGACCGGCGCCAGGCAGCGGACGACGACCCGATTTTCACCGAATTGCGCGACGAGTATCGTAGCCGCCTGCTCAACGACGCGGCGCGGCTCGAGACGTTGTGGACGGAGTTTGTGGCGTCAGTCGACGGCGCGCGCCGCTTGCAGCTCGCCGGCGAGATGATGCGCCTTGCCCACGGGCTGTCCGGGAGCGCGGCGAGCTTCGGGTTTGCCGCGATCGGCGAAGCGGCGCGCCCGGTCGATGCGGATATCACCGCGGCGATGGAGGATCCACGAGGTTTCTCGGCGGCACCGAGTGCTTCATGGGGGGCGCCGATCGCCCGCCTGGTCGCGCTGTGTCGTGCGGTTGCCGCCCGACAAGAGATCGCCGTCTGAGCCTACCGAAGCGCGCTCATTTGGCAGCTGCCGAAAGGCGGTAGCCGAGCCCACGGCTGGTTTCGATGCGCGTCGTCGACTTGGCGTTGCTCAGCAGTTTGCGCAGATGATGGATGTGCACCTCGATGGCGTTGGACGACAGCTCCTCGTCGAAGCCGTATAGCCTCTCCTCGATCACGCCCTTCGGCGTAAAGCTGCGCGAACGCCGCAGCAGCAGCTCGAGCAGCGCGAGCTCGCGGCGAGGAATAGCCACCGGAATGCCGCCGATCGTCACCTCGCGCGTCGTCACATCATAAATGACATCGCCGAGCGTCAGCTTGGCGGCGGTAATCTCGCGCGAGCGCCGCAACAAGGCGGCGACCCGCGCCTTGAGCTCGTTGCGGTCGAACGGCTTGACCAGGTAGTCGTCGGCGCCGACCGTCAGACCCTTGACCTTGTCGCCCGCCGTGCCGCGCGCCGTCAGGATCAGGATCGGCATGGCGCCGCCGGACGAACGCAGCTGCTGGACCAGTTGCATGCCATCGCCGTCCGGCAACTTCAGATCGACGATCATGGCATCGTAGCCGATGGTCGAGGCGGCGTGCATGCCGTCGCCGGCCAGCCCGACGATGTCGGCAACATAGCCGACCCCATCGAGATCGTGTTTGATCAGGCGCGCGAGCTGAGGATCGTCCTCGACGATTAGGATGCGCACGCCAGCGTGCCTGTCACGCGAAGTGAAGTGACGGCCAAATCTGCCCCCTTCGAGTGAGTAATACTGTCTTAAGCTTGCTGTGATCCGCGACGTTTGGCAAGCGCCGGAGGCGGTTAGCGCGGCTGCCGTGGCGCGCGACCGCCATAAGGTTGGCGTCAGCCTCACCCCGTAATTGATTGCCGACCGGTTTTGATCCAACCTGTGATGGAGATCACTGGCCGGCTGATCGCTTTCCGCGATCCTCGTTCAGGAAATCTCAGCAATTTGGCTGCTTCAATAGTCGAGCGATGATCCCGCGCCCTGCCTCATTCCTGACGCTCGCCCGACTGTGGGGCATGGCCTTGCTCGGCGCCGTCGGGATGGCGGCACTACCGGTGCTGGCCTCGCCCGGCGATGCCGAAGCGCAATTCGCCCTGGCGGTGCGGTACGAGCACGCCGAGGGTGTGCCGCGCGACTACGACCGCGCGCGCGAGCTCTACTGTTCGGCGGTGGCTCAGGGCCACGTCGATGCCGCGGTCAAGCTGGCTTGGATCTATCTCAACGGTCGCGGCGTGACGCGCGACGACGCGATCGGCGCCGCCTGGCTTCGCTTTGCCGCCGGACGCGGCCACGATTTCGCTGCCCGCCTGCTCGATCGGCTCGGGGCGGTGCCCAATGTCAAGCCGGCCGGCTGCCGCGAGCCGGAACGCGCCGCCACGCCGGTCAGGACGGCCGGCGCCGTCGTGCCGCCGAAGGAGATCGCCCGGCTGGTCGCCGAGACCGCGGCTGCCAACCGGATCGACCCCAAGCTGGTGCTGGCGGTCATCGCCACCGAATCGGCTTACCAGAGCGATGCGGTATCGTCGCGCAACGCCGGCGGGCTGATGCAGCTGATGCCCGAGACGGCGCAGCGCTTCGGCGTCAAGAACGTCTTCGACGCCGGCGAGAACATTCGCGGCGGCACGCAATATCTCCGCTGGCTACTGACCTATTTCGAGGGCGATCTGTCGCTCGCGCTGGCCGCCTACAATGCCGGCGAGGGCGCGGTGACGCGCTATGGCGGCATGCCGCCCTTCCCGGAGACTCGCGCCTACGTCCAAAAGATCCGCGCCCTCTATACGCCCGAGCATCACGCCGCCGAACGGCTTATCTGGCGTTGATCGGCCGCCCGACCTCGGCTCAATATTGCATTGCGACGTTGAGCACCGCCATCGTCACGCGCGAGATGCAGACGAGCTTGTCTTGCTCATCGCTGATGCGGACCTCCCAAACATGCAGCGTCTTACCGAGCTGAACCGGGCGGGCGATGCCGGTGACGTAGCCGCCGCTCGCCGGCCGCACATGGTTGGCATTGATCTCGATGCCGACGCAGTGATGCTTGGCGCGGTCGACGGCAAAGGCCGCCGCCCATGAGGCGAGCGTCTCGGCGAGCGCCACCGAGGCGCCGCCGTGCAGGACCCCGGCCGGCTGCTTGGTGCGGCGATCGACCGGCATGCGCGCCTTCAGATAATCGTCACCGGCCTCGACCACCTCGATGCCGAGATGGGCGATCAGCGAGTCGCTGGCGCGCTCGTTGGCGTAGTCGAGCGGGAAGCCGTCGAACCAGATCGCCATCCGGCCTAGTACCGACTTTGATAAAAAGTCGGTACATCGCTCATGTTGCATGTACCTGCCATCGTTGCACCATCTGGATTTTTCATGACTGAGCCTTCAGCGATGGCGGGTACTAGGCCTTGCCGTCGCCGCGCAAGCTGCCTTGCATCGCCTTCAGCCCCTCCTGCTGCTGCGACCAGTTGCGTCCGCCGATGACGCCGCCGTCGACGACGAGGTCGTGGCCGTTGATGAAGCTCGATTCGTCGCTCGCCAGGAACAAGGCGGCATGGGCGATGTCCTCGGGCAGCCCGGCACGGGGCAGCGGCTGCGCCTTCTTGTAGGCCTCGCGGATGATCTCGACCGAGCGTTCGGCCTCGGCGATCGGCAGGCCGAGGGCCTTGGCGAGAATGCCGGTGGCGATGGCGCCGGGCGAGATCGAGTTGACGCGCACGTTGCTCTCGCCGAGCTCCATGGCGACCACCACCGTCAAATGGATGACCGCCGCCTTGGCGGCGCTATAGGCGATCGACGACGAATAGCCGGCGCGGTTGCCGGCGATGCTGCCATTGTTGATGATGCTGCCCGAGCCCTGCTTTTTCATGATCGGCGCGGCGAGCTTCATGCCGATGGCGACGCTGCGCAAGTTGAGCGCGACGCAGGCATCGAAGCCGTCGATCGGCATGTCGGCGATGCTGCCGGTCGGCCCCGGCCCACCGGCATTGTTGAACAGGCAGTCGAGCCGGCCATGACGCTTCATCGCGTGATCGACGAGGGCGCGGAACTGGTCTTCCTGGGTTGCATCGGTCGCAACGAAGCTGCATGCGGCGCCGAGCCGCTTGGCGATCGCCTCGCCCTCCTCGCGCCGCCGCCCGGCGATCACCGTTTTGGCGCCCTCGGCGATGAAGAGCTCCGCCGTGCTGAGACCGATGCCGCTGGTCGCCCCGGTGATGATGGCGACCTTGCCGTCGAGCTTGCCCATGTGATCGCGTCCTTTCAGGTTCCGGTAAATGATTTGCCGCTCTCGGCGAGGCGCTGGAGCAGCGGTGAGGGAGTCCACAGCGCACCGTGCTCCTGGTGGAAGCGGCGCACCGTCTCATAGACCTTGGTCAGGCCGACCGTGTCGGCATAGTACATCGGCCCGCCGCGCCAGCGCGGAAAGGCGAAGCCGTAGAGCCACATGATATCGATATCGCTGGCCCGCGCCGCGATCTTCTCGTCGAGGATCTTGCTGCCTTCGTTGATCGCGGCATAGAGGCAGCGCGCCAGGATCTCCTCGTCGCCGATCGCCCGCCTTTTGATGCCCTGATCCTTTGACGATTGCAGGATCACCGCCTCGACCTCGGGATCGGGCAGCGCCACACGGCTGCCCGTCTCGTAGCGATACCAGCCCTTGCCGGTCTTCTGGCCGTAGCGGCCGAGCTCGTAGAGCCGGTCGGCGGTCGGCGAGTAGCGCTGGTCTCTAGGCCGTGTCGCGTCGAGCGAGCGGCGTACCCGCCAGCCGACATCGATGCCGGCGACGTCACCGACGGCGAACGGGCCCATCGCCATGCCGAAATCGTAGAGCACCTTGTCGACCTGCTGCGGCAGGGCGCCCTCGTCGACGAGGAACGAGGCCTCGCGGGTCAGCGGCCCGCGGCTGCGATTGGCGACGAAGCCGTCGCAGACGCCGCACACCACGCCGATCTTGCCGATGGTCCGAGCGAGCGCCTGAGCGGTCGCAACGATGTCCTTCGCCGTCTGCGCGCCGCGGACGATCTCGAGCAGCCGCATGACATTGGCCGGGCTGAAGAAATGCAGGCCGATGACGCTCTCCGACCGCTTCGTCGCGCCGGCGATCTCGTCGACGTTGAGATAGGAGGTATTGGTCGCCAGCACGGCGTCGGGTTTGCAGGCACGGTCGAGCCGGGCGAAGACGTCCTTCTTGACCGCCATCTCCTCGAAGGCGGCCTCGATGACGATGTCGACATCGCCGAGCGCGTCGTAGCCCGGCGCCTTAGTGATCAGCCCTAGGCGTTTCGCCTTGTCCTCGGCGCGGATGCGACCCTTCTGCACCATGTCCTGGTAGTTCTGCTCGATGCGCGCCATTCCCTTCTCGAGCGCCTCGGCGGAATTCTCCAGCACCAGCACCGGAATCCCGGCATCGGCGAAGCACATGGCGATGCCGCCGCCCATCGTGCCGGCGCCGATCACCGCAGCGCCGCGCAGCTTCCGCGCCGTGACCGTCTTGTCGATGTCGGGGACCTTGCCGGCCTCGCGCTCGGCGAAAAAGGCATAGCGCAGCGCCTTCGCCTGCTCCGACGGGATGAGTTCGTTGATGATGCGGATGGTCTCGCCGAGCGCCTCGTCGAAGGGCAGGGTGATCGCGTTCTCGACGCAGTCGATGACGCGTTGCGGCGAGATCTGGCCGCGATGGCTCTTGCCGGCGCCGGCCCGGGCAGCGGCGAGCAGACCGCGCCAATCCACCCCGTCGAGCGCGATCTTACTCTCGCTGAGCCGCCTTATCGGCGTCTTGTCGGCGACCACGCGCTCGGCGAAGGCGACGGCGTCGGCGAGCAGCTCGCCCTCGGCGATGGCGTCGATGATGCCGAGCTCGCGCGCCCGGGTCGCGCGCGCGGGATCGCCCGACACCATCATCTTGAGCGCCGGCTCGAGCCCGATGAGGCGCGGTAGGCGCTCGACGCCGCCGGCGCCCGGCACGATGCCGATCTTAACTTCGGGAAGGCCTACCTGACAGCGCGGCGCGCCGATGCGGAAATGGCAGCCGAGCGCCACCTCGAGACCGCCGCCGAGGGCGACGCCGTCGATCGCCGCGACCACCGGCTTCGGGCTCGCCTCGATGGCGGCGATCGCCACGGTGAGGCGCGGCGCCTGCGGCGGCTTGCCGAACTCGCGGATATCGGCGCCGGCGATGAAGGTCTTGCCCTTGCCGATGATGACGATCGCCGCGACGGCGGGATCGCCGACGGCGCGGCCGATACCGTCGATCAGCCCCTGGCGCACGGCGACGCTCAGCGCATTGACCGGCGGATTGTCGATGGTGAGGATGGCGACAGCGCCTTGCTGCCCATATGTGACGGTCATGGATCCTCCGGGTGACATGTCGGCTCTTTGCGGCCGCGCCATTCTAGCCGGACAGAATCGCTGCGTCGCCTAAGACTAGCTCAGCTGCGCGCCGCGCCGACGGTATCCGCCATCGTTGCCCCGCGCGCGCCCATGGGTTTGGCGGTGCCGGTCGTTGTATCGCGAGCGGTCTGATGCTCCATCTCGGCATTGAGTTCCGCGCCGATCAGAATGACGATCGTCGACAGCCAGATCCACGTCATGAAGCCGATCGCCGCCCCCAGCGAGCCGTATGTCTTGTTGTAGTTCCCGAAATTCTGGGCATACCAGGAGAACAGGATGGAAGCAGCCAACCACGCGATCGCCGCAAAGGCGCTGCCCCAACTGATCCAGTGCCACTGCGCCTCCTCGCGGCTCGGGCCATAGCGATAGATGACGGCGATGGCGAGAGAAACTACGATCAGGAGCAACGGCCATCGTGCGATGCGCAGGATCGACGCCGTCGCGGTGGCGAGGCCGAGATAGTCGAGGGCGATCGGCAGGACAATCATCGCCACGACCGCCAGCAGGACAATGGCGAGTGCGCCGAGGGTGAATGCCAGCGAGACGGCGTTGAGCTTGATGAACCCGCGCTTCTCCCGCTCGGCATAGACGATGTTGAGCGCATCGAACAGCGCTTTCATGCCGGCATTCGCGCTCCACAGCGACACGGCGAGACCGAGCAGGAAGGCGAAACCGAGCGTCCTGTTGCCTTGCGCCGCGACCCGGCCCAGCTGCTCGCCGATGATGTCGAGGGCGCCGCCGGGCATGAGACCCGACAGCGCGTTCAGATGCTTTCCGATCGTGCTCGGGTCGGCGAAAATCCCATAGAGGGCCACGAGTGCGGCGATCGCCGGGAAGAGGGCGAGAATGACATAGAACGTGACGCCCGCGGCGATGGCGATGACGCGATGCTCGGCGATGTTCTCGTAGACTCTAAGTAAGATATCCTTCCAGCCCCTAACGGGGATTTCTGAAGGGGTGGATGCCCAACGGCCCCGTGGGCCCGTGTCGCCGGTTTCCCTAGCCTCGAACGATCGCCTCAGGCGTTCTTGCGGCGCCCTTCGACGAAAGCCAAGCGTCAGCAGGCCGATGGTGATGACGGCTGGCCACAAAGCCGGCCTGCCCGGGTAGGGCCGCTGCAACCATCCGCCGCTCTCCCTTCCTGCTGGCGAGCCCATTCAGCTTGGTGCGAAAGAGGCCGGGTCGTCCCCCTCGCTGATGCCGGCGGCGGGCTGCCAGCTCGTCGGGTCCGTCAACCGCTCGTTCTCGACCGCCTTGCCCGCCGCCTGGGCAGTTGCTTGGGCGACGTTCTGCGCCTTTTCGTAGAGCTCCGACGCCTGTTCCTGTGCGCCTTCCTTGAAGGCGTCACTGGTCCTGCCCAGAAGCCGATCCTCGCTCTCGCTCGGCGGCAATGCGGCGCCGATGGCAGCGCCCAGTGCGATCCCGAGTCCGGCAACGACAAGGGGTTGCTCGGCGCAGAGCTGCGCGATGTCGTGGGTCACCGAGCGCGCACTCCGGCTTGCCCGGGCTGCGGTATCGCCGCGGCTGTGAGCCGCGTCTGTGGTCGAAGGAATACCGGCGGCTGCTCGTTGGGCGGCACCCGATAGCCATCCGCGCGTCTGGCGTCCCGCATCGGCTACGGCGGAGCCGAGCGTTGTCGCATTCTCGCTCACCGCCTCGGCCGTGTTGCCAACTTCATTCGCCAGTGTCGCAAGCCGGCTCTTCCCCCTCTCGCCGAGATCCGCCGCTCCCGCGCGCAGACGATCGGCGGCCGTCCCGGCAGCGTCGCGCGCCTTCCTGGCCGTGGCATCGAAGTCGCTGCGATGCGACCGTCCGTTGGCCATCATGAGCCAACCTATGCCTGCGCCGATCAGCGTGATGGGCAGCGGATTGCGGCGCACCTCGTGGCCGAGATTGCGAACGAATTCACCGGCGGCTCCATCCCGTGCATAGTCGACCAGCTGATCGACCACCTGACCCGGAGTCAGTCGGGCGCGAAGCTCTTCAAGCGTCTCCGCAAGCCGTGCGCGGGTCCGCTCGCTTTCCTGCTCAAGCTGCTCGCTCGATAGATTCATGGCTCCTCCTCATCTGGTTCTTTGCCACCGAGGCGTCGCGTTGAAGCTGCTCGATGGTCTTCATGGGAACGAGGTTCTTGGCTCTGAACCGGCTGATACCGATGGCGAGAAGAAGGAGGCCGAGAACAAGGACCGCACCGCCGACCATCGCGGCGGCCCAATAAGGCGCGATTCCGCTGTCCTGCAAGGCGGCGACACCCGCTTCGAGCAGCACGACGAGAGCCGGCATGATCAGGACCGAGCCGCCGATGACGAGCCCTAGCCCGGCGCCTATCTGCGTGACTTTTTCAGCAACCTCGGCGCGCGCAAGCTGGCTCTCGTTGCGCACCAACCTCGTCATCTGATCGAACAAATCGACGAAGATCTCCGGAACGGAACGGGTATGGTCCATGGCCGATCTCCTCCTATCTCTCCGGGTTGCGAGCGCGATCGGACGAACTCTTCAAGAACCGCGCCGCGAGGAAGCCGGTGAGCGCGGCTATGCCGACGAAGGCGAGCGGCTGGTTTCGGGCGAATGTGGCGCAAGACCCGATGAGATCGTCGACGCTGCGCTCGTGCAGACGGATGGCCGCCCGTTCGAGGGCGGTCGCCGCATCGTCGATGGATTTTGCCACCTGGGGCAATTCGGCGTGCAGCTGCCCGGCCGCACCGTGGACGACCTGGGCGACATCGCCGATCTTCCGCGCCCCCGCGGCTTTCTGGTCCTCGGCAAGAGCCTTGGCCGTCCGCTTCGCGGGTTCGATATTTTTGGCGAGCTCGGCGCTCGCCTTCTCCGTGATCGTCCATACCCGGCTATCGCTGGCCTGCCCGCCGCCGGTCTTGCCAAAGCTTGGCGATTGCTGCGCAACATCGCTTGCCGACTGCGCCGCGTCGTCTTGCGACTGCGCTAATGCCGGACGAGCTTCAACCTCCGAGGTTCCAGTCATTTTCCAAGTCCTCAAGCGCAACGCCTCGAGCCATCGCGCCGGCGGAGCCTTGCCCGATCCCGCGCCCGATGCCGCGAATGCGCTGCTCTGTTACCGGTTGACCGGATTAACCGTCGGCAGAACCTTTTGTTCCGCAGACACGAAAATTCGCGTCGACTGCGTCACGATCGTGCGCGCACGATCAGCCCATCGACGGCGAGGACGCCATCGGCGCTGCAGATCAGCGGATTGACGTCGATTTCGACGATCGCATCGCGGTGGTCGGCGATTAGTTCGGAGACGCGGCAAATCGCATCGGCGATGGCGACGAGATCGACTGGCTTGCTGCCGCGGAAGCCGGTGAGCAGCCGGACGCCCTTGAGGCGATGCAGGAGAGCGAGCGCGGACTGCCGCCCGATCGGGGCTAGCGCGACGGCGCTGTCCCGCAGCAGCTCGACGAGGACGCCGCCCGAGCCGACGACGATCAGCGGCCCGAATTGCGGATCGACCCGCGCGCCGATGACGATCTCGACGCCTTTCGGTGCCATCTTCTGGACGAGAACGCCGTTGATGCGCGGCGGCGGCGTCACCCGCTCGGCGGCGGCGATGATCTCGCCATAGGCGCGGCGCACGGCGGCGGCTTCGCCGAGATCGAGCCGGATGACCCCCGCCTCGGTCTTGTGCGCGATATCCGGCGATTCGACCTTGAGCGCCACCGGATAGCCTAATTCCCCGGCCGCGGCGATTGCCGCCTCTGCGCCGCGGGCCAGGCGCTCGCCGCTCACTGGCACGCCGTAGCAGGCGAGGATCGCTTTCGCCTCGCGTTCGGTGAGGCGAGGGCCGGCTGCGGCCAGCAGCCCACCGGCGGTCGTTGCCGCCGCTGGCGGGCTCAACCGGGCCGGCGCTTCCGGCGTCGCCTGGCGCAGCTCTTCGTGGTGATGCCAGGCGGCCAGCGTCGCGAAGCAGCGCCGCGCCGAGCGGAAGAGGGCGACGCGCTTGTCGGTCTCGTAGAGATCGGCGCCGGGCCCTTCAAGCCATTCGGTCTGCCAGATGATGCAGATCGGCTTTTCGCTGCGGCGCGACAGCTCGCTGATCAGCGGCACGCGGGCAGGGGTGAGCTCGGGCAGCGCCATCACCTGCGGCAGCACGAGCGCTCCGTAGGCCGGATCCTCGAGCAGCGCCGTGCAGCAGGCGATCAGCGAATCCTGATCGTTGATGACCTGAGCGGTGACGTCGCACGGGTTGCGTGCCGAGCCGTATTCGGGGATCGCGGCGGTCAGCACGCTGCGCGCCGCCGCGCCCGGTTGCGGCATGGCAACGCCTGAGATCTCGGCCATGTCGGCGGTGATGACGGCAGCGCCGCCCGAGGTCGCCATGACGGCGACGCCTGGCGCCTTCGGCCGTCCCGCCTTGGCGAAGAACTGCGCGGTCTCGAACACCGCCTCGAGGTCGTCGACGGCGACGATGCGGCCGCGCTCGAAGGCGGCACGGTAGGCGGCGTCGGAGCCGGCGATCGTGCCGGTATGCGACATCGCTGCTTCGGCACTCGCCGCGCCGTTCGCCACCTTGTAGACGATGATCGGCTTGTCGGCTTCCGCTGCCTTGGCGCCGAGCGCGAGCAGCCTCGCGCCGGACTTTACGCCCTCGAAACAGAGCGCGATGGCGCGACAGGCCGGATCCTCGACCAGATAGCTCGCGAAGTCGCAGACATCGACGTCGCAGGAATTGCCGGCGGCGAAGTAGTGGCAATAGCCGACCCCGCGCTCGCTCGCCTGCACCATTGTGTAGCCGAGCGCGCCCGACTGCGAGACGATGCCGATCGGCCCGAGATGGTGCGGCAGCTGGTCGTGGCGCGGGATGAAGAGGGCGCTGGCGCGGCTCAGATTGTTGGCGATGCCGAAGCAGTTCGGGCCGACGATGCGCATGCCCGCCGCGGCCGCGATGGCGCTCAGCCGCGCTTGTTCGGCCGCGCGCTCGGCGAGTCCGGTTTCAGCATAGCCCGAGGCGTAGATGACGACCCCGCCGACGCCGCGCGCGGCGCATTCCTCGACCGCCGCCTCGACGCCTTCGCGCGGCAGCGCGACGACGACGCAATCGGGGACTTCCGGCAGGGCGGCGAGCGAGGCGTAGCATCGTGCGCCGTGCAGCGACTCGTATTTCGGATTGATCGCGTAGACGCGACCGCCGAAATGGCGAAGGTTCGCCAGCGTGCGGGATCCGAAACCGCCGGCATTGGCCGAGACGCCGATGATCGCCATCGCCGTGGGATCGATCAGCCGGGCAAGCTCGGCGCGGCCATAGAGCGGTCGGTCGCGGTCGGTGTCGCCCGTCATGTCAGCCTTGCGCCGCCTCCCCTCATCCCGCCATGGCGTCCGCAGCGAGTCACTTAGGCCTCCGTCGTGCGGGCGATCGGGTCCTTTACTGACAATTCGCAATACTATGCGGTGCCCAGGCGTCCCCTGCAATATCCTGATTCGCCGCGCAATTCGGCCTTCGCGGGCGAGCGGAGTTGGTGTAGATTGCCGGCCAGCAAAGCAGCTTGGGGGGTCGCGGTGAGGTCAAGTTTGTTGGCATGTCGTCTCGCAGCCTTGTCTTTGCTCCTGCCGCTGACCGGAATCGGTGGCGTCGCCGCACAGGGCGGCGGCATCGTCGACGAAGCCAAGATCGGCCTGATGGCGCACGACATCACCCTCGGCGGCCGCCATCTCGAGACCGGCGACGACATCAGTGGCGAGATCTTGTTCACCTCGCCGAGCTTCCTCAAGATCATCGGCGCGCCGCGGCCGCATCTCGGCGGCTGGGTCAATACCGACGGCAATACCGATGCGGCCTATTTCGGCCTGACCTGGGGCCTGCCGATCTTCAAGCACATCATCGGCAACAGCGACGCCTTCACCATTTACGGCAGCCTGGGCGGCGCCGTGCATGACGGTTACGAGAACGGTGCACCGCTTGGCCGCAAGAAACTCGGCTCGCCGGTGCTGTTCCGCGAGAGCGTCGAGCTCGGCTATCAGATCACCCCCGTCTACAGCATCTCGGCAATCGTCGACCACATCTCGAACGCCAATCTCGGGAGCCACAATGCCGGCATCACCAATGCCGGCGCGCGGATGGGATTCAAGTTCTGATCGTTTGTTCGCAAAACGAGGTCTACTGCGTGACCAAATAAATTGCTTGGCTTGACCGCGATTGACCGCGGCAAGCATAGGCTTCAATCCAACTATTGGCGCTCATTGCGTTCCATGATCGTGATGACCGCTTTCGGCATAACCGCGCAGTTCGGCGTAACGAGTGATCTGGGCGCGCGAGAGCATCTCGGCCATCGCGAGGTGATAGCGCAGGTGCGACGAACGTAGCTCGCCGAGGGCGGCGGCGATCCGCGAGGTCTCGGCGTCCAGCGATGATGGGGTTATGCGCCTCTCGGCAAACAAGCGATCGAGTACCGTTTCCGCCGCGATGATTCGCTCGCCGATTGGGATGGTCTCCGCTTTCATTGATTCGAGCAGCGCCTTTGTCCGCGTCCGCTGGTGGTCCGAGAGTTGCAGCGCATCAGCGAGCTCGAGCACGTGTGCCGGTCCCGGATAGCCGTTGAGTTCGCCCGCGATCGCCAATCCCATTCCGCGTCCCGCTTTAAGGTCTGCAATCTGCTGATCCGAGAGCGCTTTCGGAGAGCGGTTCTCCATTCCGGCATAGGGCGAAGCAGTCGTTGCTTCCGCGCCATTGGGATGGCCTTGCATGGCGACGTTGCCATGCTGTGCGGTCGCCGGCTGAATTGCCAACATCGCGAGCACGATGCTTAACTGGGCCGAATGTCTGAAAGTCGCCGAATGTCTGAAAGTCATCGTCACCTCGTCGGTTGACAGGACCCCAATCTTGCCGGGAAAAGCCAATCCGGGACATGATTGTGATCATGTCGAAAGGCCTGGCTGATAGATTGTGGAAGTTGAGGGGACGCGAGCAGCGACTCCACGCCAGCGGTATTCTGTTCCGCGCCGGCGATCCGGTCCTATCGCTTTTCTTGGTCGCTGCCGGTACGCTGGAGCTCCTCCGGGCCCTACCGCACGGCTCTCGATTAACGCTGCAACGTGCCGGCCCTGGCGCGATTCTTGCCGAGGCGTCCCTCTTCGCCGACCGCTATCATTGCGATGCGACCGCAGTCGAGGACTCGATCCTGCACGTTGTGCCGCGGCGGCGGGTCAGAGCCGCCCTAAGGGAGGACCCCGACTTCGCATCCGCTCTCATGCGCCATCTTGCGCACGAGGTAACCCGGGCGCGCGCTCAAGCCGAGACACTGTCGCTCAAGACAGTCGCCGAGCGGCTCGATGCCTGGCTCACTCTCAACGGCGGCTTGTTGCCGCCACGGGGTCGCCGGCGCCAAGTCGCCTCGGACATTGGCGTTACGCCAGAGGCGCTATATCGCGAGCTTGCTCGCAGACGGTGACGGATGGCCGTTACCGGATGTGATCGGTTCGCGCAGCCTGGCGCTACATCTGCTACAATCGTACGATGCGCCATCTCTTCTGCGCCCTGGCCGTCCTCGTCCTGCTCGCCGCCTGCGAGGGGACGAGCCTGCGCGGCTCGGCGAGCGAGCACGGCGTGCGCAACATCCGGGTGGGCGTGCCGCTCTGAGCCGCTAATCCGCCGCGAGGGCGCGCTCGAGAAAATCGAGCCGGTCCTGGCCCCAATAGAGTTTGTCCCGGTAGATGTAAGTCGGCGCGCCGAAGACTTGGCGCTCGATCGCTTCCGCCGTGTTGGCATCGAACTCGTCGCCCGCCGCGGCACCGTCGGCGGCGGCGATCAGCGCCGTGCCGTCGAGGCCGTTTTCCGTGCCGATCGCCGTCACCGTCGCACGGTCGGAGATGTCGCGCTCCTCCGCCCATACCGCGCGCAGCAGCGCATTGGCGAGAATGCCGGGGTCGGCGCCGCTCTGCTTCGCCGCGACGATGGCGCGGGCGGCGTAATCGCTCGCCACCGGAAAATGCTTGGGTTGGAGATTGAGCCTGATGCCGAGAAAGTCGCGCCAGCGCTCGAGCTCGACGAGGCGATAGGCCTGGCGCTGCTTCGGTCGCTGGCCGAGCGGCAACCCGCCGGAGGCCGCGAAGATCTTGCCGTAGTCGCACGGTTTGTAGCGAAGCTCGACGCCGTATTTGCGTGCCATGCCTTCGACTCGCTTGCCGCCGAGATAGGTCCAGGGCGAAACCGGGCTGAAGAAGTAATCGACGCTCTTGCTCATTGGATTCTCCCCTCGGGCGGTGTGCTGTCGGACGGTTTGATTGCCCGCTCGCGCAGGGCGCGGCGGATGATCTTGCCGGTCGTCGTCATCGGCAAGGCGTCGACGAATTCGATGAGACGCGGATATTCGTGCGCCGCGAGCCGTCGCTTGACGAAATCCTGGATCTCGCGCGCCAATGCGGCGGACGGCGCGTGGCCCTGCTTGAGGACGAGGAACGCCTTGACCAGCTCGGTGCGTACCGGATCGGGCACGCCGACCGCCGCGGCGAGGGCGACGGCGGGATGCTTCATCAGGCACTCCTCGATCTCGCCGGGGCCAATGCGGTAGCCGGCGGAGGTGATGAGATCGTCGGAGCGGCCGACGAACCAGAAATAGCCGTCGTCGTCCTGGCGCGCGAGATCGCCGGTGATGAGAAATTCGCCGGCGAATTTCTCGCGCGTCGCCGCCGGATTGCGCCAGTATTCGAGGAACATCACGGGATCCGGCCGGCGCACGCCGACGAGACCGCTTTCGCCCGGCCGCAGCGTTTCGCCGGCCGGGTCGACGATGCGGATATCGTGGCCGGGGATCGCCCGTCCCATCGAGCCCGGCCGCACCGGGAACAGCCCGGCGGCGTTGCCGACCAGCAGATTGCATTCGGTCTGGCCGTAGAACTCGTTGATCGTGAGGCCGAATGTCGCGCGTCCCCAATCGAGGAGCTCGCCGCCGAGCGTCTCGCCGCCGCTCGCCACGGTGCGTAACGCGAGTCCTGGGCGCAGCGCGAGTCCTGGGCGTAACGCCAGTCCTGGGCGCAGCGCGAGACCGGGATGCTCGCCGCCATCCGCCTGGCGCATCAGCTTCAGGGCGGTCGGCGGCAGGAAGACGTTGCGCACGCCATGCGCCGCCATCAGGTGGAACGCCTCGTCGGGATCGAATTTGCGTGCGCGATACGCCAGCACCGGCACGCCGTGATGCCAGGCCGGCATGAGGACGTCCATGAGCCCGCCGATCCACGCCCAATCGGCCGGCGTCCAGTAGAGATCGCCGGGTTGCGGGAAGAACTCGTGCGGCAGCTCGACGCCCGGGAGATGCCCGAGCAGCACGCGATGGGCATGCAGCGCGCCCTTCGGATTGCCGGTCGTTCCCGAGGTATAGATGATCAGCGCCGGGTCGTCGGCCCGCGTCGCCGCCGGAGAAAAAGCCTCGGATGCGCGCGCCAGCAGCGCCGCGAAATCATCGCCGCCGCTTTCGCCGCCGTCGATGAGATAGAAGTGGCGCAGCGCGGGCAACCGATCGCGCAGCGCAGCGATCTTGGCATAGCCGGCGCGATCGGTGACGAGCGAAGCGGCGCCGCTATCGCCCAGCCGGTACTCAAGCGCGTCCTCGCCGAA
>WNFC01006121.1_pt1 | contig 19614 bp, 21 predicted proteins | sample 5400541 | NCBI WGS metagenome assembly WNFC01 (sample SAMN13153342, study PRJNA577476) | soil metagenome | isolation source: 120 cm saprolite under Douglas fir tree site 2 hole 2 replicate 1 | place: USA:California | collected 2015-04-18 | reverse complement strand
GCTGGCTCGTACCGCACCCGGCCGGCGTGCCGGCGCAGTACCGCGTTCTCGTGCCGGAGTGCCAGCAGCTCAGCATTCTTCGCCCGGTCGCCGCGGAACACCACGAGGCTAGGCCGAGTACCCGGCACGTGAGCAGGTACACGATCTTGAGCGGCACCCGGCAAGCCAGCCATCACCACGTCAAACCTGCTGGCGATGGCACAGGTCAGCCACTCAATCGAGTATTCGAGCGGTACACGTTCAGGGCTAGCAGCGAGACCAGGGCGTGCTCGGCCGGGGAGCCGAGCCCGGCGGCGACCAGGAGGGCGCCGACTTCGTTGCGGTCCAGGCCGGCGGCGTGGGACTCGTAGTCCAGCCGCGGACGGCGGACATGGACGGCGGGGGAGTGCTCGAGCAGCTCCTCCCCGACGGCGTACTTGTAGAACCCCGCGATGGTGCACAGCCGTCTAGTCACGGTAGCCCGGGCCCGGCCGGCGGCCTCCAGGTCGCGGCCGAAGCACTCGATGTCCGCGCGGCGCACGCCGAACAGCCGCAGCCCGCGGTCATGGCACCAGGCCGCGAACTGCCGCAGGTCCAGCGCGTAGGCCTCGCCGGTCAGGCCGGAGTACCCGGCCAGGAAATCCGCTAAGGCCCCGCTCCGGCTCGGAGAACACCGGGCCGGCCGGCACCAGGGCAGCAGAAGTGGTCGTGGTGGTCATGGGGACACCTCCCGCGTCAGGCCGGGACCAACACCAGGACCCGGCAGCCTTTGACCACCCCAACGTAAGAAGGCAAAACCGGGTTACTCCAGATCACGGCGGCATACCGCGCCACCGGTCAATGCGTACCCGCCGACCAGGGCGCGCGGTCTTTGTCTTGATAGTTCTGTTTTGCCTCCGCGTAGATCATCCAGTTCAGTGCGGATTGCTGGGCAGCGGTAGTCATGATCGTAGGCTGCACGGTTTCAGGATCAGGGCGGTCGCCTGTGTCAGTTAGCCGTAGCGTTCACGTTGTTGGCTGTGGCTGCTGGTCAGCCGGCAGGTGGAGGGTCGCCAAGGTGGCTGCGGAGGCGAAACCCAACCCGGGGGCCTGTCTCGATGAGGTCTGGAGGATCCGGAACGTGATGGTGCCGTCACCGACGGCAGTGCAGCACGTAGCAGGAAGATTGCCAGTCAGCTAGTGTCCTGGCTCGCCGCCGCGCATGGGCCTGCCGGTCCTTGCGTCGGCGCGTACAGGGTGGCTGTGTCGGCCGCGTCAGTCGAGCTTCGCCGACTCGCCGAGCTGCTGGCCTGACGCGTCGTGCGCGGCCACCGCGAAGTAGGGTCCCGTGCTGTTCGCGACGATCACGGTCTCGAATCCGTTGCGCGGCTGCGTCGCCACCGCGGCGAGGCTCGACGGGTGCTTGCCGGCAAGCACCCGTTTGGTTCGGAAACCCAAAGCGGGATGCAATGTCCGTCAGACGAGACGGCGGACGGGCGCGCTAAGCAGCTATGGCGTCGCGGCCGTGCTCGTGCCAAGCTAACCAGCAAATGCAACAAGGGCACGTGTCGAGCGCCTACCGGGCACCGTGAGCCTCGCATTCTGCGCCGCGTGAAGCCGGAGCCGTAGGGCTAGGACACCGCCAGCGATCTTCCTGGGAGGGTGTTTCATGGCAGCAGACATAACCGGCGACCGGCAGATGATCTCCGAGAAGGTGGCGCCCACTCTGGTCGGAAGGGTGCTGACATCGTTCGACCTCGTGGTGATCTTTGTAGCCCTCGTCTTGTTCATACCGAACGCTTCGACCGTGCAGTTTGCCGGGCCAGCGACATTCGTGTTCTGGATCCTCGGATTCCTGACGTTCCTTATCCCCGGAGCCTTTGTCACGGCGCAGCTTGGACGAATGTTTCCCGAGGAAGGCTCGCTGTACGTGTGGACCCATAAGGCCCTGGGTCCGTTCTGGGGGTTCTTCGCCGGGTTCGCCGCGTGGTGGCCGGGTGTCCTCGTCATGATCCTAGCCGGGTCACTTGTCGTAACGCTCTCGCAGGCGATCGATCCCACCCTGTTCGCCAGGCCATGGCAGCAGGGGCTCATCGTGCTGGTCGTGCTGTGGATCTCGTGCCTTCTCGGGACGCTGCGGTTCCGGCTGACTCAGAACTACGTGAACGTCCAGTTCGTGCTGTACTCGTTCTGCCTCATCATGATCGGCATCTCCGGCTTCGTGTGGCTGGCGGGAGGGCACCACGCTGCCAACTCGTTCGCAATCCATGGCTCTTCCCTGACCGGATGGGGCCAGTGGACGTTCTTCTCGACGGTGATTCTCGCCCTCCTGGGCATCGAGGTGCCGTTGAACATGGGCGTCGAGATCAAAAGCGAGAACGCCATCAAGAAGTACTTGTTCTGGGGTTGCCTCGTCGTGATCGTCGCCTACCTGTGGGCCACCTTCGCGAACATGGCGGTCGTGCCGGTGGGGCAGAACAACGCTACTTACGGCATCGTCCAGACGGTGCAGATCGCACTCAGTCACACGCTCGGCTCGTGGGTGGCGTTCATCCTCGTGCTTATTTTTGTGTCCGACACGGTCGTGTACAACTACTCGTTCGCGCGCCTCATGTTCGTCTCTGGCCTGGAGCGGCGCCTTCCGCACCAGTTCGGGCGCGTGAACCGGAATAAGGTTCCCGCCAACGCCGTCCTTGCCCAGACCGTGATCGCATCGATAGCGACTGCGGTCATCTATTTCCCGGTCCAGTCGGCCACCTCTAACTACGCCACCAAGGTCTACCTGGTACTCCTCGCCGCAGTGACAGTGGTGTGGTGCACATCGATGGTGCTGCTCTTCGCCGACGTGTTCTTCGTGAGGCGTTCGTTCCCCGAGAAATTCAAGGAGGTTCAGCGCACTCCGTGGGGCCTGCTGGCCCTGTGCGGGACCGTCGGCGTTATCGCTGACGCAGCAGCGGTCGTTCTGCTGTTCTGGGCCCCGTGGTCACCCATCTTCACGAAGACTGGCTGGGACCTGGCCGTGGGGGCGATCACGATCGTGTCGATCGGAGTCGGGCTCGTCATCTTCCTCGTTTCAGAACGAGCCCGCAGAGAGGTGCGAGGGGCCCCATCCGCAGTCGAAAGCGGGCTCGCGTGAGACATCACATTTGGGGTGGACGATGGGACTTGAATCCACGACATCCAGGACCACAACCTGGCACGCACGCGTTAGACCCTGCCGGTCCGGCGCGTCTACGCTGGTCATCGGCAGCGTGCTGGTGCCGATGGCAGCGTCTGACCCCACCTGACGGCGGACCGCCGCTCCCATCCCGCTCCCAGCCATGCGTGGACTTGGGTACGCCGCTGCGGCGTTAAAATTCGAGGGCGGCTGGCGGGCCGGCGCCTGGTGAGCGTGGCTTTGGGCCGCGCGCTGCTGCGCTGGCCTGGAAGCGGAGCGCCCGGGCTGGGAGGCTGGCGCTGTGGCCGTCCGCTGTCGTCGTCGATTCTTGGCGGGGCCGACCCCGTCTCCCAGCCTGGCGCGGGAGCCAGCCTTCAGGGCCCGCTGATTGGTGCTTCGAGCCCGCGGACCAGACTTGCCGTTTGCCCGTGGCTCCCGCGGACGGCCGCAGCCTTTGTTAGCCGTCTGTTCTCAAGCAGGAGCCACTGATGCACGAGGTGCAAGACGAGCCGCTGTTCGCCTACCGGGTGGCCGGCCTGGATATCGCCAGGGCCATGGTGGAGGTCACCATCCGGGTGCCAGCGCCACGACGCCGGGCCGGCGCCAGCAGGAGACCCGGTCGTTCGGCACCACCCGGGCCGAGCTGGAGTCGCTGGCGGCTGGCTGGCTGTCGGGCTGGCGGTCGGTCATCAGGAAGCCCCCTCCGCAGAAATGTCGGCCAGCCACGGGCCGGTTCGGCTCCATGTTTGGTCACGGCATCATGCTCGTCGACCCAGGCATCCCGTGCAGGCGGCGTGTCCAGTCCCAACAGGTCTCTCAGTCGCGCAGCCGGACACTAGAGTGCACGGGCGGCGACGGCCACCACCTGCAGCGTCCGCTCGTAGACGACGGGCGTATCAGGCGGCTGTCGTCGCTGCGCTCGGAGCCCTGCCAGCCACAGGGCGAAGATCTCGCCGTGGGCGAAGCCGGAGTGGATGTTATAGGCCGTCTCAACCCCGACGTCGCTGAGCATGGCCGCCACGCTTCGACTGGATTTCGGCACGCTCTGGCTGCCGCAGACATGGACGTGGCCGTCCTTGCGAGGCTCGTCCAGGCCGAGCTTGCGCGTCTACTCACGAACCTGGATCTGCGTCTCCGTGTACTTGGGCCAGTCCTTATGGTCGATACCGTCCGCTAAGCACCCGTGGCCGCTGGCGCCTAGAACGGCGCTTCGCCCTGACCGATGATGGTCAGCCGCTGGGTGCTCACCCAATCACTGGTGTCAGGCCGGAGGAAGTCTGCCTCCGTCCCGTCAGCCAACCGCAGCCGTCCTTTGGTCAGGTTCAGCAACTGTGGGAGACCATCCGGCGTGGGGGTGAGCGTGCCTCCCCACTCTGGACGGAGACCATCACGGTAACTGCTGAGGTTCGCATTGACCGGGACTTCCATGTCGTCCACAGTGACGAGAGCCTGACCGTTGTAAGCGTTCATGTCTTCCGAGGTTAGACCGGCGGAGCGGCAGTGCAGATCGTCCGCTGCCTGTGTCGGCCCAACTACGAGACGAATCCGGGGACGTGTGGCGTCATGATTCGGCGGCGAGGACCTAGCGCAGTTCCGCGGCGTCGCCGGTAGGGCCATTCGCTACTCGGATCAGACCGTGGCGCGGATCTTCGGCCAGCCTGCGCTCATTGTCGAACCAGTCCTCGCGGATCTCATCCCCAGAAGCGCCTGATCTGGTCGTCGTAGGTTGTCTTGACGCCGACGCTGAGCAGAAACCCGCCAATCACGACCGGGAGCACCCACCCTGGGATAGGCAGTTTGTTGCGCACCCGGCTGGAGATCCAGAGGCTCAGCACGAGATCTGCGAAGACGCGCACAGTGAAGTACCTTGACGACCCGGAGATCTTCTAGGCCAGGAACCCTGCGTCAGCCGGGTCCGTTGACTTCCAGCGCGTCGTGCTCCCCAGGGGAACCGCACTCGATACCGGTCCCTATGCCAGCCTGCTTCTGTCCCACCGCGCGCTAGTGGCTGCTCGGGCTTCACTCTGCCGTCTGCCGCCGCTGACTACCGTCCGGTAGTTGGACTCCACCCGCCGCAGCCTCGAAGCGATCCGCTCGTGGTGGCAGGCGCCATACTCGCCTGCCTGTCCGGGGTTCCGTCTCGAGCTTGGCAAGGCTACCCCAGCCCCATTTCACCGGGCAGCTGCTGAATTACCCGCTACAACCGACGTACATTCCCTGGCCGGTGTCACCGCCGCTGGCCGCGCTCACGCCAGCTCTGCTCCCATCAGGCCCGCGTCGGTGCCAGGTGTGCGGCCTGCGCCAGCCAGTCGGCGACGAGCCGGAAGACCTCAACGTGCTCAGCTTCGAGCGGTTCAAGTGGGGCGGCGTCCGACACCGATGGCATCGCCCACGCCGCGTTCTGCCTCAAGCAGTTCGCCCGATCGCCCCGTCTGCAGCCGGCACGCGCCGCTATCGACCCGCGTCAGCGGCTCATCGACCAGCTGCGCCAGCTTCCCGGCCTGGTCACGGCCGCCCAGGCGGTCCCACGCGTCCGTCCAGACGTTGCGGCCTGGGAGGGCGGTTTTACAGACCTCCGGCGTAAATCCTCTGACCTGCGCAAACGTCCTGGCGAAGCCTAATTCTGGCTCGCATTGGACATGATCATGCTCCTGGTTCTGTGCTTTCTGCGTTCTGAGCGACAGCAACAAGCCCATAGTGACAAGGAGCCGAAGTTCTACGGCATGGCGACGGTAAGGCCATGCGTCCCGCCGCCGGCGACGCGGCTGAGCCGCGGCACCCAGCGCGGCACGTCCGCCAGGTAGGCCCGGTACTCGCCGCCGAAGCTGCCCAGCAGCCGCTGCTCTTCCCACCGCACGATCCCCGTGAAGGCAGCGCACTCGATGGCCAGCCCCGCCCAGACGGCCGGACTGCCGTAGAACGCCCAGCCCAGCCAGACGACAGCCTCTCCGGCGTACATCGGATTGCGGCACAGCGAATACGGGCCGCGCCGCAGCAGGTACCGCGGCGTGAGCCCCGATTCCAGCGGCCACCCCTGCGGCGCCGCCGTGCCGTGGGCGGCCAGCGCCCAGGCCATCAGCCCCGCGCCCGCCGCCACCGTCACGAGCCCGGTGCCACGGGCGGCGGGCCTGCGGGCAGGCGGCCGGGTCCGGCCGCCCAGCACCGACAGCTCGAACGGGACAACGGCGTGCATCGCCACCGCTCCGAGTGTCCAGACGAGCACCCCGGCCGGCCTCGGCATCCGCTTCACACAGGCAGCATCGCTGAATGGGCGGCCGCTACCGCAGTCAGGCAGGCGTCCGAGCCACCGAGGACGGCATGCCGACCATCATGGCCATGCGCGAGGAGGAGTCATGCGTCCCGATGGCCCACGCTGGAGTGCTGGTTCTGGCAGGTAACGACGACCGCGGGCCTCCCAGATTCCCATTTCGGTGCCATACTGCGGGCCTTGCCAACCGGCGCCGCTTCTATACAGAACGAGCCGTAGGCGCGCGCTCTGAATGGTCGCCTGGCGTGCTGGCCGGCGCGTTCTCGGGGCACGGCCCTGCGGGACTGTCCGGCGCTCACTGAGCGTGACCTGAATGCCGCCACCGAGCGTGATGTGAGGGCCGGATACGGCTAGCTGGTCGTGGAACGAGTCGTGGACCGGGTGCCGTGCACACCGGGTGCATTCTGTGCTTCCTGAGCCTTCCGGTGTGCCATTGGTGCAGGCAGTGCAGCCAGGGCGCAGAGGCGTGGCCATGGTAAGGAGAAGGTCTACGGTTCGATTCCGTAAGGGGGCTCCAGGAGGTCTTCACATTTGGCCAGTGTCCATGTTCACATTTGGCACTGACACCCGCTTGCGGGCACGAATGATCTTGGGTTTGCCTGCTCGCGGTGCTGAATCGCCCGGGCCAGCTGGCTGGCGCGAACGCTGGCCGACTCCAGGTACACCATCCCGAAACGCTGTAGGCCCGGCTCGCTTAACCTGTGGCCAGGCCCGTGATCACCGGCTCTTCCCGCAGGTCACGGCTAAATGTGAAGACCTGTCCAGGTCACGGAGGTTTTCCAAACATAGAACCGGGTACGTCACTATGCCGGGAGTGGCATTAGCCGTGAAATCAGACCGCTGCAGGCCCAGACAGAGTGCCGCTTACGCCGGGGCTTGGCCAGTTTCTCGCAGGCGGCGCGGCCCCAGACCACTTCTCGTCGCGGTGTGAGCCCAGGCAGATGGCGTTCTCAATGCGCGAAGTCCTCAGCGGGCCCTACCGGACGCGCGCGATCGCAGAGAAACTCGTGGTCACGGCCGGCGTGGTCTAGAAGCACATCGCCAGCATCTTCGCCAAGCTCGGGCTCGCGCCGTCCGACACTGACAACCGCCGGGTCATAGTGGGCATCAAGTACCTGGAGTCATTGCTCAGCGGGAGTCAGAGATCCGGTAGCCGATGCCAGGGGTCGTGGCAATGACAGGCGGCTCGCCGAGCTTGCGCCTGAGCCGCCCGATGGTGACGGTCACAGTGTTGGTGAAGGGGTCGGCCTGCTCATCCCAGACCTGCTCAAGCAGGTCCTCGGCGCGCAGGTAGGCCGGTGCGGCGAGCAGCAGCGCCTCCAGCACGCCGAACTCCTTGACCGACAGATCTACCGGCCGGCCTTCCCGTGTGACGGTGCGCCGCATCGGATCGAGCTCGATCCCGGCCGCGCGCAGGATCCGGGCCCGTACGGCGGGCTTGCGGCGGGCCAGGGCGCGAATCCGCAGGACCAGCTCGGGAAAGTGGAATGGCTTGCCTAGATAGTCGTCGGCGCCTAGGCCAAGTCCGGTCACCCGGTCGCCCGGCGCGCCGGACGCGGTCAGCATGAGAACCATGGCCCGCTGGTCGTGGTCGGTGATCATCTGGCAGAGGGAGTCGCCGTGGATGCCGGGCAGGTCACGATCGAGCACGACGACGTCATAGGCGTTGAGGTCGAGCTTGGCGGCGGCTTCGAGCCCGTCGTGCGCCGCGTCCACCGCCATGCCCTGATCGCGCAGGCCTTCCACGAGCACGTCGGCCAGCGACCGCGAGTCCTCGACGACGAGGACTCTCATGCCGGGGCACCTGCCGGGACGACCTCGGCCTGGGCAGCGGACTCGGGCAGGCTGATCGTGACGCGCAGGCCGCCTGCGGACCGCGCCTGCAGGTCGACCGTGCCGCCGTGGGCCTCGGCGATGGCCGCCACGATCGACAGGCCGAGGCCTGAACCCTTGTCTGAGCCGGTCCGGTCCGCCCCGATCCGGCGGAATGGCTCGGACAGCCCGGCTACTTGCTGCTGGTCAAGCAGCGGCCCGCCGTTCTCGACGATCAGGTCGGCCCGGCCGGCCGCGGTGCGGGACACAATCCGGATCCAGCCGCCTTCGGTGTTGTGACAGACGGCATTGTCGATGAGGTTCTCCACCATCCTGGTGACCAGCGCCTGGCTGCCGGTCACCCACGCGCTGCCCAGGGAGCCGGCCTCCTGCACGGTCAGGTTCATGGCACGGATCGCCGCAGCCTGATCGGCGAGGGCGGCGCCGACGACATAGTCCAGTGGGATGACCGCGCGGCCGGGCAGTGCCCGGTGCTGGGCGCGGGCGAGCACGAGGAACGCCTCGAGGAGCCTGTCGATCTTGTCCAGCTCGGCGCGCAGCCGCCCGGCCAGCGCGACGGTCTGCGGCGGGGCAGGATCCGGCTTCGCCAGCGCCACGTCCAGCGAGGCCCGCATGGTGGTCAGCGGAGTCCGCAGTTCGTGGGACGCGTTGGCGACGAAACGGCGCTGGGCGCTGAAAGCGACCTCCAGCCGCTCCAGCAGGCCGTCGATGGTGTCCCCGAGCTCCTTCAGCTCGTCTTCAGGGCCTTGCACCGCAAGCCGCTCGTGCAGGCTGTCCTCGGAGATCCGCTGGGCCGTGGCCGTCATCTGGCGGACCGGCCTTAGCGCGCGGCCGGCCACCAGCCAGCCGAGTCCCACCGAGATCACCGTCATGATCGCCAGCGCGATCAGCGACGAGATCAGCAGCACATGCGAGAGCTTGTTCTGGACCGGCGCTCCGGCCGCCTGGGACTGGAGCTGACTGATCCGGGCCTGCAGCTGGTGGATGCGCGCGTTCGCCTGGCCCAGTGGCGTTGCGGGAGCGGAGTTTATGGCGGCCGGCACGGCCGACACCGAGGAGGTGCCGACTGCGACGCCGCTGGAGATGGTCAGCAGCAGCGCGCCGGAGAACACGAACAAGATCCCGTAGAGGATGGTCAGCCGCGTCCGCACCGTGCGGCCCGGCAGCCGCACCCAGCGCGGCAGTCCTACCCGGCCCGGCAGTGGGGACCAGAACGGCGCCCGCGGATGGCTGGCCCTGACGGCGCTGCGGGGCAGGGTGGTGGTGTCGCGGTGCGACGCGCGCATGGGCCCCTCCTTCCCGTCGGCGATGCCCCTGATCAGGGATTTCGGGTCTGTCATCCCACTTCAGCATGCCCGGGTGGACCTAACAACGGGATAACAGCATCCGTGCGGCCCATGTTATGGCCACTCCCGTAGAACTCAGGTCACAGCAAGTTCCCTAGCGAACAAGAAGGATCTGGGAATGCAAGCCACGATTGAAGTGAACGGCCTGCGCAAGCGGTTCGGGCCGACGCTAGCGCTGGACGGCATGTCATTCACCGTCCAGCCTGGCCAGGTGACCGGCTTCGTCGGCCCGAACGGGGCCGGCAAGTCCACCACGATGCGGGTAATCCTCAGCCTGGACGCACCCGACGAGGGCAACGCAACCATCGGGGGCACGCCGTATGCGAGCCTCCGGCAGCCGATGCGAGTGATCGGGTCGCTGCTGGACGCGGGCGCGCTGCAGCCGAGCCGGTCCGCGCGCAACCACCTGCTCTGGCTAGCCCACTCGCAGGGCCTGCCGGCCAGGCGGGTGGACGAAGTGATCGAGCAGGCGGGTCTGGAGGGCGTCGCCAAGCGGCGGGCCGGTGGGTACTCGCTCGGCATGCGGCAACGGCTCGGCATCGCCGCGGCGATGCTGGGAAACCCGATCGCGATCGTGCTGGACGAGCCATTCAACGGGATGGACCCAGAGGGCATCGTGTGGGTGCGGGGCTTCCTGCGCTCGCTGGCCGCAGAGGGCCGGGCGGTGCTGGTGTCCAGCCACCTGATGAGCGAGCTTCAGGACACGGCGGATCACCTGGTAGTCGTGGGGCGCGGCAAGGTCATCGCCGACACGACCGTGGCGAGCCTGCTGGCCGCCGCGTCCGGTGACCGAATGACACTGCGCACGTCCGCCCGGCCGGACGCGACGACGGTGCTGGAGCGGGCGGGGGCCACCGTCGTCGCGTCCGGCCAGGACGTGCTCACGATCTCGGGTCTGCCCGCGGAGCGCGTCGTCGCGCTGCTCGGCGCGGCGGCCGTGCCGTTCTCCGAGGTCTCCGCCCACCGGGCCACGCTGGAGCAGGCCTACATGGAGCTGACCAGGCAGGCCGTCGAGTTCCGCCCGGCCGGCTTCGACGCGGACGCGGGGCAGGAGGTGCCGCGATGACGACGTCGGCCATCTCTGTGCCGCGGCCCCACGCCGGGCTCGGCGACGGATCTCGCGGCGGTAGCTTCGGCTCCCTGCTGCGCGCCGAGTGGGTCAAGTTCCGCAGCGTGCGCGGCTGGGTGATCGGCATGATCCTGGCCGCGCTGCTGACCATCTTCCTCGGCGTGTTCGCGGCCGCGAACGCGAACATCGGCTGCCAGATCAACGGCGGTCCGCCGAAAACCGGCAAGGCCTGCCTGCCCTCCATCCCGCACGGGCCGGGCGGCGAGATCGTGACCGACAGCTTCTACTTCGTGCGCCAGCAGCTGACCGGGAACGGCACTATCACCGTGCGCGTCACGGCGCTGACGGGCGAGCACGCGAACCTCAGCTCGGGGCGCGCGCAGGTCGGCAGCGGCATGGTGCCCGGCCTGGCGGAGTGGGCCAAGGCGGGGATCATCATCAAGCAGAGCACCCGGCAGGGCTCCGCCTACGCGGCGATGATGGTGACCGGCAGTAACGGCGTCCGGATGCAGTACAACTACACGGGGGACACCGCCGGGCTGCCTGGTGATGTCTCGGCGGCGCACCCGCGCTGGCTGCGGCTGACTCGCTCCGGCGACACGATCACCGGCTACGACTCCGCCGACGGCACGCACTGGACGCAGGTCGGCACGGTCCAGCTAACCGGGCTGCCGTCGACCGTTGAGGTCGGCATGTTCGCGACCTCGCCGAATTACACAGTGACCCAGAACTCGTTCGGCGGGAACAGCAATAACAGCGGCCCCGCCCAGGCCACAGGTGTCTTCGATCACGTCAGCCTGACTGGCGGGGCACCCGGCGGCACCTGGACCGGCACCGCGATCGGCCGCGGGGGCCCGGCCGGAGGGCCGGGGCCAGGTGGCGGCCCGGGCTCGGCGCCGTTCACAGAGGCTGGCGGCCAGTTCACGCTGACTGGCTCTGGCGACATCGCGCCCGTGACGCCGGGACCAGGCGGCCCGTTCCCGACGGTGACGATTGAGCAGAGCCTAGTAGGCGCGTTCCTGGGGCTGATAGTGATCGTCGTCGTGGCGGCGATGTTCTTCAGCACCGAGTACCGGCGCGGTCTGATCCGCACCACGCTGGCCGCCACCCCGCGGCGTGGCGCCGTGCTGGCCGCCAAGGCCATGGTTATCGGCGCGGTGGCCTTCGTCACCGGGGTGGTTGCCGCTGTGGTCTCGATCGCCGTCGGTGTGCCGAAGGAAGAGAACCAGGGTCAGGTAGTGCTGACCGCGCCCGTGCTGACCGAGGTGCGGGTCATCGTCGGCACGGCGGCCATGCTGGCCCTGGCCGCGGTCTTCGCCGTCGCCCTGGGTGCCATCCTGCGCCGCAGCGCGGCCGCGATCACCATCGCGGTGGTGATTGTCGTCATGCCGTTCCTGCTGACCGCACTCAATGTCGTGCCCACCGGGGTCGGCGACTGGCTGCTGCGGCTGACCCCGGCCGCGGGCCTGGCGATCGAGCAGAGCATCCCGCGGTACGCGCAGCTCACCTCCGTCACCTCGCCCGTGCAGGGCTATTACCCGCTGTCGCCCTACGCCGGGTTTGCCGTGCTGTGCCTCTGGACGGCGGCGGCCCTTGCCCTAGCGCTGGTCATGCTCCGGCGGCGGGACGCATGAGCGCCGCCGTTCAGACGCAGCCAGCGGCGACAATGGCGACGGCGGGAGCGCGGGGGGCGAGCCTGCGCCACGCGCTGCACGCCGAGTGGACCAAGCTGCGCACGGTCTCCGGACCCGCTTGGCTGCTCCTCGGGGCCGCGGCGCTGACCATCGCGGTCAGCGCCGCGGCCGTCGGGGCCACTCACTGCCCACAGAACCTGACCTGCCCGGTCGACGCGACCAAGCTCAGCCTGACTGGCATCCAGTTCGGCCAGGCCGTGGTGGCGATCCTGGCGGTGCTGGCGTTCTGCAACGAGTACAGCACCGGCATGATCCGGGTCACGCTCGCGGCGATGCCGAGGCGGCACGCGGTACTTGCGGCCAAGGCCATCCTGATTGCCGGCCTGGTGCTGATCGCCGGGGCCGTGGCCGTGTTCGGCTCGGTGCTTGCCGGGCACCTGATCCTGCCCGGCCACGGCTTCACCGCGGCGCGGGGTTTCCAGCCGGTGTGGCTGAGCTACGGGCCGACACTGCGAGCCGCGTGCGGCTCGGTGCTCTTCCTAGGACTGATCGCCTTGCTCAGCATCGGCGTGTCGGTCATCGTGCGGGACTCGGCGGTGGCCATCGGGACCGTGCTGGCACTGCTGTACCTGTCCCCGGTCGTCCTCGCGTTCATCGGGAACGAGCACTGGCAGCACCGCCTGGAGCGGTGGACGCCTACGGTCGCGGGGCTGACCATCCAGGACACGATCGGCCTGCGCAACCTGGCGATCACGCCGTGGGCCGGGCTCGGGGTGCTGGCCCTCTGGGCCGCGGCCGCGCTGCTGGTCGGCGGCCTGGCGCTACGGCTGCGGGACGCCTAGCGAGCGAAATGCGGCCGACGTATTTCATGCACGAAGGAATGCGAGCACGGCGAGCACGCGACGATGCTGGTCGGCCGACTCAGCCAAGCGGAGCTTCAGGAATATATGTGTTACGTGTGCCTCCACGGTGCGCTCGGTTACGAACAGCCGGGAGGCGATCGCCCGGTTCGACATGCCTTCGGCAACCAGCCCCAGCACCTCTCGTTCTCGCTGGGTGAGTCCGGCGAGGGGGTCTATCCGACGGCGGCGGCCAAGGAGGTGGGAGACGATTGTGGGGTCGATCACGGTCTCCCCATCTGCGATCCGCCGCAAGGCATCGACCACGGTCGCGATGTGGAAGACGCGCTCCTTGAGGAGATACCCGACGCGCTCGGGGTGATCCTCGATGAGCCGCATGGCGTAGCTGGGTTCAACGTATTGGGAGAGGACCAGGACGCCGACCCCTGGATGGTTGGCCCGTATCGCCTGCGCTGCGACGAGGCCCTCGTCGGTATGGGTTGGCGGCATCCGGATATCGACGAGCGCCACGTCCGGTTGGGTTAGGCGCACTTCGCGCAGCAGGCCCTCGGCGTCTTCCACTTCGGCGGTGACTTCGATGCCCGCATCCCGCAGGAGCTGGACGATCCCGGCACGGGTGAGCATGATGTCTTCGGCCACCACTACGCGCACGGGAGCTCCGCCCGTATACTCGTCGGCTCGACACTCAGATTTCCTCCGAGTGCCCCAATCCTGTCAGCCATCCGGACCATCGGCGAAACGCGACCGTGGCCGTCATCCTCCACGGTGACCACCAGACGCCAGTCTGCATACTCGGCGATGACCGCGGCGTATCCCGCGCCTCTGCGAGCTGCGTCCTCGAGTACCTCGGCTACGAGGAGATACGCGGCCGTCTCGACCGCGGCGGGGTACCGGCTCTCGGGCGGGTCCTGGATCTCGACGGGAAGGGACGCCCTGCCGGCGAGCGTTGCCAGTGCGGGCCCGAGACCGGCCTCGGCCAGGATCGCCGGGTATATGCCGTGGGCGAGGTCTCTGAGTTCGGCGAGACCTGCCTGCACTTCGGTGATTGCGTCGTCGAGGAGCGACCCGGCCTGCTCGTCTGCATCGGCGTCGGCGGCCGCCTGTGCGAGCTGGATGTCGTAGGAGAGGGCCAGGAGTCGCTGCTGCGCGCCATCGTGGAGGTCTCGTTCGAGACGGCGCCGCTCGGCGTCTCCGGTCTCCACGATCCGCGCGCGGGAGGCTCGCAGCTCGCCGAGCTGAGCGAGCACTTCCGCTTGGAGCCGCTCGTTCTCGAGGCCGAGCCGGACGGCGGCGCCGAGTTCGCGCTCCAGCTCGGGGAGCGCCGCCGCGTGAGAGACGACCGCGATCCGCCTGTCCCCCTGAACCAGCGCTGTGACCACGCGCCCGGGTGTGGCGACGGGCTCCGCACGTGGCTGGCCGTTCGCATCGACGTACCGCTTGGAGTCGGAGAGCCAGTAGGCGATGCGGAGGTCTGGATCGCCGAGAGCCTGGGCGAGCGCCTGCTCGAGGGCACCGGGAGTGGGCGCCTGGCCTAGGCTCGTCACGAGCCGCGCGACGGCGCGGCGGTGCGCTGTCACCCTGACGGCGGTCCACACCAGGCCGGCGGCGAGGAGGATTACCGCGACACTTCCGATTTCGAAGATCACCAGGAAGGTCGAGTCGGACGGATCTTCGAGCGGCATCCGGTAGAGCGCGATAGCGTGCGCGATGGTCGCGGCGGCGAACAGAATCGCGGCCAGGTCGATGGGCAACAGGGCGGCGCGGCTCGGGCCCGGCTTCCTCAGGAGCCGCCAGGCGCAGACCGTCGCTAGTGCCGCAGCCGCCGCAGCCGTGAACCACCGATCCGTCACCTCGATGCCTCGGGCAAGCGCCGGAAGCGATCGGAGGAGGAACACATTGTCGGTACAGTTGGCCCAGCAGGCAGGGTCGTAGTAGGGGTCGCGGAAGAGCGCCAAGCCGAGCGCGGCGAGCACGGCCTCCAGGTAGACGGCCCACACCAGGGCGCGGGTGACCGTGGACCGCAGTTGCTCGCCGGGGGATGCGAGCGCCAGGTGGAAGAGCAGGGGGAAGGCGAACCCGGCGGTGAGCATGCCGAGGCTTCGCACGAGCGGTGACCCGACCTGCCAGCCCACCCACACCGGCGCGAACCAGGCGAAGCCCGCCAGCAGGGCGAGGTCGCCGACCCGCCCCGCCCGCCGGGTGAGGCACGTGATCAGGCCGGCTAGGACAAGTGCAAGCCCGGCGGCGAGGGTCAGCGCCGCGGCGAGCCCGGAGCGGCCCGCGTAGGTGGTGAACCTGCCCGGTCCCCGCGCGACCGCGCCCAGGGCCACAGCCAGACCGATCGGCGCGGCAGAAAGCCGTGCCAGCTTCGCCCGCTGGGCCGGGTTAGGCGCCACGCCCGTGATTGTGGCACCCGGCCGGCTGGGCATCCAGAGCGGCCGCGGTCCGACATTGGTGCTAGCCACAGGTCCAACCTGGGGCTTGCCGCAATGTGCCCCGGCTCCGCCGGCTCCTAACCTCCCCTCAACCCAGGGAGAAGGGAGTGACACGATGCTGTGGATGAAGACCCGGCCCCGGCCCGTGATGATCGCACTCCTTGCCGCCACGGCGATCGTGGCCAGTGCCTGCACGGACGGAGCCGGGGTCGGAAACAAGGCAGGCGGGTCGAACCAGCCCGTCATCCTGCGGATGGCCGATGTGAACGGCGGCCTGGTCTTCACGCCGGGGATCGCGTTCTTCGCGAAGCGCGTGGGCGAATTGTCCCGCGGGGGCATGCGGATCGACATCGTCTACCGGGTCGGCGGGTTCGCCTTGGACGCCGAGCAGCAGGTCGTCAAGGATGTTGCCGGCGGGGATTTCGACCTCGGGTTCACCGGAACCAGCGTTTTCGACACGATGGGGGTAACAAGCTTCCAGGCCCTGACCGCCCCGATGCTCATCGACAGCTATCCGCTCGAGGATGCGGTGATCAAGAGCGGCCTGCCCGGCCGGATGATGGCAGGGCTGGGCAAGCTGAAGGTGGCCGGGCTGGCGGTCCTGGGCGATGGCCTGCGCAGGCCAATCGGGGTCAAGCACCCGATCCTCAGTCCAGCCGACTGGCGGGGCATCACGTTCGGCACCTACCGGTCCATGGGCCAAGAGGCCGCCATCCGGGCTTTGGGCGCGACTCCGGGCCCGGGATTCGCGGCAGCCCGTGACCAGGCCATCCGGGCGGGCATGCTGCCGGGCTTCGATATGAACCTCATCCCCTACCACGAAAATCTCCAGGAGCAGGAAGCGCCCTACATCACAGCCAACGTCAATCTGTGGCCAAGGACACTCGCACTTTTCGCCAACCCGCATCGGCTCGCCCGGCTGACCGGATCGCAGCGCGCCGTGCTGTCAAAAGCCGCCGAAGAAACGGCCGCGCAGTCGACAGGCCTGGTCCGCGACGAAAGCTCGGTCGTCCGCGACATCTGCCTGACCGGCGGGCGGTTTGCCACCGCTTCCCACGCTGACCTGACAGCGCTCAGGCAGCGCCTCGCCGGTGTCTATGCGGTCCTTGACGCGAACCCGCAGACCAAGGCGTTCATCACGCAGATCGATGCGCTGAAGCGGTCCACGCCGGCCGGGCCAGCCCTCGCCCTGCCCCCGGGCTGCACCGGCCAGGCTCCCCGGCAGCAGCCGGCGGGCACGGGCACGGTGCCCGCCGACCTGAACGGCACCTACCGCTGGACGATCACGAAGCAAGATGCGCTCGCCAGCCCGACGGAGGGCAAGTCCGCTGAGCACCTGGCGACGTTCCCCTGGATCTTCACCGCAACGCTGAAGGACGGTAGATGGACGCTCTCCCATACCGGGGGCGAGGTTCAGACGGACAGCCCGGGAGACTCCTACTCCGTCCAGCGCGACCGCATCACGTTCCACTGGACCGGCAACGGCGTCTTCACGTTCAGGTACTCGGTCGACGGCCAGGGTGACCTCCGCCTGAAGCCCGAGCTGCCGATGGATCCAGGATCGGTGTTCGTCTGGACGACACACCCCTGGACAAGGTCGGGTAACGGGGGCCGGCCTCAGTGCGCCTCGCCGCCGACAGGGAACTCGGCGGCGAGGCACGTCCCCGCGCCGGGAGGACTATCCACGCGCAGCGTGCCGCCGAGCGTATCGGCCCGGTTGGCAAGGCCCCGCAACCCCGACCCGAGAGCCGGGTCCGCGCCGCCGATGCCATCGTCCTCGACCACAACTCTGGCCCGGGCGTTCTGACAGGTCACGGAGATCGCGGCCCGTGACGCGGACGCGTACTTTGCGATGTTCGCGAGCCCTTCCGAGCAGACAAAGTAGGCTGCCGTCTCGACGAGCGGCCCCAATCGGCTGCTCGTCACTTTGATCTCCACCGGAACGGGGAAACCCTCGGCCAAAAAGGCGAGCGCCCCTCCCAGCCCGAGCTCAGACAAGGCCCGGGGATGGAGGCCCACCGCCAGCCGCCGCAGCTCCTCAAGCGTTCGCGTGAGCTGATCCTCGGCGCGCGCAACTGCCTCCCTGGTCTGCTGGCCCTCCGCGCACCTGCGGCACCGGCGCAAGGTCTCCGCCAGCGCTGCGAGCCGGTGCTCAGCTCCGTCGTGCAGCCGGCGCTCCAGCCGCTGGCGTTCCTCATCGCCCGCCTCAAGGATCCGCCGGCGTGATGCCGCGAGTTCGGCGATCTGGGCCTGCACCTCGGCCTGAAGCCGCGCGTTCGACGCCCCAAGCTGGGCTGCGGCCGTGACCGCAGCCAGCAGCCCCGGGTCCTCCAGCACGGCCGAGTCGTGGATCAGGACGGCGGCCGGGTGGCCTTCGCGCTCCACCACAGTCGCCGACCGCCCCGATCCGGGATCAGGGAGCACGAGGACGCGTCCCTGCGGGTCCACGAACGCACCAGTATTCCCAAACCAGTAACCAAGCTCAAGCGCCGGGTCGCCGAGCGCCCTGGCGAGTTCTGCTCGAACGGTCCCGGACCGGGCCTGGCCGAGCTGAACCACCAGATCAGTGACTGCTGCCCGCCCCCAAGGCGCGAACACGAGGCCCGCCAGAAGCACCGCCGCGATAACACACAACGTCGCCTCGTACGCCAACAACGACCCCAGGCTGGCACCCCCCGGCGCCAGCACGAGGCCAGCCACCGCGTTACCCGCGAGCACCAGGCTCAGACCGGCAGCGGCCTGCAGGGCGATAAGCCGCGCTCGCCGGGACGGGCCGACCGCCGAGACATATTCGCGAGCGCAGACAGCGACCAGGAATGCGGCGAGAACGATCGTGGCGAGCTCGTTCCGCCAGATCGGCGTGATAACCGCCGCGGCGTAGCCGACGGCGATCGCCGCCCCGGTGAGCCGCGACGAGGGCCGCCCGCCCGGATACCCGAGCACAAGGTGAAACAGAGGCCCACGGTGCAGGTAGAGGGCGTGAGCCGACGCCCACGCCACGGCGCTGTTGCCAGCTCCGGCGAAGTTCCCCAGAAACCAGCTGAAGCCCGTCGCCGACATCAGGGCACCCGAATCGCTTCCCAGACGCCTCGCCGATGCGATGAGCCCGCATTCAATGAGACACCAGCCGACGGCCAGGTCCGGGACCCAGTAATCGGGATCCCGCCAGCCGAATCCAGCCCACTCGGCTGCAAGGCCAAGCGCGACGCCCGCCGGCAGGAGGAGGAAGCGCCGCTGCATCGGGCACATCAGCCGATCAGGGCGGCGAGCGCCTTCCCGGACAGCTCGCTCTTCGAGATAAACCCGCGCGCCGACGCCTGGACGAGACGCGGTCCATAAGCTGTCGCCTCCCGGCTTGAGATAAGCACGACCGCGGGCGGATCGGGTGCCTCGGCGAGCCTCTGCGCCACGGCTATCCCGTCGAGATCAGGCAACTGGATGTCGAGCAAGACGATCGCGGGGCGGAGGGTAGTGACAGCCTTGAGGGCCTCGATCCCGTCCGCGGCCTCACCGATCACATCGAATCCGCCGGCCTGCAGCAGGGCCCGGGCGGAAGCCCGGAAGGCCTCATGGTCGTCGACGATGAGCACGGTCGGACGCACGTTGTTTATCGTCCCACGTGCTGCGCGGGCAGGCACTGTGGCCAGCACCAATTGCGAGACCAGCAACGGTAGCTGCGCGGATTGCCCTCGCTTTGCCCATCCGCTACACGCGTGAGCCGGCCACTGTGGCTAGCCACACCTCATCGCCCGCAAAGATCGGTGCTACCTCCGATGAACCGGGCCAGCGGGGCGATTCAACCTTGTCGGGGAAAAGAGCGGCGGGGCCGGAAACGGGGTGCTGCGAGAAGCCAGCGCATCCCCGTGAAGCCGACCGTAGTTCCTGGCAACGAGGGAGGACCCAGTGAAGGACTCGGTGAAACGGCTCATGGCCGTACGAATTGGCGGGCGCCGCATGCGCGGGGCAGGGGTGCTCGCGAGCGTGCTGCTGGCCCTGGCGTCGGTCGGAGCGGGACGGGCGGCGGGGGCAGCGGCCGCAACGCTGACCGTCTGCC
>WNFC01002548.1_pt1 | contig 19614 bp, 13 predicted proteins | sample 5400541 | NCBI WGS metagenome assembly WNFC01 (sample SAMN13153342, study PRJNA577476) | soil metagenome | isolation source: 120 cm saprolite under Douglas fir tree site 2 hole 2 replicate 1 | place: USA:California | collected 2015-04-18 | reverse complement strand
CCTCGCGGGCGACGCGCGTGACCTCCGAGGCGAACGAGCGCAGCTGGTCGACCATCGTGTTGATGGCCTCTTTCAGCTGCAGGATCTCGCCGCGCACGTCGACGGTGATCTTTTTCGACAAATCGCCATTGGCGACGGCGATCGTGACGTCGGCGATGTTGCGCACCTGAGCGGTCAGGTTCGACGCCATCGAGTTGACGCTTTCCGTGAGATCGCGCCAAACCCCGGTGACCTCGCTCACCTGCGCCTGGCCGCCGAGCTTGCCGTCGGTGCCGACCTCGCGCGCCACGCGTGTGACTTCCGAGGTAAAAACGCCGAGCTGCTCGATCATCGTGTTGACGATCGTCGCCAGACGCAGGAATTCGCCCTGCAGCGGGCGGCCGTCGACGTCGAGCCGCACGGTCTGCAAGAGGTCGCCACGGGCGACCGCGGTGATCGCATGGGTGACCGCCGTGGTCGGCCATAACAGATCGTCGATCAACGTGTTGACCGAGCCTTCCATCTCGCCCCAGGCGCCGTTCGACAGGCCGAACTTGACGCGTTGGCGGGTCTTGCCCTCGCGGCCGACCACCTGCCCGACATATTCGAGCTCATGCGCCATGCGTTCATTGGCGGCGACGATCTCGTTAAAAGTATCGGCTATCTTGCCGGCAAGACCGGTCCGGTCGGCCGGCAGCCGCACTGAGAAATCGCCAACGCGCATCGCCTGCAAGGCCTGCAGCATGTGGTGCAGATCAAAGGAATCGCCGTCGATTACCTCGGCATGCCCGTTGGCCAGCGCCGCCAATGCCTCTTCAACGACAGGTGCATCCGGGAGAGCGTCCGAAGAGACCTCGGCGATCTCGGCAACGCCGTCAGCATTAGGCTCCATATCCGACTCCTCGGCCACTCCGGCCAGCGGGCAGCAAAACGCAGCTTCGCGCCGGTTTGCGACAAACCCGGCTCAAAAGGTTCTTACAAGTCGAAAAGGTTCTGGTACGCCAGTGACATAACAGCAGTTTTTTGGGTTTGCCGCAAGGCTCGCCCGCTGAACATCGTGGAACCGCAATCGGTTCATAGATTTGACGCGGCTATGGGCGGATTCGCTCCCGCCAGCGCGAATGGAAAGCCTGATCCCCCCAAGCCATGCGACTGTTCCCCAGCTCGCCCGGGCGGTCTGCGTCACACGGCGGGCGGCGAACACCGAGACGATCGCTTGGTTCCTGCCAGAGAAAATTTAATTAAGGCCAAATATTGCTAACGATCGGGGGGACCACCTGGATCGCCGGGGCTGTCCGGTTGAGTCCTGCGTGCCCGGTCTTACGGCCTTGGATCAACCCGCGACGACGAATAGAACGAGCGGAGTCAACCTGAAGGAATGCTGCCCGCTCCATCGGGCATCATTTGGGACAGGGTGGCTCTCCCGGGTGTCCGCAGGCATGCGCCTGTTGCTGACGCGGTGCCGGTGGCGCGGGCGCGGCCCGCTGCTGCGCAGCGGCACGTTGCTGAGCCTGTTGCGCGGCTGCGGCCTGTTGCGCAGCTTGCGCCGCCGCGCGCTGCTGAGCCTGTTGCGCGGCCGCCTGTTGCGCGGCTTGCGCCGCGGCCCGCTGTTGCGCCTGCTGCGCGGCGGCAGCCTGCTGTGCTTGCGCCGCCGCCCGTTGCTGCGCCTGTTGCGCGGCGGCGGCTTGCTGTGCTTGCGCCGCCGCCCGCTGCTGCGCCTGCTGCGCGGCCGCCTGTTGCGCGGCTTGCGCCGCGGCCCGCTGTTGCGCCTGCTGCGCGGCCGCCTGTTGCCCGGCTTGCGCCGCGGCCCGCTGTTGCGCCTGCTGCGCGGCCGCCTGTTGCGCGGCTTGCGCCGCAGCCCGCTGTTGCGCCTGCTGCGCGGCGGCGGCCGGCTGCGCGGCTTGCGCCGCGGCGCGCTGTTGCGCCGCGTGATCCGGGGCCGGAGCAACAGCCGCCCCGCCACGGACCGCCGGCGGCTGGGCATTGGCGTTTGGCGCGGGCGGGGTCGGGCCGGCCTGTGCGGGCTGCCGTCGCTCGGGCGGGGTCGCATGGGCAATGGGGGGCGGCGCCGCGGGCCCGGCCGGCCCCGGTCGCGGGCCCGCCTGAGCGTTGGATGGCGGCATCCCCGGTGTCGGAAGCGGCGTTCCGGGCGGAGTCGCGTGGGCGTTGGACGGCGCGCCCGCTGGGCCTGCCGGTAACGGTTGCTGCGCATTCTGCCCGGGCCCACGCGGGCCGACACGCGCCGGTGCCAGCCTTGAGAAATCCGGCGGCCCCGGAGGACGGCCGGGGGCGGCAGCCGCCGGTGGGGTCGCCTGCGCGGCGGGCGCTGGAGCTGGTCCTGGTGGTGCTGCCGGCGGGCCGGGAGGATGGCCCGGGGTCGTTGCCGGCGGGGTTGCTTGCGCGGCGGGGGCCGATGCTGCCGGGGCTGCCGTCACCGCCGGCGGGGCCTTCTGGGCGGCCGCTTGGCCGACCCGCGGCGCCGGAGCGAGCTGCGAGAAATTCGGACGAGCCGGGGGAGGCGGCGCCGCTGCGGTGGTCTGGCCGGTCGGTGTGCGTCCACGCGTCGGTGCGGTGGCGACGCCGGGTGCCGGCGCGGCGGCGGCCGAGGCTCCGGCCGGACGGGCGACGGCCGAGGGCGGCGCGACACTGACGGCGGCCCGCTGCAGCACCGGGTTCGGCACCGCGACTGCCGCCGGCGCGGCGCGGCTTGAATTGACGAAGGCACTCGTGGGGACGACGGTTGCCGCACCGCGGTTCGCAAATCGCTGGTCGACGACCTGCGGCGGCGGATCGGCCCGGCCAGGCCGGCTCACGATCGCGCTCGTGACGTTGGCGAGCCGGGCTCTGCCGACATTGGTGATGTTGACGCTGCGGAAATATGTCGGATCGCGGGTATAAGACGGCCAGAACACCTCGCCCGGCGCCAGCGGGAACCAGCCGATCGGCGACTCAACGTTCGGAACCGCGCCTTCGATCGCCTCAGGCTGGATGAAGCCAACGAGCGCCGGCGCGTAGACCGGATCGGCGACGAACTCGCCCGGGACCCAGCCCCAGCGATCGGCAACCCGGGCCCACCGACCGTAATGGAACGGGGCGAAGCCCCAGGGCTCGTCATCGACCCAGTTCCAGCCCCAGGGCTCGATCCAGGCCCAGTGACCCTCGCGGTAGGGCGCCCAATCGGCCGGCAGCTCTTTGGGGAACCAGACCGCGCCATAATCCGGGGCACTATTCCACTCGCCGTATGCTTCCAGCTCCTCGAAACCGGTCATTGCGGGCGAGACGTGGCGCGAGGCCGCCACGCGATCGTCGCGATAATCATGCGCCCGGCACCATTCGACGAATTCGTCCGGCGCGGCACGCTCGACGGAAGCTGAAAGCGTGTCGGTGCCGCTCAGGACCAGCTGGTCGCCGGGCTTGACATTCATGTCGATGCCGCCGCCGACAAAGCGCGCGCTGCCCTCGAACACCATGATCCGGGTCGGCTGATCAGCGGCGCCGGCCGTGATATCGTACACCCCGGGCTGCGACAGCGACACGCTGCCGCGGGGGACGTCGATCTCGACCGTCTCGCCTTTGCGCCAAGCCGGCTGACGCAGGTGCAGGTCGACCCGCCCCTGCGTCAGCGCGATCTGTATGAGCTTGTCGCGCAGGTCGGCGAAATTGACCTGCGTGTCATTGGAGAGGTTGACGGAGTTGGGGCCAATCCGCAATTCGGCGCGCGATTGCGGATCGGTGGCGAACCAGCCGCCGACGGCAACCGGGAGGTTGACCTGGGCTGCCGACCACTCGCTGTCACCGGGCCCGTAAAAGGCCAGCGTACCGGAAACCAGGCTGACCCGTCCGACGCGGGCGGGGGGTTGCGACTGCGCGAAGGCCGGAACCGCCGCGAGAAGGGCTAAAACCAGGAGGCTTTTCGCGAAGAGGCGCATCGCTTGACCCCGTTTCCGATATTCGTGCCGACAACGGTCCCAATGTGGCAAATCTGTGGCACGACGCTCGCTCAACACCTGAGGGGGTGGGAAGTTCGATCTTTCCGAAAGCAATTCCGGCGCGAATTTACCGCGGCTTAACCGCAGGCTGCTAGCATCCGTGGGAATGCAGCAACGGAGAGCGGCATGCGCGGAATTCGCGGCACGACACGCCGCGCCCGGATGGTGAGGCAATGATCGGCTGGGCGGTTCGCCAGCTGGTGATCTGGGGCGGCGTGGCGCTGCTGCTTTTTGCCATCAGCAAGCACTTTGTGCCGCCGCCGAGCACGACGGCTCCGGCTCTCACGGCGCCAGAAGCGGAGCGCGGCGCTGTGCCCAATGCGCTGGTCTTTCGCGCCAACCCGCAGGGCCACGTCCTGGTCGATGCCTACGTCAACGGCGCGCCGGTGCGGTTTCTCGTCGATACCGGCGCCACGATGGTGGTCCTGACATCAAAGGATGCTGCGGCCGCAGGGTTCGGCCACGGCGATCTGGACTTCAGCATGCGAACCTCGACGGCGAATGGGGTGGCCCGCGCCGCGCCGGTCCGGCTGCGCGAGCTTCGCATCGACCAGCTCCTGGTCGGCGACGTCAAGGCGGCGGTCGCCGAAAATCTCAACATCTCGCTGCTCGGCCAGAGTTTCCTCACGCGGATCGACGGCTATGAGATGCGCGACGGGGTGCTGACCCTCAGCTACTGGTAGGCCCCTGCCCTTCTATCGGGAGCGGCGGCGCGTTTCTTGACAAGCGCGGCCGATCGTGCGGTGTTCGCCGCGCTTTCTGCCCCTGCCCTTTCTGCCCCTGCCCCGGAAACCCTGATGCACGCCTACCGGACCCATACCTGCGGCGCGTTGCGCCTTGGCGACGCCGGCGTCACCGCCCGCCTCTCGGGGTGGGTGCATAGGAAGCGCGACCACGGCCAGCTGTTGTTCATCGACCTGCGCGACCATTACGGCGTCACCCAATGTGTGATCGACGTGTCGTCGGCGCTGTTCGCCGCGGTCGACGCGCTGCGGCTCGAAAGCGTCGTGTCGCTGACCGGGCGGATCGTCAAGCGCTCGCCGGATACCATCAATCCCAACCTGCCGACCGGCGAAGTCGAGCTGGTCATCGCCGAACTCGAATTGCTGTCGCCCGCCGAGCCGCTGCCCTTCCCGGTCAACAGCGAGGCCGAGTACCCCGAGGAAATGCGGCTCGCCTATCGGTTTCTCGATCTGCGGCGCGAACGGGTGCACGCCAACATCATGCTGCGCAGCCAAGTCATCGCCGCGATCCGCCGGCACATGCTGGCGCAGGGCTTCACCGAGTTTCAGACGCCGATCCTGACCGCCGGCTCGCCCGAGGGCGCGCGCGACTACCTCGTGCCGAGCCGGCTGCACCCCGGCACCTTCTACGCGCTGCCGCAGGCGCCGCAGCAGTTCAAGCAATTGTTGATGGTCGCCGGGTTCGACCGCTATTTTCAGATCGCCCCGTGCTTTCGCGACGAGGCAGCCCGCGCCGACCGCTCGCCCGGCGAGTTCTATCAGCTCGATTTCGAGATGTCGTTCGTGACCCAAGAGGATGTCTTCGCCGCGATCGAGCCGGTCCTCTACGCCGTCTTCGAGGAATTCGGCGGCGGGCGCAGCGTGACGCCGCCGCCCTTTCCGCGCATCACCTTTGCCGACGCGGCGCTCAAATACGGCACCGACAAGCCCGATCTCCGGAACCCGCTCGTCATCGCCGACGCGAGCGAGGTCTTCGCCGGCTCGGGGTTCGGCGTATTCGCGCGGGCGATCGAGGGCGGCGGCGTGGTCCGCGCGATCCCGGCGCCGGGTGCGGCAAGGCAGCCGCGCAGCTGGTTCGACCGGCTCAACGACTGGGCGCGCGGCGAGGGCGCGGGGCTCGGCTACATCGTCTTCGCCGAGGGCACAGCACCCAATCAAAGCGCAAGGGGGCCGCTCGCCCGCTTTCTCGACGAGGAGCGGCTCACGCTGCTGCGCCAATCCGCCGGGGTCGGCGACGGCGATGCGGTCTTCTTCGCCGCCGGAACGAAAGCCGAGGCGGAGAGGCTCGCCGGCCAGGCGCGCACCCGCATCGGCACAGAACTCGGCCTGATCGAGGAGGGCACGTTCCGCTTCTGCTGGATCGTCGATTTCCCGATGTACGAGCGCAACGAGGAGAGCGGGCAGATCGAGTTCAGCCACAACCCGTTCTCGATGCCGCAGGGTGGCCTCGCAGCCCTCGAGACCAAGGACCCGCTGGAGATCCTGGCCCATCAGTACGACATCGTGTGCAACGGGATCGAGCTCAGCTCGGGCGCGATCCGCAACCATCTCCCCGACATCATGTTCAAGGCCTTCGCGATCGCCGGCTATTCGGCGGCGGAGGTCGAGGCGCGCTTCGGCGGCATGCTCAAGGCGTTCCGCTACGGCGCGCCGCCGCATGGCGGCTCGGCCCCGGGCATCGACCGCATCGTCATGCTCTTGGCCGACACGCCGAACATCCGCGAGATCGTCGCCTTCCCGATGACCCAGCAGGCCGAGGACCTCCTGATGCAGGCCCCCGCCCCGGTGCCCCCCGAGCGCCTCAAGGAACTGCACATCCGCCTCGACCTCCCGCCCCCCAAACCCGGCCGCCACACCTAGGCGGCCGCGACCGGCACGGCGGCGGGGCAACTCAACCAACGGTTTCATCGCCGATTTTCGCCACCTGATGTTTCTGGCCAGCATCACGCAGATTTCGCCTTGAGGTTGTACAGCGGCGATCGACCGCGCTCCAACTCGGTAAGATGCAGGTCTTTCCACGCGCTCGCTCCACGGCTTTTCCCGAGACCGGAGTATATGGGAACAAATCAGCAACGATCCACCCATTGGTGGACAATTTTGGGATGGCGGAGGTCTCGACCGATGGCCCGTGAGGTGACGCCGTCGACTTAGCCGTCGAGCAGTCGGTTGACGAGACGGTCGATCGTCGCGGCGATGCCGTCCTCGGTCAGGGCGTCCCGGATCGACCGCCGCTGGCGCATGAAATGCGCGCCCTCTTTCAGAGCGACCGCCGCCGCGACGCGCTCCGCACGTACCGCGGCATCGGCAAGCTCGCCGTGCAATGCCATGCGCCGATCGAATTCCGAGATCGGCAATTCCCAGACGAGATTGTCGAAATCACGCGGATCACGCCAGCCTCTCGACTGCATCGGAATGACGCGGTTGAGGACGGTCGTGCTGTTCAGAATGGCGATGAGATAATGCGCCTCTTCCATATCTCGGGCCGCAGTCCAATAGGCTTTGTGATCCACAACCACGCGCGGATCGTCGAGGACTGCCGCGCCCAAGAGGGTTCCGGCTTTGGTGTAGACGACCTTCACCCCAGTCGCTGATAACTGGACTGACAGCTTCCGCATATGGTCCAGTTGTTGCCTCAGCGTCATCCGCGGCGTGCCATCGGGCCCCTTCTTACAATGCGCGATCCACTTGGCTTCGGCGTCCCGCAGCCAGGCGCCGAGATGCCTGTGCCCGCCATTTACCGCCGCCGCCGCGTCGAGCACCGTACCGCCGCTCGCCGGGATGACGCTCAACGTAGGCGATAGGATGCGGAACGGCGCAATGGTCTCGCCCAGCAGTACCGGACGCAGAAATTCGGCCTCGACCGGCCCACGCGGCGGGTCCACGTTCTTCCAGGGCACCTTGTCCAGGGGGCCGGCCTTGCCACGGACACGCGGCGCAATGGGGTTGTCGCCAAGCCGCCCCGAGGCTTCGCGCTCCACGAGAAAGAAGCGACGGGGATAAACGGTAGCCCCATTCTGGAACCGTGCCCGGTAGGGCGACGCACCCTCCAACGTCGTAATCCGGGGCCACGGCTCGTACGCCCGGCGTAATGTGCGGTCCGCCTCGGCCTCTGTCGCGTCGCGTCGCGGCAAGGTGCCGGAGAAGCGCTCGACCCGGCCGGGCAGCGGCCCCGCCGGCTCCCGTTGGCCGAACAGCACGCAGGTCGATGTTGTGCCGACGGCGGTGCGGCCAAAGATCGGCCGCACCTGGGCCAGATCCCATGCCTCGACGATACACACCTGCACTGTATTGAACACACCGCGGCGCAGCCCGCCGAAGGCCGGGCGGTTCACGGCGGCATACGGCAGCACGAAGGCGATCGTCCCGCCGGGACGAAGATAGCGCTCGGCGCCACGCGCCCAGAACAACGCCGACATGTCCTGTTGCGTCGCCAGTACCCCGCCGACCCACAAATTCATGGCTCGGCACGCTTCGCGCAGCCGCGGCTTCATTTCGGCGCTGAGGTGCCGGTAGGCGATCCAGGGCGGATTGCCCAGCATGACATCCGCCTGCTGCTCCGGCCGGGACAGCCATAGCGGACGCATCAGATTGCGCAGGACGAAGGGCCAGATTCCGTTGCGCCCGGCCTCGTAAAGCTCGCGCAGTCGCCCGAAGGTCCCAGCCAACGCGGAAGCGTCCAGCGCGGCGACGCCATCGATCCGGTTCAGCAATCGCTCGATCTGTGCCGGCGTCGCACCCTCTTGCAGGCCCTGAGACAAGGTTTGCAAGGCGTGATCGAAGCGCGTCTGATCCTCGGCAAAGCCCGCCGGCACATGCAGCGGCGCCTCACCGGGCACCGCGACCACGACATCGCGCGTATCGCCGATCTGACGCAGGTTCCATTGCATCGCGTCGCCCAGAAACACCGGCACGTGCAACTCGCCCTCACGCTCGAAAATTGCCGGGCCCAACGCCAGCAGCCAGGTGACCCGGGCGATGATCACGGCGACCGGGTGTACGTCGAGGCCGCGGACCTGCTCGACACAGGCGGCGATGGCAACCGATCGCGCGATGCCGGCAGCCTCAGCGGCAGCGAGCTTCCGCCGGATGGCGTGGAACAGGAAGGTGCCTGAGCCGCAGGCGGGGTCCAGCACGCGCTGGGTGAGTGGAGCGGTCAGCGCATGGGCAACGATCTTGGCCGCGAGCCAATCCGGCGTGTAGTACTCGCCGAGATCGTGCCGCTGCGCCGGATCGATCAGGCTTTCGTATAGCGACTTCAGGACATCGGCTTCGACATCGCGCAGGCGAAAGCGCGCCGTTTGCCGGGCGATTCGGCGCACCAGATCCTGCCCGTCCGGAAGCTGCAGGACCCAATCGAAAAAATCGCTTTCGACCGCGCCCTGGATACCCTCCTCGTCGAGGGCCTGGCCGGAAAGGATCGCAGCGGCGTCGTCGGCCGGCAGGTCGAGCACCCGCGCCGCGATCGTTTTGGCAACCACGGTCAGGTAGGTGTGCTGGAGAAAAAGCGCATCGTCGCCGACCGCGGTGCCGTAGGCCTCGCGCAGCAGCCCGTCCCACAGCTGCCGCTTCAGCAATACTTCGGAATGCGCGTGTAACTCGGCCCACAGGCGCTCCAGCACGCCGCGCGCCCGGCCGAAGCTCAGGCTGTTGCGGCCCAGCTCACGTTCCACGGTCAGCGGGTCGGGCGTGAGATCGTCGCGGTTCGACAAGGCCGGTTCGAGCCAGGCCAGCAGCGCCTCCGGCCGCGCCCGATTCGGCTCGTGCCGACCAATCTCGACAAGCGTGCCCTCTCGCAGCTCGTACGCGACAAACGTGGCGCCGTCAGTGGCGATGCCAAGAAACCGACGCTGAGTCTGCCGCTCCCGCTCGCCCAGATAATCTGGGAGCCGGGCCAGCACATCATGCAGCTCCTGCCGCAAATCGCGCTTGAACTCGAACACAACCGATCCGAATAGGGTGTCGGCGCGGCCATGCACTTCCGGCATCCGGACCTCGTGGTCGATCGCGTGGTAGTCGACTCCGAAGCCGTGGTGCAGGATATCCGTGATCAGCGTGCGAACGGACTCATGCCCTGGCCGGTTGGCGAGGGTCGCGACGATCTCGGGAAGGTGATCTTGTCGCCAGGTGCCGCGCATGGCCGGAGGATGGCTCGCCGAGGCTGTTCGTATCAAGGTCTTTACCTCAATGCGCTCCCGGCATACAATATCTGGTATGTCCGCCCATCCAGACTCGCGACAATCAGACCTGTTCGCTGCGCCGGGCGAAGCATCCCGCAGCACCCTTCCAATGCAGTCGGAGCCAATGCCGGCCGATTTCGTCGAGCGCATTCGCGACGAGCTGACGAGCACGCTGGCGATGGCACGCGCTGCGGCACAGCTGCCGTGGAAGGATCTTACGCGGGCCACGCTTGCCGAGCTGCGCTTCAACTCCGTGGCCTGCTGGTTGCCCCCGGATGAGGCGACCGCGCTCAGGGAGCATTTCCAACGCGAGATGACCCGGCTCTATGACATCGCCGAACGCGCGGCGGCGGGGTCGGCATAAGCAACCTCTACCCCTCAAACCAAAAAATACTTCGCCTGCGGGTGGTGGAACCCCGGCACGACCCTCTCTTTCTGTCGCGCCTGCAATTCTTCTGGCGCACCGCGGTCATTGATTTCGCCGCAGTTTCGCGGTGACATGGGCGGTCGGGAGCCGGGGGGCGCGATGTCGAGATGGATTTCCGTCGCCGTTGTCCTGGCGGCGCTGGCGGCGGCGGGAGCCGCGAGCGCCGAAGAGAAGCTCGTGCTCCAGCTGCACGGCCCGGCACAATTCGAGTTCGCCGGCTATTACGCGGCTCTGTGGCAGGGGTTTTATCGCGATTCCGGGCTCACCATCGAGATCAAGCCGGGGGCGGGGCGCGGCGAGGCGCCGATCGATCCCGTCCGCGAGGTGACCGAGGGCCGCGCCCAGTTCGGCACCGGCACCGCCGAGCTCGTCGTCCGCACCGCGCAGGGCCTGCCGCTGTTGCTGCTGGCGCCGATCTTTCAGCGGAGCGGCGCGGCGGTCTATTACCGCGCCGATGCCGATTTCCCCTCGCCCGCCAGTCTCTTCAAGGCCAAGCTCGGGCGGTTGCCGGCCAGCGATATTCTCGATATCGAGCTCGCCACCGCGCTCAAGGCCGAGGGGATCGACCGCGGCAAGCTCCGGTCGGCGTCGCTCGACCCCGGCCAGATCGTCACCGCGCTCGGCGACCGCGGCGTTGACGCCGCGATCGGCTCGGCCTGGGAAGTGCCGTTTCTGGCGCGCGACAAGGGGGTCGCGCTCAAATCCTTCAACCCCGCCGATTATCGCGTCGAGTTCTACGGCGACACGCTGTTCGCGCTGCAACGCCTGGCCAGTCGCGAGCCGCGGACCGTGCGCAGCTTTCGCGCGGCCTCGCTGAAGGGCTGGGATTACGCGCTGCAGCACCCCGACGAGATCGCCCAGCGGCTGGTCGCCGAATTGCCGCGCCCGGCGGGGATTGCCGACCCTGCCGGGTTTGCCCGCTATCAGGCGGAGCTCGCCCGCGGGCTCGCGCGTTATCCCGAAATCGAGCTCGGGCACGCCAATCCCGACCGCTGGGAGCGCATCGAGGCCAGCATGATCGGGGTCGGCGCCGTGCTGCGCACCGCCGACACCGACGATTTCGTCTATGACCCCGATGCCGAGGCGCGCAACCGCACCGATCGGCGCGCCCTGGCGATCATCGGCGCAACGATTGTCGCGGCGCTGGCCGTCACCGCGTGGCTGTGGCGGGGCTGGCGCCGCCGGCCGATGGCGGCCAGCGCGGCCGCCGGCGATCCGCCCGCGGTGCCCGCTCGGGTTGCCGAGCCGGCAGCAGCCGAGCCCGGCCGGAGCGAGCCGGCGCCGGCCGATCTCAACACCCTCTTGGCCCGGCTCGAACGCACGATGCGCCAGCGCGTGCCGCGCCGCGTCGCGTTTCGCCTGTCGCTGCTGCCGGAGCTCTGGCGCTGCCGCGCCGAATCGCCGACCGTGCGGTCCCTGGTGCTCGACCTCGTGAGCGCCGCCGTCGCCGAGCTGCGGGGCAATGGCGAGCTGATCGTCGGCACCCGCAACATCGCGATCGATGCCCACGCGCTTGCCGAGACGCCCGGCGCCCAGATCGGCGAATTCGCCCGGATCACGGTGCGCGACAACGGCCCCGGACTCGCCGACGACGCGCTCGAGCGGGTCTTCGACCGGACCCAGACATCGCGGCCGTCGGCCGCCGCGGCGGCCGAGACGATGCGCCACCTTGGCGGCTTCGCACGAGTCGAAAGCGCCGAGGGGGTCGGCACCGCGATCCACCTCTATTTCCCGCGCGCCGCCGCGCCCGTCGAAGGCGCGATCAAGGACGGCAAGCCGGCCGAAGCCGCCGCCTGATGCGTACAGCAATCGTACGGAGCCTCTATCGCAGTACCGACACTGCACCGTAAGTTATTCCTCAGGGACCGCTGTCTGATGATCTCCAATTTCGATCGGTATCAGCGGATCGCTCCGCTGTACGATCTGCTTGACTTGCCGTTCGAGCGCCGACGATATCAGGCGTTGCGCCCAATGATGTTTCAGAACCTGGGCGGTCGACTGCTCGATGCGGGTATTGGGACAGGGCGGAACTGTGCCTTCTACCCGCCCGATGCGATCGTTTCGGGGATCGACACTAGCCCGGCAATGCTTCAGCGAGCGCATCGCCGATGCCCAACTGTTGCAGCGGGCGGTCGGCTCTACCAGATGGATGTTACGAACCTTGAGTTTCCGGCCGCTTCGTTCGACTCGGCGGTTGCGACCTTTCTGTTTTGCGTCTTGCCCAATGATCTCCAGGTGCCGGCGCTTCGAGAACTTGGTCGCGTCGTCAAACCGGGTGGCCTCATTCGCCTGCTGGAATATGTGCGACCGCACGGAACTATCCGGCGGATCATGTCGCGAATTTGGCAGCCGTGGATCGCATGGGCATACGGGGCGAGCTTTGACCGGCACACAGAAAAGCATGTGCCCGAGGCCGGGCTTGAACTGGTGGAAAGCCGCTATGTCGTGGATGATCTCCTGAAGTTGATCACCGTGCGTTCTCCGGTCTGACTCGCGTGTGCGGCCCCCTTCGGCGTCAAAAGGTTCAAAACCATGAAGGCTCGAACTCTCGTTCTGGTCCTTGCCGCCTGCGCCGCTGCGGTACCGGTGCTCGCGGAGGCTCCATCAGGCCCCTACGCAGGCCAGCAGGTCCGATCGATCAAGGGGCTGTCGGATGGCGACATCACTGCCCTCCTCAACGGCGAGGGCATGGGGATGGCGAAGGCGGCCGAGCTGAACGGGTATCCCGGCCCGGTCCACGTGCTCGCGCTGGCAAAGCAGCTTGACCTTAGCGAGAGCCAGCTACAGCTTGTAACCGCGATTTACGAGCGAATGAGCGCAGCCGCCAAGCCGCTCGGCGCTGAGCTGATCGACCGTGAACGGGCGCTCGACCAGCTGTTTGCGAAAGGCGAGATCATCCCCGAGCATCTCGCGGCCGAGACAACCGCCATCGGCGAACTGCAAGGACGGCTTCGTTCGGTCCATCTGGCCGCGCATCTCGAAACCCGCGCTTTGCTCAGCCCCGACCAGATCGCACGCTATCGGCAGCTACGCGGTTATGACGACCGCACCGCACCAACGCACCATCATCAAGGGTGACGATCCGGCGGGAGGATCAGCGCACGAAGCCGGCGCTGCGCGGGATCGCGAGCGATAATTCGGGCAGGCAGATGATCAGCATCAGCCCGATCAACAGGGCCAGCACATAGGGCCAATAACCGCGGGCGTGCTGGCCGACCGACACGTCGGCGAACTTTAGCGCCATCAGGAGCCCCACCCCCATCGGCGGCAGGAAGAGGCCGATGCCGACCGCCGCGGTCTGCACGATGTCGAAATGAATGGGGTTGATGCCGAGCCGGGTCGCAATCGGGAACACCACCGGGATCAGCACGACCGCCGCCGGCAACCCCTCGAGCACCATGCCGAAGACCATCGTGATCAGCGCCACCCCGACGAGAAACAGCCAATGCGCCGATTCGAGCGGCCGCAGCAATTCGCCGAGCAGCAATGGGACGCCGCTCACACCCATCAGGTATTGAAAGATCGTCGCCACCGCGAGCAGGAACACGACAACCGCGGTCAACACCGCGCTGTCGTAGCCGATGTGGAGGATCTGCATCCAGCTGAGGTTGCGGTAGTAGAGCCGAGCCGCGAGGAGCGAGTAGAGCGCGACGATCGCTCCGGCCTCGGTCGCGGTGAAGGCGCCGAGGTAGAACCCACCGAGGATCACTAAGGGGATGACCAGCGGCACTGCCGCGTCGCGCAGCGAGCGTAAGAGAAACATGAGGCTGGGCCGGGTATCCTTGGGCCAGCCCAGGAGATGCGCCTGGATCGCCACCAGCGTGCAGAGGCACACCCCAATCACCGCCGCCGGCACAAACCCGGCGAGGAACAGCGCGACGACCGAGACATTGGTGACCTCGCCGATCACGATCATGAAGATCGCCGGCGGCACCAGCATGCCCATCGCCGTCCCCGCGGCGATCAGCGAGGCGCCATCCTCGGGGCGATAGCCGGCGCGCCGCAAGGGCGGCATCAGGGTCGAGCCGAGCGCCGAGACCTCGGCCATCTTCGAGCCGCAGATGTCGGAGAAAAAATACGAGACGACGATCACCGACATCCCGAGGCCGCCGCGCAGCCAACCGACCAGCGCCCGTGCCAGGTCAACCAGCGCATTCGACATGCCGCAGCGCTCCATCACGGTGCCGGCGAAGATAAAGCTCGGGATCGCCAGCAGGATCCAGTTCTGCGACGCGCCAACCAGGCTGGAAGCAAGCATTTCGAGCGAGTTGCCGCCGAGCACCAGCCCCATCACCGCCGCGGTCCCGAGCGCGAAGACAATCGGCACCGAGAAGGCGACAAGCACGGCAAAGAGGATGCCGGTGGTGGCGAGCAGCATGGTCAATCGTCTCCGGCCGCGGCAATGCCGGCTTTGTCGAAGATCTCGGTCACCGGCGGCGCCTCGAAGGCGGCCGCGAGCCCGTAAAGGATGATCAGCGCGCCCCCGACCGCCGGCGCGGCGTACAGCCAGGCCAGGTTGATCTCCAGGGCCGGCGAGGTCAGCAGGCTGTTCACGATCGCGAGCTGAACGCCGTACCAGACGGCGAGCGCACCAAAGCCGGCGATCAGCACATGGGTTGCCACATGGATCGCCCGCTGGGCGGCCAGCGGCAGGTGATGTGTCACGATATGGAGCGTGAAGTGCGCGCGTTCGGCGATCCCGATCCCGGCGCCGATCATCGTCAGCCAGGCAAGCGAGTATTCGCCGACCTCCTCGACCCAGAAGAAATTGATCGGATCGAGATCGAGCCGATCGGTGATCGCGACGACGACATAGCGCAGGAAAACCCCGACGACCATATCGCCGATCGCCAACACCAACAGCCCGGTCAGCACGATCTTGGGGACGACCAATACGACATCGCGCACCCGCCACTGTTGACGCGAAGTCGAAACGACGGCGGTCATCAACACGTCCGATCGAGATTGCTTCGTCGCTCCGCTCCTCGCAATGACATCCCCTTGCTGTCATTGCGAGCCAAGCGAAGCAATCTCGTAGACGTGGGGCTCGATCGCCGAGCCAAGCCAGCCAAGCCCGTCAATGACCCGATCATTCAAACCTTGGTCGCGATGATTTCTTCCCACATCTCGGGGAATTGCGCCTTATAGGCGGGCCACACCTTGTCTTGCGCGATCCGGCGGAAGGCCTCGACATCGGCTGAATTGACCGTCATGCCCTTGGGCTCGAGCAGCTCCTTGGCCTTGGCGATATTGTCGACGCTCTCGGTCAGCTGGCGGACCGTATGCTGCGCGGTGCGCGAGGCTTCGGCGATCAGCTTCTTTTGGGGCTCGGTCAGGCCGTTCCAGATGTCGAGATTGATGACCGCCGCGGTCGGCCCGTAATTATGGAAGGTCATCGAGCAGTATTTTGAGACCTCGTAGGCCTTCAGCGCCAGGATGTTGACGATCGGCAGGTCGGCGCCGTCGATGACGCCCTGCTGCGCCGCCGGGATGACCTCGCCCCAGGCCAGCGGCACGGCGACGCCGCCCAATCCGTTGATCGTGTCGGCGAACACCTTGGCCTGCTGTACCCGCATCTTGAGCCCGCGCAGATCCTTGGGCTCGGTGATCGGCCGCTTGCTGTTCCAGAAATGGCGGAAACCGTAATCGTAGAAAAACAGGACCTTGAGCTTGTATTTTTCCTGGAACTGCTTGTCGAGCCGCTCGCCGACCTGGCCGTTGAACATCTTGTAGGCCTGGTCGTAGCTGGCGACGAGATAGGGCACGAGAAAGACGCCCATCTCCGGGAACACCGTCGCGGCGGCGCCGCCCGGATCGCCCATCGCGATATTGCCGGCCTTGACCGCGTTGATGATCTCCAATTCCTTGGTCAAGAGCGTCCCGCCGTGAAACTCCATGACGAGTTCGCCGTTGGAGCGCTCGGTCACCTCCTTGGCCATCGCCACGAACGCCACGGCCGAGGATTCAGGCGGCGGCGTGACATGCGCGAAGATCAGCTTTTTAGGGCTGGCCTCGGCGAATGCCGGCGCCTTGGCGAGCGAGAGGATCCCGGCCGCACCGGCAGCTTCGAGGATGCGGCGGCGCGTGGCTGAGGCGGTCATCGTCACAGGCGATCTCCCAACTGTCGTTTTTTTCGGCTTGTCGCGACTATAGCAGCCCGTTCGGCCTCGCCCCACGAAATCAGTCTGTCATTGCGAGGAGCGGAGCGACGACGCAATCTCGATGGACGAAGTACACAGCGGCCCGAGATTGCTTCGCTGCGCTCGCAATGACAATCCCGCCCCTACAAGGCGAGTGCCGGCAAGTCGACCCAGCGCCGCTCGCGGTGGCTCTGGTAGCAGGCTTCGGCGAGCTGGACGCTCTTGGCGCCTTCGATCAGCGGCGCGGGAAACGGTGCGTCTTCGGCGACATGGCGCAGGAACAATTCCCAGCCGGCGCGGTAGCCGTTCTCGAACGGCTCCAATTCGGGCATTTCCTGCCACTGTTCGTCGAACACCATTTGCTGCGGCTGCTCGGGGCTGAAAAACGGGCGTGGCGTCGCGAGCGCGGGCTGGATGAAGCAGCGATGCAGCCCGGCGACCGCCGAGCCCAAGGTGCCGTCGACCTGGATCTGCAACAGGTCGTCGCGCTTCACCCGGTTCGCCCATGAGGAGCCGATCTGCGCCAGGGCGCCGCCCTCCAGCTCGAAGATCGCGAAGGCATGGTCTTCGACATCGACGTCGTAGCGCCGGCCGCTCTCGTCCTGGCGCGTCGGCAGCGCGGTCATGTGGCGGCAGGAGACCGCGGTGATCGGGCCCAAGAGCCGGTCGAAGATGTAGCGCCAATGGGCGAACATATCGAGGACCAGCCCGCCGCCGCCCGCCTTCCGGTAATTCCAGCTCGGCCGCTGCGCCGGGGTGAATTCGCCGTCGAACACCCACCAGCCGAATTCGAGCCGGACCGACAGCACCCGGCCGAAAAACTGCGCGTCGTAGAGCCGGCGCAGCTTTTTGAGCCCGGGCAGGAACAATTTGTCCTGGACGACGCCGCCCTTCCTGCCGGCCTCTTCGGCGGCGCGGGCCAGCGACAGCGCGTCCTCCAAATTCCCGGCGACCGGTTTTTCGAGATAGACGTGTTTCTTGGCGGCGAAGGCGGCGCGGGCCCGCTCCGGGCGCCCGCCGGTCGCACTGGCGTCGAAATAGATCTCGACCGCCGGGTCGGCGAGACAGGCATCGCGATCGGTGCTCCATCTGAGGCCGCCGCTGCGCCCGGCGAGCGCCGCGAGCTTCTCCGGGTCGCGGCCGAGCAAAAAGGGCTGCGGCATCAGCCGGTCGCCATTCGCCAGCCTCAGCCCGCCCTCCCCCGCTATCGCCAGCAATGCCCGCAAATGCTGCGTCGTGCCGAGCCGGCCGGTCGCGCCGTCGATGACGATGTCGATCGCGCGGGTGGGCATGATTTCACCAGTGAGACAATGAGGCAGTGAGTGAATACAACATCCTCACCGTCTCACTGCCTCATTGTGAACCTTACTTCGTTGCGGCGATGATCGACTCGCGCAGGATCTGCGGGATCTTGTCGAGGATCTCGGCCGGGGTCGACAATGGCGGCGACAGGCACAGCGTATCGCCCATGACGGGATCGGCGCTGCCCGGCCGGGCGCGCACCAGGAGCCCGCGCGCCATCGCCTCGCGTGACACCTTGATGCCGAGCCCGAGGGCCGGCGCCTTGGTGCTCTTGTCGGCGACCAGCTCGACGCCGGCCATCATGCCGAGCCCGCGGACCTCGCCGACATTCGGCAGGTTGTAGAGCTCTTCGAGCGCCGCCAGGAGGCGCTTCCCGACCATCGCGGCACGCTCGACGAGGCCCTCCTCCTCGATGATCTCGACGTTGCGCAGGCCGACCGCACAGCACACCGGGTGGCCGCTATAGGTCGCCGCGTGCATATAGCGCTGGTCCATCGGCGCCGAAAGGATCGCGCCGTGCACTCGCTCCGAGAGGATGATCCCGCCCAACGGCAGATAGCCGCTGGTCACCCCCTTGGCGAACGACACGATGTCGGGCTCGACCCCCCAATGCCCCAGCGCAAACCACCGCCCGGTGCGGCCAAACCCGGTGATGACCTCATCCGCGATCAGCAGCACCTCGTGGCGGTCGCAGATCTCGCGCAGAAGCGGGAAATAGCTTTCCGGCGGGACGATGACGCCGCCCGCCCCCATGACCGGCTCGCAAATGACCGCCGCGACCGTGTCGGCGCCTTCGGCGAGGATCGCCTTCTCGACTGCGTCGGCGGCGCCCACCCCCGGCTCCTCGTTGCCCTGCCAGCGATAGGCATAAGGCGGCGCGACCTGGAGGAACCCCGGCACGAGCGGGCCGAACATCTTGTGGTAGACCGCCATGCCGGTGGCGCTCATCGCCGCCATCGTCACGCCGTGATAGGCGTGGATGCGCGAGATGATCTTGGTCTTGTTCGGCTTGTCCTGGACCTTCCAGTAATAGCGGGCGGTCTTGAACGCCGACTCGTTCGATTCGGCCCCCGCGGTCGTGTAGTAGACCCCCGAACTGCTCGGATAGGCATGCGAGATGATCTTCTCGGCGAGCCGGATTGCCGGCTCGTTGGTCATCCCGACATAGGCCGAAGCATAGGCGATCTTACGCATCTGGCCGGCGGCGGCATCGGCCAACTCGCCGCGGCCATGCCCGACATTGACGTTCCACAGCCCAGCCAGCCCGTCGATCACCTGGCGCCCGTCGGCGAGATGCAGCATCGCCCCCCTGCCCTCCTCGACCAGGAGCGGCGCCTTGTGCTCCTCGGGGTGGTGCAGCGGGTGAACCAGAAAGCGCCGGTCGCTCTCCAGCAATTCGGTCGTGCCGTCCATCGATGCCTCCTTGGCGCTTCGCATTTCGTCGCAAATCGATCCGAACAGATAACACCCGACGTGGCCGCAGGCACGCACTCTGACGGAGTAGCGTGGAAGTGGCGCCGCCGCCACGAATCCCTCTCCGCCCTTAAGGGGGGAGAGGGAGGGGCCCGCGCCGAAGGCGTGGGAGGGTGAGGTGGGTACCGGCGAGCGCTCTGGAATCCCCCACCTCACCCCTACCCTCTCCGCCCCCGAGGGCGGAGAGGGAGTATCGCTAGCGGTTCGGCAGGTCGAGGGGATAGATCGGGCGCCGCACCTTGGTGAACGAGAGCTGGCCGTAATCCGAGGTGCACACGCCCATCCCGGCGCACTCGACGACCGCCTTCGCGACGCTGCCGAGCCCGGCGCGCCAGTGGATGCGGCTCTTCAGCATCAGAAACCGTTTCTGCATCGGGTCGATCC
>WNFC01002547.1_pt1 | contig 19625 bp, 17 predicted proteins | sample 5400541 | NCBI WGS metagenome assembly WNFC01 (sample SAMN13153342, study PRJNA577476) | soil metagenome | isolation source: 120 cm saprolite under Douglas fir tree site 2 hole 2 replicate 1 | place: USA:California | collected 2015-04-18 | reverse complement strand
ATAGGTGAACCAGACCCACACATAATAGACCTCAATCTCGAGCTGGGGGAATACCATGATATTGTGTCCTCTACCCTCCCGCCACAGGAACAAAAGTGAGACATTTCATCGTGACGCCAGTGTGTTCTAAACCTTTCGACAGATTCGTCTTCCATGGTGTCGGTTTCCTTATGGACGATCTTCTTATTTGCAACGCTCGTCATATTCCCCTCGCGAATTCGTTAGGCATGAAGAAGATAAGCCGCAACATGCTTGCTCTTCAGCAATGCGTGAAGACTATTGTGCACGATGCGCGTTATGGAGAGCTACCTCGAGCCAAGCAATATTATTCCCTTTTCTCACTCAATCCCCAAGTATGTAAAGGCTCGCTCGGGCTCGTGGTCGCGACTTTCCCATCTAATCTCAATTGTGCTAGGACATGCTCTCTCTCATCCGTAAACAGCGGACTTTCACATTCGATCAGTATGAGGTGATGCTCAACTTACAATGCGGCGTTGACCAGAGTCGAAAGGATCGCTCGGGAGCCCAGGCGAAGGACAGAAACTATAGCATGTACATTATTGACCTACACGGACTTGAGATGGAGGGTCAAAAGGATACCTAATACCTACCGATCTCTATATGCTTGTATCGACCATTCAACGTATACTTATTTGGCCTCTTATGATATTAATGTCGCTGCGGAGTGGGGCAGATACTTCGCAACACTACGGACTCCGTGACATTCTGTCCGTCATCGATAGGCCTCATCACCCTTAATTTAAGAGGCAAGTAGTGTTTTATGCGGATAAACTCAAGATCTCAGGCCTCAGGCCTCTCGGGGATGGTGCGTGCTACCTGATCGGGACCGACTCTCAAGACAAAAACTGCCACATGTAAAACTTCAGAGCGTGGTTGAGTGGTCCTCTCTCAGCTAGCCAAAGGAGACAAATCAATACCTATGGACCGAAAGTTATGATATTCGATTGCAGTTATGACAACCAGAGATTTCAGCTAAAGAACTAGTGCGGCATATATCTCGTGTAGAACTGAACTACAAATCGATGAACGGTCAGAAACTCATCCCCCCCGTTCGAACCATGCCAGGTCAACGGCGTCCAGTAACTTGGAATGTGCTGTCTCGTGCGATACGTGCGGAGATAAAGCGTTTTCGGGTAGTGAGACTTCATACTTACCCGTTGGGCAATCGTTGGTGCCGACCACCGGTTGACCAGGTACATACGAATATGTAAGAGTCGGAATACGGCCAAGAAGTTCCCTGTATCGTCTGCGAAGAAATCTGCTCGGCAACCCTCGCCGATCGGCGATGCGAGAAGCTGAATGAGGGAGGTATACAGGATCGATTCTACGAGGGGCGGGCGGTCTTTCGGAAACGGATCCGGCTAGCGACTTGAGTTCCGCTAATAGCCCCGCACTTTGCGTGCCAACACCTCGAATCCTGGCCTTGAGAATGGCATCCTCTTCGGAAGAGGTCTCCGGCGCTCCCTGTTGTTTCACACAAATCTCAAGCGGAGGGTACAGCCGTTTCCATTGGCTCGAAAAGTAGCGCCAGCGGATGTTGACTTCTCGGCGCTTGCTAAATGGTCCAAATAGACGAGCATCTTCGGATGACGGGTCGGCCCTCGACGGTAACTTCGGCGGTTTGCGAAGATGAGACGGTTTGGGGGGGCTCCCAGTCGGGCGAGTATAAGGGGATAGGAGCAACACAGAAAGTTCTGGACCGTACGCAGGCGGACGCGAGCGCTCGACGGATGAAATGATTCGGGGAGGTGCTGGTGCGGCGGGGTCGGAGAGTAAGGGCTATGAGAGCTTGGTAGGATTTCACATGGGCACGAAATAACAAGACATACTGCCATGATACTCCATTTGAGCGGCCCCTTACGACCATATGCCAGATCTAACATATGATCAAAGGCCTGTCTGTCGCCATCATTAGCGAGTTTTAGCTTGGAGAGTTCCTGCGAGGAGTTAGTGACGAATGCTAGCCCGAATTAATATTGCCACCTTTCGGAGACGGTTGAAAGTTGCCTGTCGTTGCCTGTGCTTGCGGCTGTCATCCAGTGCGGACTTGATGTCGACAGATAGCTTGAGGCGGAAAACCTGTCTACAAAGGATCACACATCAACGGAGAGGGTGGGAGATGCTAAGAAATACCGAAGGTATTCATGGGGTAGAAGCCTCGTCTGTCTCAGAAGAGACCTATACAGTGCAAAAATACTCGACTTGGTGGGGGCGGTAGCAAGGCAACGCTTCATTAATGTTGTCGATGGAACGCGCAACGGACACTTCCGTTCTCTCCCTTCCAAATGGGGCCAACACACAAAGTACGGTCATGAATGTGCACGGACACTCATGCAATTACACATGTCCACTATGCTACTCGATGGGTGGCACACCAAGCTATGCAACATTTTTAATCATATCCCTTCCCGCTTCTCTGCTTCGTCCGTTTCATCTTTTTGTGATGTTTTTTCCCAGGCAACCGTCCTCCGGCGTCGGCAATCAGTGTCCCGATTTGTACACCCTGCGTTGCGAGAGGGGTTCCATCGTTCGCAACTGAAAGGTGGTGAGGGTACAGAACAGCGCGAGAGACACTCTGTATCCTTCCGCCTGCACCCTTGGCGAAGGGACGCGCTGCAAGACCTGCAGCCTCACCAAAAAATTGTCTATCTAGAGACCGAGATTTCTGGCTTTGACCCGGTAGCGGTGGTAGATCAGAGGGGTCACCAATAGCAAGATATGTGTCAGCGTTCTTGCCAACCCGGGTATTAGGTGCACGCTTCTTTCCAATGGTGCGCCTGAGGGCCAGTTTTCTCGCCCCAAAATTGAAATCATCGGCGGAATAATTGGGAGGGGGATGGCAGAATAAGAGCTTCGCGTTCACGTAGTCCTTGAGGATGTAACGTGCGGCACGAGCCTCATCAGGGTTACCTTGTCCGGAGCGCGTAAACCCGCGAGCAACTGGCTAAAAGGTCAGTATTCCCTCAGGCCACGTATAAGCATTAACCAACCAGCGTAAGAAACAAGCAGGTCTTCAGCACGTAGAGAGCCATCCCCGCCCTCCTCCGAACCCAGAAGCTTGATATTCAACCCGTACATTCCCTCGAGCACGGCTTTGGGAATTCGCCTGACTACGAGGGATACAGGGCCAGTATGTTCGCGAAGCTGGTCAATAGGCAAAACGCCATCGCAAACCAGATCGGCCTTCGTGGTTGCAAACTGCGGGAACACCAATCCAGGGCAGTCGCAAAGGATGATCTTATCAGAGAGATTGATCGTTTGAAAGTGTTTCGTCTTGCCCGGAGTAGACGATACTGACACTTTTTTCTCCCCAAGCAATGAGTTAATCGTACTGGACTTTCCGACATTCGGGTAGCCCACAAGACCAACAACAAGTTTTTCCGGATGGTTTCCTGAAGAATCGGTGAACTCTATGCAGTCGTGCGTTATATGGAGAATTATACAACCGACCATTGATGGAAACTCACCAGCCAAGTCTGGCGCAGATGCGATGAAGAGATCCTCGAGTTCAAGAACCGAGAGTACTTTGGCGCGGGGATCTCCCTGGTCATCTTCAGGCTCAGAGTCAACAAACTCATCTGAAATTTCAGATTCGATAGAATCATGCGATTCAGCCGAGGGGGTAGTACTCGTATTCGCGTTTGATGTGCTCTCCTCCGCGTCTGCTTCCTCGTCCTCTTCCGAGAATGCCATTCGTTGGTTCTCCTCAGCCGCTTTGTCAAGTGGTGTTGTAAGCTCCCCAATAGTGGAAGCTTCCCGCAGTGCTTCCTGTCTTGCGGTAGCATTAGATGCAGAGTAAAAGGCATAGCGAAGGCCCTGTTGGTCAAAATAGTCTGCCCAGATGCGTCTAACGGATACCAAGTAAGCACAGAAGAGTAACATAACAACACCTGCTCATGTCCTACCTTTGCTCTGCCGTGAGAAGGTCAGCTTTGTTGATGAGTAGCAAATTTTTGCGTTTTCCCTTCCCTGTTCCTTGTTCTCCTTCTGTACCCTCAACGTCCTGGACATAAGCCTCAAGATCTTCACATCGAAAGTTCAGAGGATTACGAGCGTCCACGATTTGCACAACCAGGTGGGAGCGTTCAATGACTCGCCATAGCTGCCTCCATACTTCAAGGTTGCGTTCGAAAGGTGTCAGCAAGAACTTGTCCTGTTCTTGTAGCCTGCGAAGGTTGCTATTAGAAAGAGTGGCCCACACAACAAAGGCGATACCAGGGCTGTGCTTACTCTGCAAGACCTCTCCGCCACTGGAGGAATGCCTCCTTTTCCTGGCGTTCCAGTTGTGCCTGGCTTATAGATTTGGTCCACGGCGGTCTTCTAGGGACCCGCAAACGTTGCTTATTCTCACTATGTTTCCTTTGAGCGGATAGTTCTTCCTCTTCTGAAAGTAGATAGGGATTCCGAGACGCGCTCGCATAGGCTTGGATAATCTTCACGTTTCGACGCTCTAGCAGTGGGGTGAGCTAGAAAGGGATAAAGTAAGTAAGGGAGATTACCAGCTGTAAATTCGATGCCGGCCAATTGCGCGGTATTCAAGAATTCGTCTAGGTCTCTTTCTTGGGTGACAGATTGCAGACGAGAGGATGTATCTATGTCTGTTGTGTACTAATAACCCAGATTAGAACGCGGAAATAGAAATACAATCGCTACACACCATGCTAGATGATCCCTGCAACCGACGAGCATCTTTGGCCCTACGATTGATTATCGCCCTGCCTAGTCCGCTAGGATTTGGATTCTTCGACTTCGGTGCCTAAAGAAGCGTCAAAGACAAGCCTTCTGGGAGCTGAAATCGCTGCATACCATGATTGAAGGAGCAAGTCGTGCATAGCAAGAGCAAGATTAAGTGATCTCATCCACCGGGCCGGAAATCCGCTTCACACGTGACTATCATTTGATCGCTGATTGGTGGTTGACCATCTATCATGTACCCATGACAAGTCGACGAGGAGAACGCTTTTTCGACATATGGGGCAGTATTAATTGGAATTAGTACTGCAGGTAAGAATGTGTTGCTATAAAATGGGCAAACTCGAAAGGCTTGCATATAAGTACCGAGTTACGATCAGCGTTCCCGGGCCATGCACATCTGGCTGCCGACGCGTTCTGGCAGGATTGTTTCCTTTTTTGATCATTATAGGCACGCGGACTTGTTCGTTAATCCATTTGGCTTCTCACCTTACTAGTAGAGCCACTTTGCTAACAATACCTGGGTCAGTAAATTCCAGCAACCCGAGTTCCAAGTAGGCAGGCATAGCCGGACCAATCTCCACAGTGACAATGAATCGAAATATATGCGCCAAACTCGTTTCCATGGACAAAATAGACAGGAAAAAAGAAGGTGGGAAAACCACCACTCTCGGGTAGAATGCGTCAAATCTTTTTACTAGTGTTACTCCTTGAAATCAACAAACCTGTCACCATCGGACGGAACCCAAACCTCTGGTAAAGACGTTAAATCAGTCCGTAAGGTCATTCTTGATGCCTTTTCCAGCACCTATGTCATCCCAGACGGTTACATCTCCAACGTTCATTGCAAGTTATATGCGTAAGTTTAGACATGAGTATCCTCCGCTCTGCCCTTATCATTTTATTTGATAGGGTGCACACCAGTTCCGGTGGCGTTATGGTCTCGTGTCAGGTAGTTTTGAGCGATTCGTTCCCCCTTTCTCAATCACAAACCCTCTGAAGGATTTCTCCACAAATGGGTTCAAATTGAATGGGTATGAGGTGCGGCGCTCGTCCGCGCTGGTTATGGATGGCGACATCTTAGAGCTCCCGTCTTCGCAACGTAGGAATTACTTATTATTCGAGCCACCTGGATCAACGGCTGATCCTTCGATTTGCAGGATTCAAGTGTATACATCCACAGGCACAATGCATAGAGAGGACTTCCATTTTTGACCCAACCCCACCAACGCAACCTGCGCAGAAAGTTGAGTTTTTCGTATGTCATACTGTGCTAAAACAATCTACCCGAGAAACGCTAGAAAATAGGCGACTTCATTGTCACTTCACACAGTCTTGGAAGCGGGAGCTTTGCGACAGTTCATCTGGCTATGGACTTCCGGGAGCATCGACAAGTCGCTTGTAAGATTATCAAAGCCAAGAACGGGAAGGAAGTTTCTAGTCTTATGAAGGAAGTAGATATACTCACCGCAGTTCAACATGTATGAATTTTCGTTGTCTCCGCTGTCCTATGCTGATATGTCCATGGGTCAGCCCAACATCAACAGGATCCTTGCTGTAGAGGAACACCACCGCTTTCTGTTCGGCTATCTGTGTATTCTCTCTTGTCGTAGCTCACTATTGTGGCCAGACATATTTTTCTTCAACTGTGCACTGGCGGCGATTTATTCACCTATATCACGAGCCACGAAGAAAGTGAAGGTCGATTATGTGAAGGCGAGGCAAAATACATAATGTATCAACTCTTGAAAGCGTTAGACTACCTTCACCGGAAGGAAATCTCTCATAGAGGCGAACCAAACATCTTATGCTTTAGGACGACGACTAACAACCCTCGCCTCTCGCGCAAACAGATATAAAGGTTTCGCTATTTTCCGACTCGAGGTCACCATACTCACTAGTTCCTAGCCCGAAAACATCTTACTACATGCTCCAGGACCCTACCCTCACGTGCAACTAGCTGATTTTGGACTCGCTCGCCCACGGGCAGCGAGGTCAACATTAAATGTGTGCGGCACGGTGTCTTACTTACCTCCTGAGGGCATCTTGGCCCTCGATGCCAAAGACCTGAAATACGTTGGTATGCCAGCGGACTGTTGGAGTGTTGGCGTCGTGCTTTACATCATGTTATCGTAAGCAGGCTGATCTTACAAAGCGGGATTGACCTTTCTGTTCGTTTTAGAGGTTGTCACCCCTTCGACCAGCATCAAGAAATTACTGCAAATATTAACGGGAGTGACTGTGATGGTGTATCACAAACTTCTACATCCAGTGAACTTGAAACGAAGCACAGGATCGTACGTGGACACGTCAACTTTTCCGGGGACATCTGGAAAACCCTGCCTTCTGGTGCGTTTTCCGTTGCCTGATAATAATTGGATGTCTACGCTAATAAGGCGACATTATCGAACTTATAGCGCTATCGCTTGTCAAGGGCTTATTACGATACAACTATGAGACTCGAACAACTATTGCTATGGCTCTACAAACTCCGTGGATTAACCGCGACATCGATGACCTGGAGAAGGCTTATCGAGAACGCGTCTCTCTGACCTGAACTCTGATGTGCTGTGGCTTGTGGTTATCTCTGTTTCTGTGCCTGCATCTGAATCTGTCTATTTTACATGGTTGTCGACGACTTCGTGCTCTCGAAATGTCTTACGCGCCTTCTTCACAGAAATATGAAATTTTTTATCGCACTGCCAACAGTGGTAACCTTTTACGCCTTCAGAAACTGGGCATGGACTAAAACATGCGCTTGCATCAGTAACCCGCAAAATGTCGATGCACCCTTACAGCGTATGTGGTCTTCCGCGAAGGTGGAAATCTAACCCGGTGGAGAACTAAGAAAGGCGTCTTAACCTGGAGAACTCGCCATGCGTGCTTACGAAGTAGTAGCTATGATCATACCCCTCATGCTCTCGGACACGTACTTGTACTTCGTCGTAACCTGCCTCACGCGCAGTGGTGAGGAAGTTCTCTGGAAGAAGTTGGCCAGATTTATAGAATTCGTCGTTGGATCCCTGATGTTTCGCGCGTCTATGTCATTCATTTACCGAATGAAGAGCAATTCTGACGAACGTAGTCGATAAGAATGTGGACGGGGTCAGAGTGCTTGCTAATGAGCTCGGTTGCGTCATATTGTAACTTCGCCTCATGTATACCGCCTTGGAGATACCCTGCGAAAGCTTTCTGTCCCCACGGTGCGTTGATGGGATTCGATATAGGTGCGAAGGCTGACACAGAACGGTATTGTTTCGCCTTTGATGCGAGATATGTGGTCAATGCCCCATGGCCACCCATGCTATGGCCAAATATAGATATACGTGTAAGATCCTGCACTGCCGATTCAGCTGAAGCGGCGAGAAATAAATGCGAGAGTTCACGATCGGTAGACCAGAAGTTTCCAGAACTTGTGGGATCTCAAATTGGATGTGCGTGCGCATGTTGTAATGGAGGGCATACGTTGGATTTGTGGCGTCTAGGTAGAAGCCTGCCCCTGAAAAAAAGGGTAGAAGTGAAATTGTGGGCGTGTTTCACAACAGTAGGCGTAGGTCTCACCTGTGCCAAAATCGTAATGATCATCTTCACCTTCGATACCTGCACCACGCGGAGAAGTATCAGTGAAGAGGATGGCGATTCCTTCCTTGGCGGCCGGGCCAAGAAAGTTTCCCTTCTGAGCGCTGACGGAATGGTGGTATGTATCCGAGTGTGGTATTTCGACGATCAGGCCTAGCGTACCCATTATCTTCGGTGCAAACCAAACCTGCCAGGTAGAAAAGTAATGGGACCTTGGCGTTTGCGGTGTTGGGAGGTAAGAACAGATTGAACCTTGCATCTAAACCGCCGAGGGCCGCGGACTAGAGAGCCGGGATCGAAAGTTGTGAACAAGGGCGAAAGACATGGACTAATCCAGCTTACTTTGAACTTGTACTTGATGAGGTCACCCCCGAAAGCTTGGTTTGACGAGACCTTCTCAAGACTTGTTCCGGACATGGACGCAGCAGGCAGGTAGATCATGGAATGACGTCATGGCCTTCGCGATATACCAGCTAAGCCCCGGATCGCCGCAGTTCAGCCACAGCCACATAAGCATAACCTTCGTGCTGCCATCACCTAGACGGACCAGAAGTGATGTCTCAGCATTCTCCCGCTAGTATGTCACTCGTAATCCTGCCAAACTGTCGAGATCCTTAGCCTCACGTACGATATCCAGTGAGAGTCGCGGGGAGACGCCTATCCCTTCCTACTCGTGTTCGGGCGAACACTCAATCGTCAGTTTCTCGTGATACGCCCACGACTTAATATCTGACGTCATAGATATAACGCTTGTGTCCGTGAACTAGTGATGAAGCCGCCGTGGCATCACCTGGAGAGCCCGAGGACTACCCCCGTCCTTCTGCACCTGGAACCGAACCGCATACCGAGCACGCACGCAATGACGAAGAAGCGCCGCCCAAGAAGGAGCGCCGCAAAAGTCACGGTGCGCATGAAAACGAGCGACGTCTGCGCGAGAATCCGCAGCGCAGGTCGGACGAGAATTGGCAGCGTCGAGATCAGAGTGGTGCATCCAAGAACAATGCGCGTATCTCCCAACCAGGAGGCAAAGTTGCCATCTGAAGCCAAATCGAAATTGATCATGAAGTGATGAGAGAAAGTTGTTGTACTATATGTACTTTTACCTTTACGTGGGACGTGCCTGTAAGCGAAGGGAAGGCTAGTGACTATGTATCAATATTACTTCTGCCGTTATTTTTGTGCTAGCCCGTAGCCAATCACTTGTAACGAACGTGTACCCCTCCCTGATCCCTAGTCTCTTCTCGACAAATATAACAAAGTATGTGCATGTGAGTACCACAGTAGTGTGATACGACGCCACATCCAAGGGTTGCATTGCCTATGTTTGACCCTCACGTAAAATAATTTACAACACAGCGACGTCGCAATAGTGGATGAGAAACAGCCGTACTGTACATAGGTAGGTATTCAAGGAAGGACGTATGCAACTATCCACGAATTTAAAAGCCTGAATAGCCTTACTGGGACATGGGCCTTGCGTCGACAGCCGAGGTGTTCATGGGACCTGGGACCACTTGACGTGTACCAAAAGACATCACATTGACCTTCGTGCAACAATCGCGCAGGTGATATTTTAGCAAAAGTACGGGAAAAAAAACACTACTCATGCGACCGCCTTCGCCCTTTTGCCGCGAACTTTCTTTGGCGGTGGTACCTTCGGTTCCCTTTGTGCTGCGATTAGGGCGGAAACCCGAGCGAGGGTAGCCTAATTATGTCAAGTCAGTTAAGAAACGATAGTCTGCGGACAGGATACGGGAGGTAAGGGAGGGGGGGGATAACTAGCGATGTCATCGCCAATTCGTCGGCAACTCGCGCCTAGCATCGAGCATCGAACAAGCCCCCGATAGCGTATGACGACAACTCAGAGGAGTTTGATCGGCTCCATCTGAGCAGGGATTTATCTTGCAAACATGTCCACACCCATCCTTCATGACGTCTCCAGTGGGTTCTAACGAGAATGCAGGTATTCGCAACGGGGCGAATCACGTATGAATGAGAAGGTGAGGCATACGCTTACCGTACGGAGATCAGGACGGTACCCGCGTTTGGCCGGTCGCGCAGCAATGCCAAGAGCTCGACGGGGGCCAGTCCGACTACCAATGACAGTGGAAGCATACGCAGAGCGAATACCATGTGGGGAAGCAGATTTCTTGCGGTGTGTAATGGCGACGCCATTTACCAACGGCCTCACGTCGATAGTCTAGAAGTGAAAAAGAGTTCAACTACACCGTGAACACTGCGCACAAGCTAACCTTGGCATTAGCGAGACCAGAAAACTTTTGTGAGTGGATATTGACGAGGTTTCCCTGCCAACTCGTAAGCCGCTATTTAATGAGCCCAACAAAGAAAGGGACTCACGGGTTCTTTTGAGAAGACGGGACCGTCAGGGACCCGCTTGACAACGAAAGAGTTGTTCCCCTGCGGCGATGTCAGTTGAAATAGTATCTTAATTGAACACCTGATTCGCTTACGCGCAGGAGAAGCCATTCGAGGTCGGATGACATATCTGTGTTGATGTGGTGGTGGCGGTGATTGGTGTCTGTGGCCTGGGATCGACCGACACAAAACTGTACAGTCCTCGGCTAATGCCGAATCATGCACCCCGGATCGGGACCTAGAAAGGGGGTTAGCCATTTTTAGAAGGTGCGGCGAAGAGGCTACGTATGCGCCGCACGCATATAGTCATCCGCCCTAGCCTAGGGGGCCAACCGAGGACCAGGTCATCTCCCACTCCCACACCCATGCCATGTCGTCCTCCGCCCAATTATCTTTCCCCTCCAGAGATGAGGACGGTGGTTCTATGTCCTCGCCTGTCTCACAACGACCCCTTGTAACTCATCTTCCTTTTCGTCGCATGTCTCTTCCCACCGCTCCCAATCTCAACCTGAACAGGCAGTCGGTCGTTAGCCTTGCCTCATTCGAGTCCCTCCCCGAACATGGTGCACTCCAAAGCCCAATTGCCTCTCCAACCAAGAAGATGAAGTCTAGACGAACCTCCATAGAAACCCATCGGAAAGGCCTTCGGAGACGTAGCCACCAGGCCCCTGATAAAGAGCGCAACGCAAAGCGGTGCAATGTCATTCAGGAGTTCTATGAAACTGAACGAACATATGTACAAGGTCTCGATCTTATTTATGAAGTAAGCTGCGCTTCCCCGAACACTGTTGCGGCCGTATTCGTTGACTACTGCGGATCCAACAGCTATTTCTTACGCCCATTATCGCTGTACTCGATACTCCTCATTCTCTCCTTGACCGCGCGGACCTCACCTCCGTGTTCTCCAACTTCATTGACATTTGGAATCTTCATCGCGCATTTTTTTCTTCTCTCAACGAACACCTTCATCCCAACGTTGACGCTGAACCCGTCACACAGCTACTCTCAAGTTCTCCACCACATCTGTCCCCTGTTCTCCTGTCGCATTTTCCGTACCTGTCTTTGTACACACCATTTGTTACCTCATTCAGCGCATCATTGGCAGCTTTGACAACTTTCATCGACACTAATGTTGGATTTTCTGCATTTATCGCCAGACAGGAAGCCGATCCTCGTTGCGGTAAACTCAAGCTACGGGACTGGCTTCTCACAATCGTCCAGCGTTGTCCGAGATACCTTCTTCTTCTTAAGGATCTCATCAATTGCACCGACGTAGAAGACCCTGAATACTCCTCTCTCATGAACGTCCATGCACTGGTTTCCAAAAGTACGTGGCACTCTGAATTCCCTTACGTCGGATCGGTTGATGTCCTCCCAGTTACGACTTCCATGAATGCATCGCTCCACACTCACGCTCAAACTATTGGCCTTCTAGCCCTCCAGCGTAATATACCGAACCTGGCCCTCCAGCTCATCGCTCCGGGTCGTACATTTCTCAAGCGAGGCTCGCTTATTCAACTCGAGGGCGGCTCTTTTCCAAAAGAACGCGACTTTCTCCTGTTCTCCGATTCTCTTCTCTGGATTGCTAATCTTGATAAGGGTGATAGTGAGGCTGCTGAGCGTTGGGACAGGAAAGGAATCAAAGCTGGACCATCTCCGCGTATAACGATTGTGCGTTCACGTAGCCGCAGTGAAGCAGAATTGTCTGCGCTACGCAGCCGTGCACAAACAGGCGGTTCCGGTGATGGGTTCGTGCCAACGTCGCAACCTACGTCGCCCACTTGCTTAAGCCCAAGCGCTCCTCCCAACCGGAATGTCGTTAGTCCGACTAGGATGAAGAAACGGCAGACGAGCAGCGCCAGTTGCGATGAGAGGTGGTGGTTCAAAGGCAAAGCAGACCTTGTTGACCTGGAGATTGTCGTAACCCCGCCGACAGAGGTCGGAGAAGAATGCAGACTCGAGGTGTGGAGTCCAGAAGGCTCTTTTGCCGTTTACGCAGGTAAACTACCGTTAAATCCGTTCCGTCCATCCTCTGATTTCTGTCTCTACAGCCAGTGAAGGTGAACGCGATGAGTGGAGCACGGCAATACGGGACGCAAAAGCGGCGTTGCTCGCGTCGTTGAATATGACTCACCCAAATTCAACTCTTTCGTCGTCTGCGTCCACAACCCATTTAAGACGGACTCTCCAGGCTCTGCCACACCTTCCTGGAGACGTGCGAAACCGGCCGAGACGCGGCAGGGTCGAGCATTTTGTACCTGCTGTTTGGATTCCAGACGGAAGGACGGAAAGCTGCATGCGTTGCGGAAGGTCGTTTGGTTGGCGAAGAAGGCGGCACCATTGTAGATTGTGTGGACGTTGCGTCTGCGCGAGTTGTTCAGGAAGCGTATGTTGGTTCCGCAAGACATTACTGATCCGACTAAACGTTGCTCTGCGTAGACCTTCTACATATTTGAGTCAGATGCAAAGGAACCTGCAAAACCCGCACGCGCCTGTGATGCGTGCTACGAAACTGTGTTTCCGGTACTCACGCCTTCCGCCTCTCCCAATATGATGTCCTCGACCCCGACTTTCACGTTATCTAGCTTTCCCTCCTGGCAATCGACTCCAGCTCTCGCCCTCATTCGCCCACCTTCGCTGCTCATGGCGTTTGATAAGGGTAGCTCGAATCGTGAACTCGCGGATGTAGATGATGCCGTGTATGCTCACGCCCGTTCCCCGAACCAATCCATAGAGGATGATGGTGAGCAGGGTGAAATTACTCGCTCGGCGTTCCGCACAAGGCCCGCATCGCGACCACGTTCATTTCTCCACATCCTTGAGGACTTCCAAGAAGAGAACTCCCAGGTGACCCCTAGTCCGAGTACCTCCCATTTCACTGCACAGACGGATGAATCTACCGACGGCATGCCTTCACCATTACATTCAAACTCATTTCCGTCCAGTGGTTCTAGTGCGACGTCCGCGGCTGCCGTCCCGACTACGACTACACCTCTTCCAACGTCTTCGGCACCACGGATCGAGGACACTACTCGTCGACAACAGCGCTTTTCTTTGCCCATTGTAGGGCTGCAAACGACTCCGGTCACTACTCGAGCAAATGCGAAAGGCGAAGGTCTTGCAAAACGGTTCTCCCTCGTGCTTGGTGGACGGACGATAAGGGGTCCAAAGGCTACACGTGTACATGGGCCAGGTTTGGATCAAGAGGCTGGTGAGGGCACTGTCAAGCAGAGTGGAAGCATGGGACACGGTGTCGCTGCATCAAGGTTGGCGGACTTGCTGGGAAGGCGAAAAGGTGCATAACGAAGTGTACTACAGCACGGTCGGATAATTATGCCCCGAGATTTGAGCTAGATTTCCACAAAGTCTATATATTATACATTGCACGGTTCTTATTATAATGAGATGTTTGACGATTTGGGGTCTTTGGGCGATGGGCATGACCTCGCTTACGCCGGTTCGTGACCACCATTTGATGCCCAAGTGCTGTACGGTAACCGAGGCAGGCGGAGTGTGCGCAAAAGCCACGCGTCCGAGTCGCTTCAGCATTCCTCCGATCCACTATTCAAATACTGAACGAGCAGCATGAACCATTCAAATACAGGGGAGGTTATAGTCATCGACGACTCTGACCCAGATGACTGCCCTCAGCCCGGTGCCAGCAGTGTCTTACCAGTTGATCGTATCACTGGTGCTTCGAGCACTGCTAACTTGAATGCCACTGACTCTGGACGTCCGCCTGCGTCACGACGAGGCAAATCTGAGCCCAGTTATACTGGTCTTAGTCGCCCTACTACAACACAACTTCGTCGACGCATAACCAAGAGCGTGCCACACGATGACGATGTCATCGACGTCGATTCTGATGAGCCCACAGACGAGCAGCCACCGGTAAGCTTCCGGATTACTCTATTCGTACTAAAACCAACAACAACTATCCGTGTAGCCAAAACGGGCCAGGGCTGATCGGATTACACCGCCACCTGTAAAGACCGATGGCAGCGGAGCAGAAGACGAAGGCAGTCATCGAAATAGAGGAACCGTGACGGAGACCGGCACAATACCCAAGGTGGTCCATGGCTCAGCAGTCGGCGAGTCAGGATATATCGTACCCCCGAGGTCAGGTAGAGTGCGGAAGGACTTTATCTGGGTGACAGTAAGTAATTTCTCTGGTTGCCTGCCTGTCTCACTTTTTGATTCACTCTTACTACTGTTACGGCACAGGCACGTCGAGTTGCCCAAATCCAGCAGAAACATGAGAAAGACACACTTCCTCGGGTGGGGAGGACTCAGAAGCAAAGCCTCCTCAGGGTTAATCCACTCAGGCTTTCGGCACTTCAACTGTCTCCAGTAACAACTTCTTTTTGGATGGCAGGAGGAGGTATGTTCTCTTACAAGAAGGTGATCTCACCCTGTATTAACTTGTCTTGTTGGCAGCTGTTAACAAGATCATCCAAACTGCTGGGTGTATTGCCATCTCCAGTGCAACATCAGGAGGACAACCCAATGACCTGGAACATCATGGTATGATTGAGTTGGCCACTATGTTGCTGTTCATATCGCTCATAAGTGAATAGCACAACCCCAAGACCAATATAACCGTGAGGGTACATTACAAATTTGGCGAGATGATATCTCAAGAGACCATAGTGGTGAGTGGCATGGATGTACATTAAACCTTAAGGTTGCTTCTGTGAGAATGACTGAAGCCCTGTAGTAATCTTGCATGGGCATTGTGTTATTGAACCTTCAAGACAATCTGAGAGGGTTGAACCAACATGTCTCAAGTGTTATACTGTCAATAACATCAGCTTTGATCCTAATCAGTATGTGTTATTTGTACCCTCTGAAGATCTCACTGATGTCCATGGTTTCCCCACCAGGAGCCATTTCATGGCATCAGCTGGGAATGATGGCTCTGTTCAGCTGTGGCATGTTGGCAAAAAGTTGGACAATGGTTATTGTCAGTGTGACAGCATTTTCTTTTGCCACATGAGCACTTATTTTGCTTAGACAAGTATCCTAGGGCTCCACATGATGTAGTATACAGGGAAAAGGACTCCTTGTTGGCTGTGACATGTATGAATGGGTATGTCTCAAGCTGAGTTAGCTGGGGTGTCCTCCCTCACCTGCTTTTCTAGTTCTGTTTATGTCCATCAACCCTGGTCTCATGGCCCACTTGGAGAACCTGTCGAGCTGCGTGTTGCACCACCTCGGGCGCAGCATTCAGTTGGTGCCATTGTATGGGGCCAGGGTGCCTCTGCCGACATGCTCTTCGCCTCCTCTGAAGCACAAGGCATGGCTGATTACAGTGGATACCATGTCGCATTCGATCCCGATCAAGGAAGACGTTCGTTCGAGTTCAACGCTAAAGAAAGTGGCGATGCCATGGCTTTGGACCCAGACGGTTCTACTTTCCGACTCTCGACCTGGCATCTCGAAACAGACTGACCATGTTTCCACAGGTGAACGACTGGCGTTATGCACCACGTCTGGTGATAGCTCACATTCTCTGAGACTATACGACGTGGGCCGAAAGAACGGGCAAAGTCCCGTGCAGGAGATCCGACTGGACTCTTTCTATGTCGGTCCGGGCCGCTCACAGGTTGAATCGCGCGAAGGTGAAGTGGGGGCCGTCAGTTTCAGTCCCGACGGACTGCTGCTCGCGGTTGCTCGTAGTGATGACGAGCTACACGTTTACGACTCTCGGTTCATGGGTCGCAGCCGGGAACCAATGAGAAGGTTCCTGCACTGGGGAGAGGACTGCTGCTTGGGTGGAGATAGATGGGGGATCGTAGACGCTGTCTGGGTGGACGGGTGGTGCGGAAGGGGGCTGGGAGTTGTGACGGGCGGGTCAGATGGTGAGATTTTATCGAAGGCTCGCCTGCTCACTCATGCGATCTCCGTGTTTGCGTAACAGGTTGTGTCCGTTTCTGGGACGTACGCAGGTCAGCCGACGATATTTCAAACGGCGAGGTACTTGCACAGCCAAACTCTGACGTTGGGCACTTCTCCATTGGTGACCCTTATAACGGAGAAAAACCGCTCGTCGTGTGGGTGTACCATTATATAGAACAATGTGTTCGCACCTCATGAATTTTCCCTAGCGGCGATAATGGCGGACGCATCTATGTCTATGACCACGCGACCGCCTGTCGTTGAACACGGCTGTCGGCCGATACATTCAGATGGTCGACAAATCGTGTTTCATCCGATAATACCGGCGAGGTGTCCGAGGAATTGCGAGACGGTGTGAGTGTTGCCGTGGGCATGCGATGCCCAGGAGTATATTGTATTCGCAGAGGTATATATAAATACAGCGTAATGCCAGAGCCATGCAGAAAAGGTAGTTGGAGGGTACACAAGCTACGATGAACATTCTCGACGAGCAGGAAGGGACAAAAAAAGACGAAACTAACGTCCGTACAGCGGAGTAAACGGCGCTTGGGGAAGCAAATTTTGGGGGTGGGGCATATGAGGATAGGATATTGGGTTGTAAGGACCAGGCGGTTGGAAGCCAGGAACGGGTGAGGGATAATGGGTTGCCATATGCGGGGAACCCAAATGCTGTGAGTGGCGATAATGAGAATGCTGTCCGAAGTGGTTAGGTATACCATTTGGCGGAACCATATGGCCAGGAGCTGAAGTGGGGTGATGAGGTGGTGGGGGATGTACGTGTGTATAGTACTGCCCACTCAAGGGCGCAGGTGACTGGGTGAAAGCGTTGGGTGCTTGCGCTCGTACGTCGACAATAGGGTGCTGTGTCAGATTCTGCATCCGCGGCGGTGGGATGTAAGGAACTTTTTTCCGGGGCCGCCGAGACTTGCCCCGATGGCGAGTCCGCCGGCTTCGCGTAGTGGAATCTTGTTCATCTTGATCGTCCATTTCGTTGAGTCCACTGTCCGTCCCGCCGGAGCCTGTTGTGCTTTCCAGATCGTCTACGCGGTCCGAAGATTCGTCCGAGTTGTCAACGGAACCTTGGTGCTGATCTTTGGCAGCGCACCTTATGGCCGTCGGTGGCTCTGACGAGTCTTCGCCGACTGCTGGATTTGACGAGTTTCCGTGCTGACTCGGAGCCGGGATACTATCTCTAGATGCTGTTGAGGAGACCTGGGCTCTGGCTGCAGCCGCCCAGTTCGGCGCGTCAGCAGAATGTCTGGATGAGCGTTCGGCAGCTTGGTTAGGTACGCGTGGGTCAGGGGCATGTATTGAACCGGCTAATCCGCTTTGCGTTCTGTTATCTGTTGGACTCGAAGGAGTCGTAGTGCAAGCCGGCTGCGTCGCTAACTTCTCCGTGTTGTCGTCAAGTGCTTGGTCAACTCCCGTACTCCGTTGAAGGGGTGCGTGGATGGAGGCATAGATCCCGCTGGAGATTTCGGGCGAAATTGACCCTGCGGGGGGTGCATTTCCGGTCGACTTCGGCTCTTCCACACAGTCCATGGATGCTTGGACACCACCGTTCTCGATCGATGACTCTAGAGAGTCGCGGCTAGTTTGAGAAGTAGTCACGGGTTCGCACTCTTGTCCTATCGCCAGCATCGACTCAGACACCCCGACACAACCCTCTGCCTGCAATATCTCCTCGTTCCTGGGAGCGTGAATGGAAGTCATCAAACCAGAGTTCAACCGCCGATCTTCTTCATTCTTTCCAGAACTGCGTGGTTTGAAGATAGGAGCATCTGCTCTGAGCAACGTTACTTGGAGGTGAACTTTTAATGTTATGAGACGGTGCAAACACCAATTACATCGGGGCATGCTCACCAATTTCGTCATCAAAAGTATCGCGTCCTAACGTCCCATTGTGACTGTCGGAAATGATAAGGGCTGGCAAATAGAGTCAGTATAGAAAAACAATTTAATTCCAACCAAATGATTACCGTGGGTTGCTTGAGTAGCTTCGAAGGTGCTACCAAGGTCATCGGCCGATGCGCACCTTGTAATAGACGTGATCTTGCCTTCCCTTTGGCCCTTCACTCCCACTTGAATATCGTCCGATGCATACCTAGGGGCACATTCTGTCGCGGCGGGCATCGTTATAACATCTTGTAGGCGAGAAATTTGTGGAGAAAGGTTGCGGGTATTCGCGACTTCTGGCATGGACGTCGCTGGTAATGACGGGGCGGGGCCAAAGAAATGATCATGAGACTCCAGCAGAGGGGAAAGTTCAGGTAAAGGGGCTCGAGGTTCGGCCGCAGGTGTGGGTGGGATCCCCAGTGCCTCTGGTGTCCATTCCGTTCCTTTATATTCAAACGTCTCATCACCATCGCTTTCAAGCTCGGGTAGTTGGTAACAGGACACGCCTTCCCGATCGGCATCGAGAATGGAAGCATCATCAATAACTGGTGGAAACCGGGGGTTGTCGTTGTCGTGAAATTCGCTTCTGGATTCTGGTTCCCGAAAGTCGGTATTATTCGATGAGTCGAACAGTATGGGAGCGTCTTCTTTCGCCGCGTCGGTATCCAGGGGAGAATTGTTCGGCAGCTCTGGCTCCAGATCGTCAATCTCAACTGATGAGACAACCGACACGGAGCTCGGAGCTTTGAAAACCGGAGAAGGGACCACAGAAACCGAGGGACAATCAATCAACGCGGAATTCGAAGGCGATAACATCGTCGGATTTGTGTCGCCGTCCATTGTTTTTCCAGGATTATCCAGTGTGAAGTCACATGAAAGTACGTGGAGAAGTGGTGATGACTGGCTGAAAGGTGTAGAAGGCTGAGACAGGATTGTGACTTCAACGGACGAGAGTGATGAGCACATGACCGCAAGGCGAGGGTTTTCATGCTTGAGGGATTCAGAGAGGAATTTCTCTGCATCAACCGAGATAAAGGGGGGCGGCATCTCATCAACTACCGTCGTGTGATGACATATAGATTCCTGGGATTGCGAGGGTGCGAGGGTCGAAGCTGGGAACACCTATGACCAGAAAAGGAACTACAGTGAGGGACATGGTCAAA
>WNFC01002546.1_pt1 | contig 19626 bp, 16 predicted proteins | sample 5400541 | NCBI WGS metagenome assembly WNFC01 (sample SAMN13153342, study PRJNA577476) | soil metagenome | isolation source: 120 cm saprolite under Douglas fir tree site 2 hole 2 replicate 1 | place: USA:California | collected 2015-04-18 | reverse complement strand
CAAGGACGGGCATCTCCGGATCGAGAAGATTGATGAGCCCGCGCAGGATGCGGCTCTTGGCCTGGCCCCGCAGGCCAAGGAGAATGAAGTTGTGGCGGGAGAGCAGGGCATTGACGATTTGCGGGATCACCGTGTCTTCATAGCCGTGCACGCCGGGGAAGAGCGTCTCGCTCTTTTCAATGGCTCGCAGCAAATTGCCGCGGATTTCATCCTTGACGGAGCGTGAAGCGCCGCGCGGGTCGAAATCGGGAATGCGCTTGAGCTCGCCCAAGGTGCGCGGTTTCGAATGCCCCGAAGATTGTGTTGATGTGCCTATAATCATTGGTCCCTGTTCCGCGAGCCGGCCGGGTCAGCTCGCACCGCAACTAATTTAGTCCGTGTCCGTTACCCCCGGCGTGCTGGCGCATGGCCTCTGACTTCTGCAGATGCGGCGCCCACGCGCGAAGATACGCCACCAGACGCTCCTGGCGGTCTGTTTCGGAGCGCAGCTCGAGAATTTGTTGCTTCCACAATAGTTCCATCGGCAGAGTGCCGGCAACGAGATAAGAGAGTTCCTCGGGCAGTGTGCGTTCGAGATTTTTTGGATAATCGTCGTAGATGAGCGTGTGGCACGCTTCGAATAACTCGACGAGTTCGCGTTGAACACATGGATTGGGCGGAGGTTCTCTGTCCTCAAGGTAATCCACCTGGCCTTCGAGGAGCGGGTTCTCCGTGAACAACTCCACCGCGCGGAAGGGAGCGCGGCCGACGGTGAGAATGTCCATCCGGCCATCGTCGTAACGCTTTGCGACCTCGGCGATTTCGGCGGTGCAGCCAACTCGCACTACGCCCTTGGGCAGCGAAAGTAGCATGCCGAATTCAGATTTCTCCTTCAGGCAGTTTTTGACCATGTGGCGATAACGCGGTTCGAAAATATGCAAGGGAAGCGCCGCGCCGGGTAGAAGGACGACGTTCAACGGAAACAGTGGAATGCGTTCAGGCCGCATGGATCCCAAATCAAATCATACCAGAAGGCGTGGCTCGTGACCCGACAGCGTTGCAGCAGGTGGGAGTCGCGATTGGCGACGAGCTTGCGTACCTTTCGGGTGCGGACAACACGTATAATTTAGTGCGACCCAAGACCCAACTTGGCCCGATGAAAAGCCGAGCTCACGGGCTGTCTAATGTGGAGAGGGAGGAGTTGTGAATTACGCGGCGCTGCTTCGATCCGCCCTCGTGGCGTTGCTCCGGAACAAGATGCGAAGCATCCTGACGGTCCTGGGCATCACCATCGGGATCGCGGCGGTGATTTGCGTCGTGGCCATAGGAAAAGCGGGCCAGGCCCGCGTCGAGCAACAACTCAACAATCTCGGCGATAATTTTGTCTGGGTTGAAGCGGGCGGCCGAGCGGTGAATGGCGTGCGCACAGGCACGCACGGGACAAAGACCCTGGTGCTTGCCGATGCAGTCGCCATCAAGAACCAAATCCCTTTGATCAAGAGCGTTTCGCCAAACGTCGATGCCTCGGTGCAAATCATCTATGGCAATCAAAATTGGTTCACGACCTACCGCGGAGTTTCGCCGGAGTATTTCGACATTAAACGGTGGTTCATCGATCAGGGCGCGTCCTTTTCCCAGGATGACGTGGACCGCGCCGCGGACGTCTGCGTCCTCGGGCGCAGTGTGCGCGATCAGCTTTTTGGCGTCGAGGATCCCATCGGGAAAGTAATACGGGTCAAGGATCTTCCGTGCAAGGTCGTGGGGACGCTCCTGCCCAAGGGCTTATCCGTTTCCGGGCAAGACCAGGACGACACCATCATCCTGCCGTACACAACGGCGCAGAAAAAGATCAAAGGAATTACCTGGCTGGACGACATCCTCTGCTCGGCAGTATCGCAGGACGCCGTCAAGATCGCCGGCCAGGAAGCGGCGGCCTTGCTTCGGGACCGCCATCACCTGCGCCCCGAAGAAGAAGATGATTTCAACATCCGAAATCCCGAGGACATTATTCAAGCGCAATTGGAAGCCAGCAAGACGCTCACGGTTCTTCTGATTGCCATTGCTTCAATCTCCCTGATCGTGGGGGGAATCGGGATTATGAACGTCATGCTGGTTTCCGTAACCGAGCGGACGCGCGAGATCGGAGTCCGCGTGGCGGTGGGCGCGACGGAAGAGGCGATTCAACTCCAGTTCCTGGGTGAATCGGTCATGCTGAGCCTGGTAGGGGGAGCGGCTGGAGTGCTCTTCGGCGTCGTTGGCTCTTACCTGGTGGGCCAGACGTTGCAGTGGCCAATGCAGATGTCGCTCGAAGCGGTCGTCGTCGCGGCCTTGTTTTCGGTAGCCGTAGGGGTCTTTTTCGGATACTACCCGGCGCGAAAGGCTTCTCTGCTCGATCCCATTGAAGCGCTACGGTACGAATGAAGCATCCAGCGATTAATTTCTGGGACAAGAAATGAAAATCAAGAGCAAGTGGCTCATTTTGGCGGGCCTTGTGGTCGTCGCCGGACTGTTTGCGGCGTTTGGCTTGAACCACAGTACGCAAGCGCAGCACTTCACCGCCAAAGTCGAACGGGGCGAGATTCACGATGTCGTGGAAGCAACGGGAACGATCAATGCGGTCATTACGGTACAGGTCGGGTCGCAGGTGTCGGGTACAATTTCGAAGCTTTATGTGGATTTCAACTCGCGCGTTCATAAGGGCGATATCGTCGCGCTGATCGATCCTGCCTTGTTCAAGGGGGCCCTGTTGCAGGCCACTGCGGATCTTGAAAATGCCAAAGCCAATCTTGCTGCGGCACGGGCGAACCTCGAAAAGGCGAAAGCCGCGCTGGTGCAAACCAAAGCCGACTACGACCGCACAGTGGGTCTCACCAAAGGCGGCATTGACAGCCAACAGCAGATGGACATGGCAAAGGCCAATTACGATTCGGCGAATGCAACGGTGGCCGCGGCGGCCGCGAATGTCACACAGGCACAAGCGCAGGTCAGCCAGAAAGAGGCTGCCGTGACAGTGGCCCAAACCAATCTGAACTACACAGTGATTCGCTCGCCGATTGACGGAACGGTGGTGGCGCGCAACGTGGACGTGGGGCAGACGGTAGCGGCGTCCCTGCAAGCGCCGACGATTTTTACCATCGCGCAGGATTTGACCAAGATGCTGGTCTACACCAAGACCGACGAGTCTGACGTCGGGAACATTAAACTCGGCAAGCCGGTCACGTTCAAGGTCGATGCGTTTCCGAAGGATACGTTTCACGGAGTGGTCAGCCAGGTACGCATGAATGCGACCACGGTGCAAAACGTGGTCACCTACGACACGATCATCGAGTTTGCCAACCCGGAGCTGAAGTTGTTCCCGGGGATGACGGCCTACGTGACCGTTCCCGTGGCGACTGCGCAAAATGTTTTGAAGCTGCCCAACACGGCCCTGCGATACAAGCCGCCCCTGTCCCAAGAGGAGATTCTGGCGCTTTATAAACAGTATGGGATCGAAGCAGGCGAGAGAAAACGGGTGAACGAAGATCCTACTGCTGCGCCGGAACGCAGCGCGCCTGCCGGCGGAAGCCAGAATCAGCCCCGCACGCCGCGGTCGGATACCGCCGTGGTGTGGAAACTCCATGTGGATAACACCTTGGAGCCGGTGAAGGTTTCGCTCGGGATCACGGATCATTCGTACACGGAAATCACGGCGCTGCTCAAAGGCGAAATGAAGGAAGGAGACGAGCTCATCATACGTTCGGTGACGCCGAAAACGTCGGCGCCGGGAGGACCGGGAATCCGGAGGTAAGCGCCTCGAAGCCGATGCGCCACCCGATATCCGAGATGGATTCAATGCAGACCGCCCCTCAAACCGAACTGGCATCCACTGCGCTTGCGGGGAACGCCGTTATACGCGTGGAAGACGCACATAAGTATTACGAACTCGGCGAAACGCGCGTCCACGCACTGCGGGGCGTGAGCGTTGAGATCGAGCGCGGCGAATTCGTGGCGATCATGGGCGCGAGCGGGAGCGGAAAATCCACGTTCATGAACATTCTGGGGTGCCTGGACCGGCCCAGTTCGGGACGATACTTGCTCGAAGGCATTGACGTTTCCAAGCACGACAAGAAGGCACTGGCGCTGATCCGAAACCAGAAGATCGGATTCGTTTTCCAGGGATTCAACCTGCTGGCACGCACGACCGCGCTCGAAAATACCGAACTGCCTACGCTGTACGCAAAGATTGATAAGGCCGAGCGCCACAAACGCGCCGCCGAAGCGCTGGCCATGGTCGGACTTGCCGACCGCGCGGAACATTTTCCATCGCAAATGTCCGGAGGACAGCAACAAAGGGTGGCGGTCGCTCGCGCTTTGGTGAACCACCCTTCCATTCTCCTCGCCGATGAGCCCACCGGCAATCTGGACAGCCGTACTTCGGTCGAGATCATGGAGATCTTCCAGAGCTTGAACGACAAAGGATTGACCATTGTGCTGGTGACGCACGAACACGATATCGCGCAATACGCGAAACGTGTGCTGGTCTTCCGCGACGGGCGAATTCGCAAAGACGATCCGGTGCTGCAGCGCCCCAGAGCCGCGGAAGTTCTGAAGACCCTCCCAACGCTCGAAGACTGAGCCTTTGCATTGGCCAGGTCGAATCTCCGGCACACGAGGGGAGGGACAAGCCAGAATGAACGCCTGGAAGGACCCCACCCCCCTGTTTTTGTAAGTGCGGATTCTACAGGACTTACAGGAGAATTTTTCGTAAGTGCGGATTCTAAAGGGGTTATAAGGGTGATTATGCATTTGACACAGAACACCTTTAGAGTCCAACATGAACTGCCGTGACAGGGCAGTTGCATATTGCTGTCTGCCATTGCTCCTAGTCCATCCAATTGTTCTCCGGGCAGAGTTCAATTGCCACGACATCGTTTGGACTTCGCTTAGTTTTCAGACACAGCTTAGTGGTTCGCATATTCCCAAACACGTCTTGGTAGGTGATTTTGTAAACGTAATATATTTCAGTATTAAAAGTTCCCGTTTTGCGAGGAACATTATAAGCACCGGCGATAAATGGATACGTGGCGTCTGGTGCCAGCACGATACCGCCAACTTGGCTCGGGCTAGCTACAACGATGTTTTCGCCAGTCTGGCCCACACTTCCCAACACACTGTCGTAATCAGGAATTGGGTCAACCCACTTTCGGTTCACTCTGATGAAAGCAATCGTCATTTTCAGAGCGGGGGTCTTTCCAGTATTCTTGAGAAGCATCGTTATTTGGCCAGTACGGAGTTGGTCGGATGTAAGTTCGCCGCTGCCCTGAAAAGACTGCAACCCCACCCAAGCGCGTTGATCGACAACGAGAGCGCGGTGCGATTCTTGGAGCTGCAAGTAGAGGAAGACAAAAGACGGAATGCCGAATACGGCAAGCAATACCGTGCCAATGGCCGTCCAAATCTCTGGCGATCTCCACCATTTGGCTGGTTTCTTTTCTTTTTGGCAGCACTCATGAATGCAGGCGGAGTCCTTTGTATCGCCTTCGGCCTTGGGAGGAATCGATGCAGGGGCGCTAGCATCCTCATGGGGGTTGCCATGCTTGTGGCCGGAATGATGCTTACGGGACACGCCGCGCACCTCACGCTCGGCTTTTAGGGAGAACGCGAGGCTATAACACAATTACGTACCGCGCAAGTTACGCAGATGCTTTCTTAAGAACCTCGTATTGGCTCGTTAGTGAAACAGAGACAGGCTTCTCAATTAGCTCGTATTCTCCGCGCCCACTCTTGCGAAATCTCTCGCTTCTTTGAATGGCCGTATAAATGATGTTCGAGGCATTTCTCGGATTCTTGACAAGATTAGCGGCAATGAACAACCGTTTCGCCGTCTTTATTTTCAATTTCCCGTTATTCGCTTTGGCGATATGTTCTAAAGCCTGAATCTGCGTCATGCCTTCCAAAACTGACGGCGGGACAACCATATCCGCCGCAGTAAGGTCTATACCTTTATGTCCAAGCAGTTCGAGAGTTGTCACCACCGACAGATACTCATGCGTGGCCTTTTCAGACTCTTTGCGAAGAGTTTCCATCTTAGCTTGTAGTTTCTGTTTCAGTTCCAATAGTTTTTCGTAAGCCTGATTGTCTTTAGTCATAAGGCATCCTTCTATCCGTCTAGTTGACATTCAAGCCATCTCGAATGGCACACTATAGACGGAAATGGAAGTGATGCGGCGACCGGGATCTGACCCCGGACTTCCAACTCCAAAGGTTGGTGTGCTAACCGTTACACTACCGCCGCAAAAACAGCGGAGAGCGGGGGAATCGAACCCCGTCGCGTTCTGAGCGCGACTAGCCATTTATAGGACAGCTTCCCGGACCAACGGGCTGCGCTCTCCCCCCTGTTTCGCTCAAAATATACCCGTGCGTTTCGGAAAACACAAGCGGACAAATGACGAAACAAAAGCTGATTGTGAAGAAGGAAAGGTTCGACGGAATTCTAAAGAATCTGATTCGGGCCAAGCCCGTACCACGTACTTCGATAAAGGCCAGCAGCAAGCGCAGTCCTAAGCCGATACTTGCGAGGCCGTGAGCTTGCTGTAGGACAGGGCTTTCCCGCGCACTAGGTTCTTGAGCGTGCCATCGAACATCGCTAGTTGTTCCCCGCGACGATTGAACCTGTAAGAAAACTCGTTGCAGTAGCGGCCTAAGTGCTTTATCGAGACTTTGTGATATGTGCCGTACAGACCGCGCTTAAGCAAGGAAAAGGCATTCTCAATCGTATTGGTGTGAATCGGCCCGATTCCATAGGTGCGGCTGTGATTGATCGTTTTGTGCTTGCCGTCGAAAGTACGCTTGAGTGAGAACGGGTATATCGGATGCTCATCGGTGTAGATCGTTTCCACGTCCGGGCTGATATGCTTCTCTAGAACAGGCTGCAATATGGTGGCTTTGGCATCGGGAACGGGAATTAGCTTGAGTTTGCCGCCCCGTTCGATCATGCCTACCACGCAATCCTTTTGCCGGGGCCTGCGCGTCTTTATCGAGCGCCGTATCACTTTGCCGCCTACGTACGTCTCATCGGCCTCAACTTCGCCCGCAAGCTGGAAGTCGCCCTCTTTCATGGCCTCGCGGATTCTGTGGGCCAGATACCATGCTGTACGGTAATTCACGCCAAGATGCCGCTGGAGCTGGCAGGCAGACATGCCCTTTTTCGCTTCGCAGATCAGCGCAATGGCGAGAAACCATTTTCTGAGGGGCAAGTGCGAATCGTTGAAGATCGTGCCGCTAGTGGCGCTGAATTGCTTCCCGCACTCTTTGTCCAAACACTGGTAGATTCTTGTCCGTTGATTTTTGCTTTTTGTTTGCCGTACAATCCGAGAGACGTTCAGCACCCCACAATGTACGCAGCATACGCCATTCGGCCAGCGCATCTTTTCAATGTAATCGAGGCATTTGTCATCGGTGCTGAACTGACGGGTTACGTCTATGAGTTTCATGGCACGCTCCAACAATGAGAAGCGTATCAGAAAACCGAATCTGTGTCAAGTACATAATCACCGTTATAAGTCCTTTGTTTCCCGCAGATCCGAGCGGTGCTTGTAAGTGCGGATTATAAAGGAGTTGCGGGAGGGGGGTCTCGGAAGTGCGGATTCTAAAGGGCTTAGAGGAGCGCTGGGGGGCAAAAAACGAAGCATTTTCACCACAGAGGACACAGAGGGCACAGAGATGGGAAGAGGAGAAGAAGACACAGTTGAAAGTCGAAGGTTGAAAGTTGAAGGTGAACCCAAGAGAAGAAGAATCTAACGCCCCGAGAAGCTCGGGGCAGGCACCGGCACCCTGACCTGGTCGGGGTAGACGCCCTGCGCATTGGAAGGCTGGAGAAGAGGAGGTTAACAGTTCAAAGTTAGAAGTCGAAAAGGACGGAGGAGGGACAAAAAGGGGGGAATGAAGGGGAGAATGACCGGATTGGTGACTCAGAATCAAAGAACATATTACCACATGATTACGGTCCTTGTCAAGAAAAAGTTGTAAGTGCAAATGTTTGAATGGCTTGCGGGAAGATGCAGGGAATGGCGGAATCGAGCAGCGTACGGCTCGGAGCGGAGGGTTAACTCTATCGGCCGAAGCGAATAGCGGACCCCCCGACAAGGTCGGAGCGCGCGGGAAGCAGCGCCACCTTTTGCGAAACCCGCCCGGAGCTGTTCCCCAAGGCAGCGACCATCAGTTGGCGTCCCCTGGGAGAAAGCTACGACAATGAGACTGGGGACGGGGACTCAAGCGCCGTCCCCTTCCCCAGATCCCGCCACGACGCTACGACGAGTATCTATGAGCTATTCGCCCGCGCCTATGGAATGCTGACGGGAAGGCCCGGCAATCCGACTTGCAATTTAAAAACGCCAGGATGCGAAGTTGCCGGAGGGAATGCGAAACTCAGAATGTACAAGTCAAGTTTCGTATCTCCGTCCCTGCCGAACAGCACCGCGGTGACATGCTGAAGCCCGTCCGCCGCGGAAGCCAGGGTTTCCTCCGTGCCGTCGGGATGTATGCGCAAGACCGTCATGGAGGGCGCATTCGCAAGGTATAAGTTACCGAGATGATCGAAGGCAAAGTCGTCCGGAGTTACATTGGTCACGAAGGCAACGGGAGTTCCGGCCTGGCCATTCTGATCAAAGGGGATTCGATAGATGGTCCCCTGACTGGAAACGGAAACATAGAGGTTGCGCTTGTACTTATCGAACTTGATGCCGTTTGGTCCAGGGAGATTTAAGGAGCCCGGGGCATGGAGATCGATGAAGACCTCGGGCTGGCCTCCTGTGGCGCGGACGCGCCAGACAACACCTATAAAGGAGTCCGCGAGATAGAGGTTGCCGTCATCGTCGGGAGTCATGCCGTTGAGCCCCGCACCCACGGGGAAAGTTGCAAAGACCTGTTTGGACTGATCCGCGTGCACCACATAGATTACGGAATTCTGTCCAACCGGATCATAGGCGACATACAGGTCGCCGGTGTCGTCGTTGATGACCAAGCCGGCGGTGAGGCTTCCGAAGGCGCCGTTAAAGGTAGCATAAGCAGACTGTGCGCCCGCCGGAGTAATCTTGCGGACTTCGTTGCTGAGAATCAGGCTGACGAAGATATTGTTGGCCCGGTCGAACGCGAGATTCTCCGGCGCTTCAAATTTCGAAGGATCGAAGGTCGCTACAGTCGTTAAGGTTGCGGCTTGCGTGGTCCCGATTGCGAGCAGGATGGTCGCGGCCGTTGCAGTAATGAGTTTTGACAGAATCATGATGGTTCTCCTTCTTGCTTGAGGCCGCGTCGAAATTGCGGCCCAAGAATTTTTCGTGGAAGCCGCTCAGTTGGGGAGCAGCACGCCGCTTTCTTCGATCGCGAAATCTACGTCAGTGAGCACGGTTGTTCCGAAGAGAAACTGGGCCAGTTCGGGCGGAGCCTCGAACGGAACTCCAGAGGCGGATCCGACGATCGTGTAACGGCCCGCATTGTCAACGGGCGAGCCCAGGAACCGTATCTCGTCCAGTCCCACTGGGAAAGCGTCGGCCACCGGCGGCGGCTCGGCAGCGGTCAAACGGACATAATGGTTTTCGGTGCTGAGCGTCATCGTCGTGCGCCAGTCGTACACCACGATATCGCCCGCATTGGCCCCAGGCGGAACTCCAATCAACATGTCGACCAAGCCCCGCGTCAACCAACCGGTCAAGATACCGACTCGGGGGAGGGCGACGCCCTGCGGCGGCTGGAACAGGAATCCGATTCGTACTCGCACTTGAAATTCGACATCGCGCGTGACGGCGAACCTGCCACCGGCAAGCTGGGCTTGGATGGTTTCCGGCGTTGCCTGAAAGCTTCCCATCGCGACCAGAAAAGGGCTTGTGTTGGCGGCAATCGTGCCCAAATCCAGTGCTCCGCCAAGCACACCCTGGATGGCGGCAACAACCTGCGGCGGCGCCGGCAGCGGCGGGAATCCAGGCGGCGAGACCACGTAGGGCAGCTGTTTGATCGGTGCGGACGATACTGCCACGTAGCCGGTCGGATTCGGTCCCGTCGGAGCAAAGTTGAAGCTCTCCAGCGGCGGTGACAGTACCAGTTCATTGGTGGGCGTTCCCGTCGCCGCGTCGATATAAATGGCTGGAGGAACTCCTGGGTCGGGCTCCTCAAACAACGCATAATGCCTCATGTACAGGCGCAAATGAGTGGCCTGCTGCACGAAGCTGCGTCCCACGGGCACACCGGCGGCATTGCCCGGTCCTACCTGAGCGCTTGCCGGCGGCGTGACCATAGTGGCCACTACGAGGGCAGCGAGACCTGCGAACAACATTCTTGCGAAGCGCTTCATTTCTTTTTTCCTTTTCGTGTTACTTGATCCTTTCGGAGGATCAGGCCTTTTTTTGAACAGCAATTTCCCGCTCACTAAAGATCAAGCTGGCGCGCAACGACGGTGTTGACGAGCCCCCGTTTCATCGAAACGGTCGGTGGGCGTGGGCCACCCGTCCCGGCGTACCTGCGTGACTTCGCAGATACGCCGCAGCGCGCTTTCGACTATTGGTTTGGCACCAGGTAGCCTTGCAGGGTGACAAGGCCGTTTGAGCACTCAGCATTGCTCAAAGTCCAAGTCGGAGCTGAAGTCCCTATAACCGCTGGGTTGAAGTAGAGCCCGCCAGCCAAGTGTTCGGTCTTGCCAATGGTTCCAAGGGAGTCTGAATCGCCATAGGACGAGAATAAGTCGCTGAAGCCAGGCCCAAAAAAATTAAGCTGGCAGGGGTTCCCGCTTATACTAGGACTGGTTATGATGGTGCTCGCGGTCCATTCGATGTCTTTAATGACGAATACGAAACCGGCTGGTATACCGCTGAAACATTGGCTGGTGTTAGAGTCGACCCATGCTGGGCATGGGTTGCCAGTGGTGCGCTGAGTGAGAACAAGTTGCTGGCTGGGTAGCTTGCCCAGATTCAAGAGAGACGCAAGAGCCAGCGTGACTTGCTGGTTGGCTGGAAAAGATACGTTGGCGTTAACGGTGCCGGTAACTGGCACCTGATTGGTAATGTTGGCGTTTACTGACGGTGTGCCGGTGATGCCGACGTTCCACGGGCCGCTCTGGGTTACGGGGAGTGGCGTGTTGGTGACCATGACGGGCGCGCCGCTGCCGGCTGTGGCAGCCTTTTGCGGCAGCAGAGAAATGGCCGATCCGGCGATGACGATCCCGAGACCTGCGAACAACATTCTTGCGAAGCGTTTCATTTCATTTATCCTTTTCTTGCGACCTGATTCTTTTCGAGCATCAGGTCCTTTTTTCTGAATGGCAGTTTCCTGCTCAGTGCGGCTACTTTCTCCGAGGAGCTGCGACATGGCAATGGAGGACGGGTAAAGTTTGAAGCTAGATTGGGTAACGGTGCGGTAACGGCGTAACGCTTTCAAAGAAGAACGGTTATTGAGATTCTGGCGACGCCCAGACGGGCTTTGGAGTAAAATCTCTCCATCCAGCTAGGCCTCTCATGATTCCGGAAGCCCAACGTGTGGATAGCAAGCTGCGCTTTGACGTTTATGAAGCCGATCCCCGCTCCGGGGAACTGCGCAAGCACGGCATTCGAATCCCGCTGGAGGACCGTCCTTTTCGGGCATTGCTCATCCTTCTAAGTCGCGCCAATGAGTTGGTTACACGCGAAGAACTGCAGAAGCAGCTCTGGCCATCGGATATTTTCATTGATTTTGAGCACGGGCTGAATACCACGATCAGAAAGATCCGGCGGGCGCTCAATGACGATGCTGACGAGCCGCGGTTCATCGAAACGGTGGGCGGGCGCGGGTATCGTTTCCTTGCTCCCGTGGAACAACAAGCCGGCGTCGCGTCAGAGCAATCCGCGGCCGAGAGTCGAGGAGCCAAGCCGTTCATCGTTCCCCAGGACGCGCAAGACGCTGCGGTCGCAGTAGAACCGGCTTCGCCTGAGACCAAGAAAATCTACATCGGCAATCGACGCCTCATGGTGACCATTGTCGCAGGCGCGGCCGTTTTGCTACTAGCTTACGCGTTTCGGCCCGTGATGCCATTGCCTCGGGTCAGCCGCATTGTGCAGCTCACAAAATCCGGCGGAGCCTGGCCAAGAGAGCCTCTCTATACCGATGGCCCGCGCGTTTATTACCAGTCGTTAGACGAAAAAGCAGGGGAAGCAGACACTTCGATCAGACAGCTGCTCCTGAACGGCAATGAAGATACGCTTGTCGGCATCCCCGGCCGGTTTCTCGTTCGCGGTCTCTCCCCGGATGACACCGAGTTTCTCGCCACTTCTCTCATTGGCGGACAATCTACTGTCTGGAGGATACCTGTCGCCGCCAGTGGTTCGCCGCGCCGGGTCGGCAACCTCGTAGCCGAGGATATCGCCTGGTCACATGACGGCAACTGGTTTGCCTATGTGCAAGGCACTCAGCTTTTCCTGGCGAATGCCGATGGATCATCGTCGCGTCTTTTGGCTAGCGTCCCGGTTGTTTCCGCAGAAATTGACAACGTGCGCTGGTCCCCGGACGACCGCCAACTCCGCTTCACCCTGATTGGCGCTGGGCTTGGGGGTACTCTGACTTCCCCGACAACAACACAACTCTGGGAGGTTGGCGCGGATGGCCACGGTCTCCACGAGATGCATTTCAAGTGGCCAGGCAATGCGATGGAATGTTGCGGTGAATGGACCCTTGACGGACGCTACTTTGTGTTTCAGTCGCATCGCGAAGGCCTTTTCAATCTGTGGGCGCTGGAAGAGAAGTCAGACTGGTGGCGGCGGGCCAATCGCGATCCCGTGCAACTGACTTTTGGCCCTATGAACTATTATCAGCTAATTCCCAGCCGCAACGGCAAGAGTATCTTCGCCATTGGTGCGCAGCCGTCCGGGGAACTGGTTCGTTACGATGCCGCCCGGAAAGATTTTGTTCCTTTTTTAGGCGGACGCTCCTTTGATCGCCTGGCATTTACCCGCGACGGCCAGTGGATGGCATATGTGGACTATCCGGAAGGGACGTTATGGCGGGCCCGCAGCGATGGCACGGAGCCGCTCCAGCTTACCTTCCCTCCTTTGCAGGTCGGGTCCCCGCGGTGGTCTGCAGACGGCAAGCGGATTGCTTTTCACGCCAAGCTGCCTGGACAGTTGTACAAGGCTTACGTGATTTCCGCAGGGGGCGGCAACCCGGAACCTTTTCCTGCAGAACCATTGTCTGAAGCGAGTCCGGACTGGATGCCGGCCGGCGATTCCCTGATTTACAGCCGCGCCTACAGAGCGGAAGATCCGGCGCTTTTCCAGTATGATCTGCGATCCGGGCGGAGCGAAAGAATTCCCAGAACGGACGGCCTGTATGGGCCGATCTGGTCGCCGGATGGTCGTCACCTTTCGGTGGTTGACCCCGCCACCGACCTTCTAATGCTTCTTGACCTCAAGACGGGCAAACGGACCAAGCTCGTCGCCCCTTTAAGGTGGCCGGCTTGGTCGGCGGATTCGCAATATGTCTATTTCAAGAGAGACGAGAGCAACTGGATCTTCCGTGTGCGTGTGCCCGATGGGAGCGAAGAAAAGGCATTGGAAATACCCTTCCGCCCGGCTTCATGGACTTTCACATTGGCACCAGACGGCTCCCCGATCGTGCTGCGTGAGCATGGCCGCTACGACGTTTACTCGCTCTCACTTTCGGTTCCGTGACACGAAGTGGTTGATTAGATGACGGCGTCGGCTCCTACTCCCGAGTAGACTTGGTTGCTGTTCGACGGAAAAGCGAAGAGAGGAGTACGAGTGGGGAGTGAGGGCGGCGAAGAAGACGAGAAACAGTGGCGAGTGACAGGAGTGAAGAGTTGAAGGTTCAGAGTTGAAAGTTGATAGTTAGGAGAGCCAGCGAGGAGGGAGCAAGTCCTCAGGGGCTGAAGCCCAAGTTTATCGCGCCGGGCCTGTGTGGCAGGAGGCAGTGGCGAGTGGCGGGTAGCGACTGGCGAGTAGCGAGTAGCGAGTGACGAGTGGAGAGTGGTGGGAGTAAAAAGTTGAAGATTCAAAGTTGAAAGTTCGCGAAGCAATGGAGGCTGGCAGAATGGAGTTTGTAAAGAGGGAGTCCACCAACTGACGAGGCAATGCCTAATTAACGCATTAATCAGAAAACTGAGCGTCAATGTCCGGTAATGCAGCTACACAGCCAAGTGGACCGCCATGGCGCATCAAGTTTTGGGCTTGCCCTCGATGTGCTTGGACTCGACCACTTCAGCGCCTACTCACAGTGCTTCGTTGGCGTTGCGTTGGCCATGGTGTGCGCGTTAGCCATGTAAGCCGTCGAATTGCTAAACGCGAATGTGCTTCCAGTGCAGGTGATCGGTTGCAGGCGAACAAAGTTGAAACTCAACGTTGGGGATAGCTTGGAGCCCTTCGGTTCATTCATAGCCGTATTCACGGTAACAACGAGATCGTTCACTGCTTTATTGTATGTGTTGACGCTTTCGACCAGCTTGTTATAGCGGTCCACGACTTTGCTGCGCGCTGATTCACTTTCCAAAAGAGCTTTTATCACCACATTCTGACCTTCCAAAGCAACATCCGCCAACAGCCCCTCCGCCGCCGAAACAGTCATCGCGTCTTGTAACTGGCGCAGTGCGTAAATCCCCGCGTGTCTTTCCTCTCTCTCCCCTAATTCGGTGGTGCAATGGGTGTTGGCTATGCCCATTTGCCCGCGTCCTCCCTCCACTGCGTACCAACGAATGAACTCAGCGAGCTTGTCCCGTTGTAGAGAAATCCTTTGGTATTTGTCCTTCCCGCCGATGAAATAGTCCACGCCCTCTTCCTGTGTGCCATCCCTGTACTTTTTCATGGCCTCGTCGTAGTCGGGCTTGCTGATTTCTTCGGTTTTGTAAACCGCATCCAATCGAGCCGCCATCCGATCAAATTCGATGCACGGCTGCGGCTCGTCAGGAACAAACGTCCTTTGCACGGGAATAGCCTGTTTCCTTTGCTGGGCCAGCATCGGGCCGGACATAAGTAAGATCGCTACGGAGATTAGAATCGCTCTCATACTCCGCCTCCTTCGCCCTAATTATGGAATTGCTGCTTTGGTTGACGCCTTCTTCAAACAGTTCCACAAGCGGCCAGGATAAGCAAGTGCGCTGCTCACTCCGCTGCGTATGCTTTCGCAGCAACCCTCCTCGGTTACTCAAGTGATTCGTTCGACTCTTTAATCGCATTCGGCCACACACCAGTTGCTCCTTTGGAGTCGGACAGGAAGACGATGGAGAATCTTATCCCCAGAGAGGTTTACGACATTGATGACAGCGGATACCCTGCAGTTGGGAGAGTATCTGACGCAAGAGGAAGCTGGGGCCCGGATCGAGCAAATGTTTCGCTTGTAAATGCAGATTCGTTGGTCACCTGCTGCCGCTGAAGATTTTTTCCGCATCGTTGAATACATCCGCCAAGAGAATCCGCCTGCCGCTGAACGCATCGCCAAGACCATCTACGAAAGCTGGTTCGCTGAAGACTTTTCCTTATCGTGGCAGGACAGGCCGCGTAGAAGGCACGCGCGAATTGCCCCTGCCGTCGCTGCCTTTCGTGGTGGTTTACCGGGTCGTGAGAGATGTGGTGGAAATAGCGAGCGTAATACACGGAGCGCAGAGATGGCCGCCGAAGGATTGAAGGATGGGGAGCCGCGCCGCAAACCAAATTCGCTCTGCTGCCTAAGCCCGCTTGGTTCGTAGTAGAGTTTCTCGCAACGTGATCAAGATAGTTCGGTAAGGAGGGCTTGCATTTCGGAGCGGGCGTGCTCATTGCCCTTTTTGACGGCGGCGGCGATGCCGTTAGCAAGCACGCGCTTTGCTTCTTCGATGCGCTGCTCGCGGGCCAGGAGTTGGCCGTAAATGAGATAGGCGGGGATGTAGTCGGCGTTACGCTCGAGGAGAGCGCGAAAATGCAGGTCGGCGGCAGAGGGGTCGCCGTCGTTCATGCACTCCAGGGCGAGGCCGTAGCGGGAGAAGGCGTCGTCCGGTTTCGTAGCGACGAATTCTTCGAGCGTCTGGCGGCGGGTTTTCTTTTGTTCGGTCACCGGGTGGTCTCGTATTATACGGGGGCGGAAGAGAAGGCGTCAAAATTGAGCGCGAGACGAGGGTGCGGATGAAACGGAAGAACGTTGGCAAGGATTCCCGTGAAGCGCAATTGCAGGGGAAGCCGGTGAGCGCGTCGCGCTCAGAAATGACAGAAATCGTTCTGCCGGCGCAGACGAACCCGCTGGGGAAGCTGCTGGGCGGGCAAGTAATGCACTTGGTGGACATGGCGGCAGCCATGGCGGCGCACCGGCATTCCAACAGTTATGTGGTGACTGCATCGGTGGACCACATCGATTTTCGAAATCCCGTAAATCTTGGCGAAATCGTGATGCTGCATTCGCAGGTGAACCGAGTCTTCCATACGTCCATGGAGGTGGGTGTGGAGGTGTATTCGGAAAACGCGATGACCGGCGAACGCAAGCACACCACGACGGCGTTTGTGACGTTTGTGGCGATTGACGAGCACACAGGGAGGCCGAAACCGGTGCCGCCACTGATTTTGAAAACGGCGGAGGAGCGGCGGCGGTTTCGGGAGGCTGCGGAAAGGCGGAAGACGCGGCTGGCGCTCCGATACGGCACGGATTCAAGAAAGAGAAAGTAGAACACAGCGTTACGGACTGAGACTTTCGCGCACTTCTTTGGCGACAGCCAAAGCCTGCTCGACACAAGAGCCGATGGCCGGCCCGCGCAAGTAATTACCGGTCAGCCAGACGCCCGGGAAGCGGGCCAAAAGTTTTGCGACCGCGGCCAGCCGGTTGCCGTGGCCGAGATTGTACTGCGGAAGAGCGCGCGGCCAAATCGTGACACGCGAGAAAACGGACCCGCTCTTGATGGAGAGCAAAGCCGAGATTTCGCGATGGACGAGGCTCGCGATTTCTTCGGGCTTCAGCGTTGCGGCTGCGGGATCGGTTGTTCCGCCCACGAAACTGGTGAGGAGGGCGTGTCCCTCGGGCGCGCGGCCGGGGAAGAGTGAAGAATTCCAAACCGTGCCGAGAACGCGAAGCCCGGCGGAACGTGGCACAAGGAAACCGAATCCCTGCAGAGAGTGCCCGACATCGTTCTTGCGATAACCCAATGAGACCACTGCGACGGCGGCATATTCGATGGGGGCGAGGAGCGATTCGAATGACGAATCGAGCTGGCCGAGCAGCTTTGCCGTTACGTCCGTAGGCGTAGCTAAAATCAATGATTTGGCGGAAACGGCTTCCGCTCTGCCGTCGCGTGAAAGACGGACATCAAACGAACCGTCATTTTGCCGAGAGATTCCTGTGACGCGTGTTTGGGTGCAGAGCGCAGCGCCAAGCCGATTCGAAAGCGCGCACACGAGCGTTTCATTGCCTTCGCGGAAGGTTTGCAACGTGGGGCGCTCGCGGGAACCTTTCTTGGCTTTGGCAAGACGCAACATACCGCGAACGATGCTTCCGGTTGTTTTTTCGGCTTCGTGGAGTTGCGGGAAGGCGCTGCGAATGCTGAGCCGCTCCGGATCGCCCGCGTAAATGCCGGAAACAAAGGGGGCGACGAGGCGATCGAGAAGCTGCGGAGAGAATTTTCTGCGGACGAAGGCGGCGACGGATTCGTCGGGATCAGGAGGGACGGTTTTGCCGAAGATGTCGCGCAAGAGGGCCCATTTGGTTTGTGCGTTGATGAGCGAGCTGGTGAAAAAGGCAGGCGGGCTCAAGGGAACCGGGTGAAGTGCGCCGTCGATTAGGACATAACGTGGAGCTCGCGGCGGCGCTTGCAGGAGTTGATCGGAAATGGCGAGTTCAGCGCATAGTTCGCGGAGCGCGGCGGTCCCGGCAAAGCTTTGCGGGCCACGTTCGAGGAGGAAGCCATCGCGAGCGATGGAATGGATGACACCGCCGGGACGCGCACTGGCCTCGACCAATTGCACTTCGATACCGGCCTTCTGCAGGGCATAAGCGCAGACGAGGCCGGAGATGCCGCCGCCAACCACCAGTGCTGGGACGCGATGGGTCACGGAGATGGGAGCATCCTCGCGGGATCAGAGAGTTTTCGAAAAGAGCGGCTTGGCATCGAGCTTCTGTTTTTCGAGATAGGGATCGAAAACCATGGCGAGATTGCGAATGAAAATGCGGCCGAGCCAAGTGGCGCGGATCTCGTCGCGCTCCAAAAGCACGAGGCCATCCTGGCGGGAGGAGTCAAGGTGGCGCAGTTCCTGCGCAAAATACTGGTCAAAGTCCACGCCGAACTCTCGGGAAATTTCGTCTTTGATTACGACCGTGTGGCAAAGCAGACGGCTGATCACGGCGCGCCGCAAGCGATCCTCGTTCGAAAGCTGATAGCCGCGCATGGTGGCAAGGCCGCGCTCTGTGACGGCTTTTTGCCACGAGGGGATGTCGCGATAGTTTTGCGCGTAGGCGTCCTGGATGCCGCTGATGGCGGTGATGCCCATGCCGTAGAGGTCGGCGCCGGCTTTGGTTGTGTAGCCCTGAAAATTGCGGTGCAGCGTGCGGTTCCGCTGGGAGACGGCCAGTTCGTCGCCGGGCTTCGCGAAGTGGTCCATGCCGATGTAGAGATAGCCGGCCTCAAGAAACTTGAGGAGCCCGGTGCGGAAAATTTCAAACTTTTCCATGCCTTCGGGAAGATGCGCGGCAAAGGAGCCCTGCTGCTTTTTGAGCCAGGGAACGTGCGCATAGCTGAAGAGAGCGACGCGATCCGGAGCGAGCTCAAGGATCTGGTCCACGGTGTGGGCAAAACTATCCGGTGTCTGGTAGGGAAGGCCGTAGATCAGGTCGACGTTAATGCTGTCAAAGCCGAGTTGGCGCGCGGCGAAGAGTAAGTCCCGCGTCATTTCGAATGGCTGAATGCGGTGAATGGCCTTCTGCACATCGGGATGAAAGTCCTGGATGCCCATGCTCAGACGGTTAAAACCCAGCTTGCGAAGTGTTTCGAGATGCTGCCGAGAGGTGACTCGCGGATCGACTTCGATGCCGATTTCGCTGTCGGGGGCGAACTGGAAGTGCTCCCGCGTGAAACCGAACAAATCCTCGATTTGTTCCGGCGTCAGGTAAGTGGGTGTGCCGCCGCCCCAATGAAATTGTACGACCGGGCGATCTTTGGAGACGCTGCGGCTGATGCGTTCCGTTTCACACTTGAGGATATCAAGATACGGCGGCGCCACGCTCTTATCCTTCTGGATGACGACATTGCAGGCGCAGAAGAGGCAGAGGCTTTCACAGAAAGGAATGTGCATGTAAAGCGAGACAGGCGTTTTGGCGCGCTCGGCTGCTTCATGCACTCTTTCGAGATCGGCGGGCCCGAAATCGTCGTTCCAGACGGGGGCCGTGGGATAGCTCGTATAGCGTGGCCCAGGGCGATTGTACCGCGAAAGAAATTCCTGGCCGACGCGGAGCTCGTCGCGCATTTGCTGAAGGCTGGGGCGGGCGAGGGTCATGGCGATGGTCTCTTACCGCACCGGTGCAGCGGGCCTGGCATCAAGCACCACAGCGCCCTGGCACGTGTCGATAAACAGCTTGGCATTTTCAACGGGCGTTTGCTGCAGGATTCCGTGGCCCAGATTGAGGATGTGGCCTCGTCCCCAGAGAGAGCCGATGGTGGCGAGCGTCACGTCGCGAATTTTTTGCGGCGGG
>WNFC01003424.1_pt1 | contig 19629 bp, 15 predicted proteins | sample 5400541 | NCBI WGS metagenome assembly WNFC01 (sample SAMN13153342, study PRJNA577476) | soil metagenome | isolation source: 120 cm saprolite under Douglas fir tree site 2 hole 2 replicate 1 | place: USA:California | collected 2015-04-18 | reverse complement strand
AAAATGCCTACCAGTTCTCCATTGCGCAGTACCGGCAAAGCGCCGATGCGGTTTTCCATCATCAGACGGGCGGCCTCGAGCACGGTGCGGTCAGCTTCAATGGAGTACACCCGGCGATCCTTCACCAGATCGTAAATCGGCGCCATAGAAAACTCCTTCAAATCGGGTATTTGGAAGCTTGGCACGGGAAATCCCCTCCGCTAAAAACAATTTTAGCGGAGGGAAATGAAACCAGTGTCCGGTTTATGGCTTGGCGGCGGCTGCGATCGGCTTGGCCGCGGGCTTGGCAGCGCCGACCGGAATCATCGCATGCTCATACGGCGTGCCCGCCCACATCATGTAAGGCTTGGTGGGATCGGCATCGGCGGTCTCGCTCAATCCCAGCGACTTGGCTCCCGGTCCGACGATCATGACATGAGGTCCGGTCACCACCCAGTGGTTGTCGGCTGTTTTTTTCTCCGCCGTGGGATCGGTGTTGCTGGCGCCCTTGTCGCCAGCAAGCATGTAGCTGAGGCCCAGCTTGTCGGGCGGAGTTTCCTTCTTCATCATCGCGTCGAAGAAAGCCATGCTGTTAGCATCGGCGCACATGGGAGTGTCCGTGATTACCATGCAGGTGAAGCCGTTCTTGCTTTCGCGAAGCGTCTTCATGGTGCCGTCTTTTTCATAGCGAGCAACGCCAGCGTCTTTGGCGATGGCCTTCGGCGCGGCCGCAAGGGCTTTGGCGGTGTATCCGGCGTCGGTAGCGCCGGTTTTCTTGGGAGCCATTTTCGCCATATCCATATCCTGCGCAGCGGCGAAACCGGTGAGGGTGAGGAGCGAGAGAGCGAGAGAAATTCGAGGGAACCGCATGACCACCTCCGTCGAGTTGGTGAAAATTTGTCTCTGGGGTTCGAGCAGCAGCATTCTACCGCGTTCTAGTTCGGGTTGGTAAGGTCTCTCCGTTCGGACTGCCCGCTCAATCGGGAAGGGCACGACTTAAAGTCGTGCCAGTCTCCGCGCGGCAAGGATTGGCGGCTTTAAGCCGCTGAGGTCGGCTGTTCAATCCCTGTGCTGGAAAGCAAACTCCAGCGGTTAAAAGCCGCAAATCTCCCCAAGCCTGTCGGCACGAGTGGAACTCGTGCCCTTCCCGATTGTGGATCACGCGATTCCGACACTCTGATTTTGTCCGTCATTTCGAGCGGAGCGGATCGTGAAACGATTCTCGTAGTCGAGAGACCTGCTGTTGGGGCCAACCCGCCCTTCGAGTCTAGGTTAGGATTGATATGTTATTCGACATTCGGTGCGTCACTTGAATCTTAGTTGGCGGACGGGTGGCAGGTAGAGGGTTGGATTCAATGATCGAAAACGGCGACCAGTTCAATGTTTACAAATATATCGACCCACGAAACTTTGAGCCTTTTTACTATGGCAAAGGCCAGGGTTCCAGGCAGTTCTCACACCTCCTAGATGCTTCGGACTGTGAGAAAACGACAAAGATCAATGAAATACGGAAAGAGGGGCTAGAGCCAATAATACGCGTGGTCGCCAAAGGGCAAACTGAAGAGCAAGCCTTGCTGGTTGAGAAAACGTTGATCTGGCATTCTCGCGGACTGACGAATGTTGCAACCGGTCACTTCAGTGGGAAGTTCCGACCAGCCAACACTTTTCATCGGAGACTTCCGGACTTCGACTACGCAAACCAAGTGCACTATTTCAACGTTGGTGACGCCAAACATCGACGTTGGGGAGACAACGTAAATTACGGCTATTTGGGGGCTGGTCAAGGCAAGGCTTTCCGCGACGCGATAAGGGGGCTACACGGAGGAGACATAGTGGTCGCCCGCATGAACGGTGTCGGCTACGTCGGGATCGGCCGGGTGATGTCGGAAGCGACTCCGGCGAGGGATTTTCGAGTCCCGAATTTTGCATTAAATCAGGAAGCTCGCGGAAAACTGCTCATCGACATCGGGCTTTCAACTGCCGTCGACGATCAGTGGGACGACGACATCCGATGCGAATACATGGTTTCGGTAAAGTGGATCAACACAGTGGGCCGCGAACAAGGCGCACTGGAAAAAGAACGCGGGCCTCTTTGCGCAACGAGGAACAACCCGCGCCAGTCTTGCCAACCGGCCAAACACGATTGCATATATTGAGCGTTGTTTCGACGTCAACATCGAACTGCTTGCGAACGACAAAGAAGAGGGCCTTTAGAGACCGCGAACCTCCTGCCATTCCCCGAAACCCCGACAGCAGGTTTCTCGACTGCGCAGATCGTTTCACGATCCGCTCCGCTCGAAATGACAGACAAATTTATGGCGCCGGGAATCAAATGACCTGCTCCGTCAGCCCGACCGGTCCGCTCCCAACCTCACGACTTACATCGCGTCTCCTCTTTTCCGCAGAAACGCGGGCACATCCAGATCCGCCTGCTCGAAATTCGCGATCATGGCGTTGCGCATGTTGTCGAGGGAGACGACCTCGGCTGGCGCTGCCAACCGTGATCTTCACCGCGTCTTTCATCTTTTCATCCAGCACGGCGCCGAAAATGATGTTGGCATCTTCGTCGGCGGCGCTTTGGATGATGCTGCATGCCTCTTGAACTTCGGCCAGCTTCAGAGATGCCGAGCCGGTGATGTTAATCAGGATGCCGCGCGCGCCGTCAATGGCTCCGGCTTCGAGCAGCGGCGAAGCAATTGCCTTTTGTGCGGCTTCGGTGGCGCGGCGCGAACCGTTGGCGGTGGCCGTGCCCATGACGGCATATCCCATGCGCGCCATGATCGCTTTCACGTCGGCGAAGTCGCGGTTGATGATGCCGGGGATGGTGATGATGTCGGAAATTCCCTGCACGCCTTGACGGAGAATGTCGTCGGCGACGCGGAAGGATTCGAAGAAGCCAGCGTCTTGAGCGACGGCTAGCAGTTTTTCGTTGGGGATCACGATGGTGGTGTCCACCGAATCCATGAGCTCGGCGACTCCACGCTCGGCTTGCTGCATGCGGCGCTTGCCTTCAAAGGCAAACGGTTTGGTCACGACCGCGACCGTCAGCGCGCCCATTTCGCTGGCCAGCGAGGCGATGATTGGAGCCGCGCCGGTGCCGGTGCCGCCGCCGAGGCCCGTGGTGACAAAGACCATGTCCGCGCCTTCCATGGCTTCGATGAGCTTGTCGGAATCTTCGAGCGCGGCCTTGCGGCCGATTTCGGGATTGGCGCCAGCGCCGAGCCCGTTGGTGAGTTTCACGCCCAGCTGAATTTTCATGGAGGCGCGCGACATGCGCAGCGCCTGCAGGTCGGTATTGGCCACGATGAACTCGATGCCGTCCATGCCGGCATCAATCATCCGGTTGACGGCATTACCGCCGCCTCCACCCACGCCGATGACCTTGATGCGGGCGTCGTTGCGGGAATCGTCGGTGTAGTTGATGCGAATTTCGTTGGATTCTTTTTTCACACAGCACTCCTGTAGATCGTCGTTGGTCGTTCGTCGTCGGTCGTTGGCCTCTTGCTCCTAGCTACTAGCTTCTGGCTCCCAGCGAGAATCAAACGACTTTGACCGCCAAGGTCGCAGAGATTAGCGCGAAGGTCGCAAAGAAGAGCGCTCTTCATTTGTGTGCTTTGCGAAGCCTTCGCGTACTTTGCGGTTAAAGGCTTTTCGTTTGCTAGTAGCTAGAAGCTAGTAGATTGTTCACGCTCCTTGTCCCACGAACATTGCTTTCAATCTTGAACTCCAGCGCTCATCCTGGATGCCGCGCGCGCTGCGGGCGCGATGGCCGTACACAATCAATCCGAGTACCGTCGCGAACTCCGGTTCAGCCAACGTGAACGGCATTTTTGCAATCGGCGCGGGCCACGCCATCCGTACCGGCTTGCGCAACACCGAGTCCGCGATGTCCATGATTCCGGGCAGACGCGCGCCGCCGCCGGTGATTACCATGCCTGCGGCGCAATGCTCGAGCATCCCGGCATGGCGCAGGTTTTCCCGCAGCATCTCGAAGAGCTCGCGCGCCCGCGGCTCAAGAATTTCTCCAACCATGCGCTGCGAAACCAGCCGCGATGCACGGTCGCCTACCGAGGGCACTTCAACTTCGTTACCCTCCGGAATCAGGGTGACGATGACGTTCCCAAATGATTTCTTGATCTTTTCGGCCTCCACGATCGGTGTACACAACCCGACGGAGAGATCGCTGGTAAAGTGGTCGCCGCCTACGGGCAGCACCGCGCTGTGGCCCACCGACCCTTCTTGGATAACGACAACGTTGGTCGAACCCGCGCCGATGTCGGCCAGGCAGATGCCGAGTTCGCGCTCGTCGGAACGCAGCACGGAATCGGCGCAGGCCAGCGGCTCAAAAATAGTGTCATCTACGTGCACCCCGGCGCGGTTCACCGCGGTGATCACATTCTGCGTGGCGGAGGCCGCTGCGGTGATCATGTGCACACGCACCTCTAGGCGAGTGGCGATCATGCCCAGCGGATCATGCACACCGTGCTGGTCGTCGAGAATGAATTCCTGCGGCAAGAGATGGAGCACTTCGCGGTCGGGCGGAAGTGGAATGGCGCGAGCTTTATCCACGGATTGACGGATCTCATCGCGGCCGATCTCGCGCGGACGGTTGCCGAATATTAAACCCCCGTGGGTATTGATTCCGCGCACGTGCGAACCAGCCACGCCCAGGATTGCGTGCTCAACCGCAACCCCGGCGCTGTCCTCCGCCTGCTCGACCGTCTTTTGAATGGAGGCAACCGCTTTGTCGAGATCAACGATGATGCCTTTCCGTGAACCGCGTGAATCCCCCAGCCCGTGACCGCGGTAGCGCAGACCGTTCTCCGTAATTTCGGCGACCAGAACACAGGTCTTGGCGCTGCCTACGTCAATGGCGGTCAAAAAATTTCCTTGCGACTTCGACATTGTTACTGGGTCCCCTGTCCTTTCATAACCGCTGGGCTTGGCTTTTGCGGCTTGGAGGGTGATTTGGAAGTGCTGGAGCCTGCCCCTGTGTGCGGCGCTGGCTTGACAGCGGCATGTTTCGCTGGGGTCCACCGTTTGTGCCAGCGTGTTTTCCCCGCGGGCTTGCTCGACGCAGCCTTGGGCACGACCACGGGCGGAGATTTCGCGGGCTCGCGATTGACCAGCGCAGCCGGCTTCACTCCCGCCGACATCGCTGCCCGAACCGCCGCGGTCGAAAGGGCCGGTTGACGTTCCACGCCGCGCATATCGGGGTTCACGATGATCTGCCGCTCATAGCGCAGGTCCACCGACTCCAGTTTCTGGAATTGCTGCCGCCATTCGCGCAAGTGCGCAACGTAAATTTTGAAGCGATCGAGATAATCCGACGACCCGAGGTGCACCAGGACTTCGCCCTCGGGATCATTGGCGAGGACTTTGACGTCTTCCGGATCGGTAAGGTCAACCTCGCTCAAATCCTTCGAGTAATTCCCTCCGCCGGAATCGAGCTCGCGAACTAGTTGGTTGTAGATCTTCATCCTGGCTGCCCGCGTAGAAAGAGGCTCGCCCGTGTTCATGCCGACGATTACCGGAAACGAATATTTCTTTTTGCTGGAAAGGTCCATCAGTGTGCCGCCGGCGTCAGTCAACAAGACTTTGGAGCCGACCCGGGCGAAGGCCACCGGGGTGCGCTCGTGGATCTGGATGCTGATGCGGTTGGGGGAGAAGCGCATCACACTGGCCGACTCGACCCACGGAATCTGTTCGAGCTGTTTCTGGCGCTGGTCGAGGGGAATAAAGAAGACGTTGCGGCCGATGTCCCCTCCCATCACTTCCATGACTTGGCCACGGGTCACGTTGCTAAGTCCGGCCATTTCGATGTCATCGCTGGATTCAAGGCTGAAGCGCCAGGAATGCTCGCCATAGTGGTAGAGCGAGGCGGCGCCGACCGCGCCTGCGGCAGCAACGGCAATAGCCAGCAGCGCCCACAGCAGGCGAGTGGCGGTTTTTCGGGAAAGCGAACTGCGGCGGGCAGGTACGCGTTTTTGCGCCCGCAGAAATGGCGGTTCCTTCTCTACGTCCAAGTCGAGCAGGCGAACGTCGTCCAGGTCGTCGCGCGCCGGTTCGTCGGGCGTGGAGTACAACTCTTCCTGGATGGTGGAATCACTTCTTCGCGCCATCAAGCAGGTCAGTTGTCGTGGGAACCGCTGAGCAAATTCACTATAACTTTATTCGCGGGGAGAGAGATAGATAAAAGTTGATTCATTTTGCACAGGGGAGAAGATCAGGCTCTAGGCTCTAGGCTCTAGGCTCTAGGTTCTGGGCTCTGGGCTCTAGGTTCTGGGACCTGCCCCAAAAAAATACCCGGGGTTGCTGAAGCCTAAAGCCCGAAGCCTAGAGCCTGCTCTGCTATCATTCCCACTCTCCATGAATCCCATTCTTCTCAGCCTGCTGCTGGGCACGGCGGCTGCCGCCGCGAACGTGCTTGGCGGAACCATTATCGTCCAGAGAAACTGGGGCCGCTCCTATCTCAAATATTTCGTGGCCTTGGGCGCGGGATTCATGCTGGCCACGGCAGTGCTGGAAATCATTCCCGCCAGCTTCGCCCTTCGTGAAAAAGACGCTCCCATCCTGATCCTCGCGGGATACCTGATTACCCATTTTTTTGAGCACACGGTCACGCCGCATTTTCACTTCGGCGAGGAAACCCACGCGGATCAGTTCGTCGCCGCGCACAAAGGCTACTCGGTCCTGCTGGGACTGGTGATTCACACTTTTTTTGACGGAATCGCGATTGCGTCTGGTTTTATCGTCTCGAACTGGCTGGGATGGGTAATCTTTCTTGCCGTTTTTCTGCACAAAATTCCAGAGGGTTTCACCATTGCCTCGGTCATGTTGGCCAGCGGGCGCAGCCGGCGTTTGGCTTTGGGGGCCTCGGTGCTGCTGGGAGCGGCCACATTTGCCGGCGTGCTGACTATGGCTCTGTGGAGGCGCCACGTCGGCATCGGCCTGCCGTTATCTGGAGGGGTAACGATCTACGTAGCTGCTTCAGACCTGATGCCGGAAGTGAACCGCGAGCCGGGAGGAAAAATGGCGCTGGTGGTACTCCTGGGTGTAGCGATCTTCTTTCTGCTCGACCGCCTGGTTCACTGATCGGGATTGTGAATCCTAGCCGCTCCAGCACGGGCGAAACTCCCGTGCCTTCAAAACCTGACTTAGTCCACCGTGTGTTTAGCGGTGTAACCTTCGCGGGCGCTCACCTGGAACTTCACCTCTTTGCCTTTCTGGTCTTTGATCGTCAGGGGTCCGCCGTTCTCAGCCACAACGTCCACTTTGAGCTTGCGGTAGGTGCCATCCAGTTTGGTATTGGTGGGATGGTAAATGATGGTGTATTGGTGGCGAATGTCTTCGCCAATGTCTCTGAAAGCGTCCACCATGTCTCCGGTGAACCGGGGCTGGTAGAAGCGGCCTCCGGTGAGTTTGGCGAAGGTCTGCATCTCGTTGTCAGCTTGCAGGTAGTCGATGGTTCCCATGTGCAAACTGGCCATGCCATGCGAATACCCCGTGCACCCGTGGGTTTCGCAGTATTCCCTTAGCTGCCAACCGATGCTCATTGGGTAGATCGTAATGTCGTGCGTGCTCTTGACTTTCTTGAGTATCTGATCGAGCGTTAGTTTCAATCCGGTGTCAATGCCGGTGCTGACCAGGATCACATACTTGTGTCCTTCGACACGATCCAGCCGGTCAAGCGTATCGTAGAGAGCCTCGAACTCCCAGGTTTCGGAAAAACTGGGTATGCGCAGGCCGTTTAACGCCGCCCGGATTGCGCTCTTATCCTGCGTGAAATCGACCAGCATGTCCGGCTTCATGTCATAAGAGACGATCGCGACCCAATCATCCTTCTTCAGGGTGCTGGTGAAGGCATAAGAAGCGTTCAGAGCCTCATACAGGAGCTGGTACCATCCAGTATTGGCGAACTCAACCAGCAAGACCACGGTTATTGGCGCTTCCTCGATCTTGAAGTCGTGGATTGTCTGCTGGGTGCCGTCTTCGTAAAGACGGAAATTCTCCTTTTTCAGATTCGGAATAAACTGCCCGTTCTTAGTGGTGACCAGGACTGGAACTGTGACCACGGGGACATCTACGTGGATGGAGTAATCTGGCATGCCCTCGATTCTCTTGGGCCTCTCGGGAGGAGGCGGAGGCGGCGCCTCTTCGCCCTTCTTGGGGATGGCATAAGGGCCGGTGTCACTGTTAGGACCGCCGGCTTCGGGGGGGGCCTCCTGCTGGTTGGGGTTCTGCTGATTGGGCTGAGTTTGGGACGATTGACCTTGCGACGGTTGATCCTGCGACTGAGCCTGCGCCGCCGATAGGGATACCTCTGCCAGCAGGCTGAGCACCAATACCCACAGCAGGAAACTTGCGCAAAAACTGCTCATTCGCCAGATTTTTTTCGGAAAACACATGGAAAACATGGGTCGCCTCTAATTACTCGTATGTTAGTATAGACGCTGAACTTCGCGATTGGGATGTTTTGCCCGGCTTGACTCTCCCAGGGGAAATATCAGGAGCAGCGAAGTAGATCTAGTTTTGCGGACCTCTCCGGGGTCGTGCGGGGCGAAATGAAACGAGTTCCTTTCGCGGTAGTGGCGGCGTGGAGTTTTCTATTCTCTTCCCTGGTTTATTCTCAAGAAGCCTATTCTCAAGAAGCCCCTTCTCAAAAGACCAAAGCAGTTGAGACTCTGCCTTTGGACCAGATCCACGCGGGAATGCATGGCGTGGCCTACACGGTTTTCCAAGGCACCAAGCCTGAGTCCATGGTTGTAGAAGTTCTCGGCGTGTTGCGTAATGTCAACGGGCCGAAAGGTGACATCATTCTGGTGCGGCTCGGAGGCGCCAAGGTCGAGTACACCGGCGTGGTGGCCGGCATGAGCGGGAGTCCTGTATATTTCGATGGAAAGCTGGCGGGAGCGGTGGCATTCCGCATCGGCGAATTTTCGAAGGAGCCGATTGCCGGAGTCACGCCCATCTCCGAGATGCTCGAGATCAGCGCCCTCGACACTACTCCGGCAAATGTTCCGGTGCAGGCGAAGTCGGTTCCCGCAATCGCTGCCAAGACGTCCGGACCCGGAGTGGCTTCTCTTCCGGCCCAGAATTTCGCCAACTATCTCAGGCCGATCGACACGCCGCTGGTATTCAGCGGATTCTCGGAAGATTCGATTCAGCTATTTGCGCCGCAGTTTGCGGACCAGGGAATTGTCCCGGTGATGGGCGTCGGATCTACCAGCGACGTTAAGCAGCCTGATCCGCTCGAACCGGGCTCCGCCGTCAGCGCCGTATTGGTCCGCGGGGACATGGACATTGCCGCGACTTGCACCGTCACCTACATTGACACTGAGCACTTGCTAGCCTGCGGGCACCCGCTGCTGCAGTTCGGAATGGTGGACCTGCCCATGACCAAGGCGCAGGTGCTGGCCACGGTTCCCTCGCCGCTGAACGCTTTCAAGATCGTGAACGCGACCGAAACCGTGGGATCGTTTGTCCAGGACCGGCACACCGGAATTCTCGGGGAATTCGGCAAGAAAGCGGGGATGATTCCAGTCACGCTAACCATCCACGGCGGGACCACCGACAAGATTTTCCATTATGAAGTCTTGAACAATGCGCGGCTGAGTCCGATTGCAATGTCCACCACTGTCTATAACGCGCTCCACGGCGTCAATGAGTACGGCGAAGAAACCACCTATTCGGTAAAGGGCGACATCCGGGTGGACGGGTTCCCAGACGTGAAGCTGCAAGACATGTTTTCCGCTGCGGAGGGAACGCAGCCCGCAGCCATGCTGGCGGCCGGTTCCATCGGCGAGAGGTTTGCCCGCATCTATAGCAATCCTTACAGCGCGCCAGCGATTCAAGGCTTGCAGTTGGATTTCGAAGTCACAAAAGAGCGCCGCTGGGCGCGGCTGGAGAGCGCCCGCACCGACGTCAGCGAAGCGCGCCCCGGGGACCAGGTCATGGTTGAAGTGTTGCTGCGGCCGTATCGCGGGGAGGCGGTAATCGAACACATTCCGATTCGTATTCCGACTTCTGCCTCCAAAGGCGCGCTGCATGTGCTGGTCAGCGACGGCGAGATGCTGGATCGTTTGCGGCGCGGAGGGCCTGGGGGCGCGCCCAAGCTCGATCTGGCTTCGACCATCGCTGTGCTCAACGAGCAGCACGTGAACAACCGGGTTTACGTTTCCGTGCTCGACGAAGACCCGGAGGCCATGGTCGCCGATAAAGTCATGCCGGCGCTACCTCTCTCCGTGATGAACGTGATGGATGGACTTCACGGAACGCAGGAGATGGTGGTGCGGGGCGAATCGTCGGTGAGCGAGACGACCACACCTGCGCTGGATTTTGTGGTCTCAGGCGCGCAGTTGCTGACTATCACGATCAAATAATTCCGCTTCCATCAAAGAAGCGCGCCTCGCCCTCCCGGTTTTGGAAAAGGCGGCGGCGTTCCCTAAAAATCACTGATTGAGAGTGTTACTCTAATTTTCCCCAAACGAAAGAGGTCGGTGCCCACGATGTGCTCGCGCAAGCTGGTTACACTCATAGCCCTGTTCCTGGCCGCCGCTTTAAGCGTATTCGCGGAAGGCACGCGGACCTGGGAACAATCGAAATACGAGGATTTCCAGAGGGGCACTCCTCACGGCGTGGCGATCTCAAGCGACGGGACCCTGGAACTGGCGCCCGCTTTTAAGCTGGTAGCGAGCACGCCGGCGAGCGTGGTATGGGCAACCGCCGTCGGTCCGCAGAGTGAAATCTATGCTGCTACCGGAGGGCCAGCGCGGGTTTATCGCATTCTGCCGGGAGGCCAGCCTTCAGCGATTTTCCAGCCGCAGGAATTGCAGGTGCAAGCGCTGGTGGTGGACAAGAACGGAGTGCTCTACGCAGCGACCAATCCGGACGGCAAGATTTATCGCCTCGAGCACAGCGCCGCGAAATCCGCCGGGAAAGACGAGAAGTCCAAAGCTAGATCCGAAGACGAATGGAAGTCTTCCGTCTATTTCGATCCCGGCTGCAAGTACATCTGGGACCTGGCACTGGATGATAGCGGGAACTTGTATGTTGCAACCGGAGACCATGGAGAAATTTTCAAGGTAACGGCAAAAGGAGAGCATTCGCTCTTCTTCAAGAGTGATGAACCGCATATCCGAGTGCTGGCATTCGATGGCCAGAGAAATCTGATCGCGGGCTCGGATGGAAGCGGGCTGATTTATCGCATCACTCCCAAGGGCGAAGGCTTTGTGCTGTACAGCGCGCCCAAGCGGGAAATCACAAGCCTGGCGCTGGATAAAGCGGGCAATATCTATCTGGCAGCGGCGGGAGAAAAACGCAGCGGCGGAGGAGGACCGGCGAATGTCGCCATCTCGCTCCCGGCCCCGAGTCCTGCCTCCGGACCGTCAGGAGGTCCGGAAGCAGGGCCGCCGCCCGCGTCCACGGTGACACTGAGCAGTTCCGCCGCAGCGGTTCCCGGCGGCTCTGAGATTTACAGAATCGCGATTGACGGTTCGCCGGAACGTCTTTGGAGTTCGCGCGATGATCTAGTTTATTCGCTGGCCTTCGACCCGAAGGGCCATCTGCTGGCCGGGACCGGGAACAAGGGGAAGATTTTTGCCGTCTCGGGCCGCGAGGACTACACCGACTTGATCAAAGCCGAGGCCAATCAGGTGACGGCTTTCACCAAAGCGGTGGGCGGCGGGCTTTATGCCTCGACCAGCAATCTGGGCAAGATTTTTCTTCTGAGCGCAGTACCGGACAGGGAAGGAAATTACGAGAGCGACGTTTTTGATGCCCACATTTTTTCCAAGTGGGGCCGGGCAGAATTCCGCGGCAGCGGCAATGTGGAGTTGTTCGCCCGCAGCGGCAATGTGGACAATCCCGACCGCAACTGGAGTGCGTGGAAGAAGATTGATCTCCAGAAAGACTCAGCCGTTACCGCGCCGGCCGCTCGATTTGTGCAATGGAAGGCGGTGTTGCACCCGGGAGACACTGCGCCGCGCGTTGAAAGCGTGGCTCTGAATTATTTGCCGAAGAATGTCGCGCCCGAGTTTGACGATGTGACGGTCATCCCCGGAGTGCGCTACCAGGCGGTGCCGCGCCCGCCAACCGTGGAAGCCTCCCAACGTTTCGATGCTCCTCCGAATCCGATTCACGACCGCCAGTCTGTGGGTGTGAAGTGGACGGTGCATGACGACAACGACGATCAACTGATGCATTCGGTCTATTACCGCGGAGATGGCCAGACTCGCTGGCTGCTGCTGAAGGGCAATCTCGCGGACAAGTTCTACTCATTTGACGCTTCCCTGCTGCCCGATGGCGGATACACGGTAAAGGTGATCGCGTCGGATGGGCCCTCGCACTCTCCGCAGGAGGCTCTTTCAGCGGAGAAGGAAAGTTCGCGCTTCGAGGTGGATACCACCCCGCCGCAGATTGTGGAGCTGAAAGCGTCAGTGCAGGGCGGCGCAGTTCACGTCCAGTTCCGCGCCGTGGATAGTTTCTCTCCTATCAAGCGCGCGGAGTATTCGCTCGATGCGGGCGACTGGCATTTTGTGGAGCCGGTAGATCAGCTTTCGGATTCGAAGTCGGAGAGCTACGATTTTTCTCTGCCGATCGTGGGGGATGCTTCCGGGCAGGAGCATGTTGTAGTGGTCCGAGTTTACGACCGGTACGACAACTTAGTTTCGGCCAAGACGGTGGTACTGGGGAAATAAGCATGACATGGCCGGAGCGGTTCTCGGAACGATTACACATTATTGCGCATGGTGAAACATTCGATGTCGACGCGTTCGTGGCAAAATCAACTCTTCGTCCAGACTTTGTATGGCGCCGGCCGACTCCCCTGACCAGTGGCGTCGAATTTTTCTTAGGCGACGGCCGAGTGATCAGACTTCCGGATCAGGAGCAGATGGCGGTCACGTACCTCAAGTCTCATCGTGATGAGCTTCGAGCGATCGCAGAGCTCCCGGGAGTAGACGCATTCATTCTCGGGCTGGTTTACATTGCGAAGCTGAACGACAGCGATACAGGAGTAGCTTTGGACTGGCCCCGAGACCTCATGTTGGCTGCCATCGACATCGGAATTACTCCCATCCCTTGCATTACATACGATCCTCGTACCGAACCAGAGCCGTGTGTTTCTTTTTGTTTGGCCGGAACGTTCGATCCCGACGAGGTCACTCGTAGAGTAGGAGCGGTTCCCTCCGAAACTGCGCGGGCAGGTGATTCGATTGGGAACAGCGGGAGAAAGAGAAAGAATAGCTTTTGGGCGCTCCGTTCGCGCTTGGATTCATCCGCTCCGATCGACCTGCACGTTACGGATATTCTCGACCAGCTTCACCCAAAAAAACTGTTGTTCGCGGATCTTATCCGCGAACTTGAAGGCATCATAGAAGTTGTCGGCCTTCCCCAGAATTACGCGCCCGCGATCTCTCTCGAAGCGGAGACTATGACAAGGGTGGCAAGATACGGCCTTAGATTAGACGTTGACCGGAATTGTTAGGACCGAGAGCCCTGATCCTCAACGATCCAAGGTTTCCTCCGCAGCCTCCTGCATCGGCACCAACTGATCCACCTTCCTACGTCCCGGAAACATCCACGCCCACAGCGCCACCACAACCGAGGCCCCACGCCGCCCAGAATTACGGCGGGAACCGTGCCGAATCGGGGCGCGGTCAGGCTGGATTCGAATTCTCCTCGCTTCGTTTTTCTCCTGTCTCCACTTTCCAAATGATCTGCCGCAGAATGCCGAGCCAGAACTCGACGTCGCGGGCCGGGAGATTTAAGCGGCGAACCAGGCGACGCACATTTTCCTCCGTGGAAGCCGTGCGGCGGGGGTCGGTGTAGCCGCTGGCGCGGAGCACGTGGAACAGCATTCCGGTGATGCGTTCGACCTCACCCACGGTCGCAGGCTCGAGGCTCTCTGGTTTCTGGGCGGCTGTTGCTTTTCCATTGCGCACGAGTTCGTAGAGGCACACTGCCACCGCTTGCCCAAGGTTCATCGAGATGTTCTCTTCGCTGGTTGGAATGCGCACCAACCAGTGGCAGTGGCTGAGGTCCTGGTTGGAGAGCCCGACTCTCTCCGAGCCGAACAAAAGAGCGACGTTGCTCATTTGGAGTTGTTTGCGGATGAGGCGCGCGCCGGGTTCCAGCCTCTTGACCGGGTGTTGCAAGTTACGTTCCCGCACAGCGGTGGTTCCGACCACGAGCGTGCAGTCCGCCACGGCTTCGGCCACGCTTTTGTACTCCTCTGCGTTCGCCAGCAACTCCGACGCACCGACAGCGGAACGCGCTTCACGAAATGCCGCGTCGTAGGGAACCACCACTCGCAGGCGACGGAAACCGAAGTTGCTCATGGCGCGAGCCGCCGCGCCAATGTTGAGAGGGTTCCGCGCCGCCACCAGCACGACGCGCAAACGGTCGAATTCATCCGGAACAGGCAAGAATGCTGATTTTACGACACGGGCGGGGAAAGGCGTTGCTTCGAGTAGCCGTTGAGCGATCACGTTCTCGCGGCGGTCAATGCGTGTCAACGTCTGTTAATGATAGTTAAGGTTCCTTCTGTTGAAATCGACCATAAGACCCCATCACTGCTGCCGCTCGTCATCGCATCTCCATCGTTGCCCGCCTCGTGGGACGATTGGCTGTGCGATGAAGTCAGCGCATTGTCTCAGGAAGGGATCGACTGTCCTCGTGTCCATGCTAACGAGCTTGGATTGGATCACAAGCCGGCGGAATGCAACGCTGCTGGCATCAATTTGTGAGTGTGCCGATACCTCCCGTGTATAATCCGGCGGGTTGGGGAAACCAAACTTTTAATCTGCTGGGAGGCTTTCGATGGAACATTATCTCTCCACTGCTATTTGGTGCTTGATCGTGGTTACAGGGGTTATCGTGTACATGCCGGTAATGTATACGCGAAAGACCGACAAGATTTTGAAGGTCTTGCAGCAGATCGAGGCCAATACTACTCGCAAACCGTAAAACTTTGAGGCAAGGTCTGAAGAGGCAGCGGGGCGTCAGTTACCCGCAGGCATGACGCCCATTTTTTTCATTTCTCTCATGCTTCCCTCGTGTGCGACCGCGCCTAGTGGGCGCGTTCTCATCGCGTGAGTTGTATCATATTAGCTGGATGGCATTTCCTATCCGAGTCTGCGCCGTGTGCTCAGAAGAGTTCGAGCTGAGGCCGGATAAACCCGGCTTTGCCAACCGCTGCCCGGCATGCAGCGCACCTGAACCCGCTGCCCCCACAACGAAGCGGGGCATGGACGCGGACGAACGCAAGACTCAGGCGGAAGCGAACGAAGCGCGGAGACAAGCAATGCGCAACCTCCTCTACCGCAGGGACAGCTAATGGTTTTCCCAGCTAGGCAATCGTTTCAAGTGGTGAAGAATCGGCATTACACTCTTCTGATCATCTGGCCTGGAATCAGAAAGCTGTTCTAGACGTGAGCTTGTCCACTTTCCGCAGCTCCGGAAACATCCACGCCCAAAGCGCCACCACAATCAATGTCCCCGCGCCGCCAAGAATCACCGCAGGGACGGTGCCGAACCAGTGCGCGGTGACGCCGGATTCAAATTCTCCCAGCTCATTGGAAGCTCCGATGAAGATCATGTCCACGGCGTTGACCCGGCCGCGAACTTCGTCGGGGGTGGCAATCTGGACCAGCGTGCCGCGGACCACGATGCTGACCATATCGGTGGCACCGACCAGAACCAGCGCCGCCAGCGAGAGCGTGAGGCTGTGCGAGATTCCAAACACGATGGTGAAGACGCCGAAGCCGGCCACGCACCACAGCATGATCGCCCCGGCCTGCCGCCGCAGTGGACGATAGGCGAGCAGGATAGCCATGGTTGCGGCTCCGGCTCCCGGCGCGGCGCGCAACAATCCCAGTCCCCACGGCCCGGTATGCAAGATCTCGCGCGCATAGACGGGAAGCAAAGCGATCGAACCGCCCAGCAGGACGGCGAAAAGATCTAGCGAAATAGATCCCAGAATGGCTCTATGGGTGCGAATGTAGTCGAGTCCGGCGAGGACGGTGCGAAGGTTTACTTCCTCCTTCGGCCGGATCACTGACCGCACCTGTATGCGCGCCAGGGCAACCGTCGCGACGGCACATGCGGCAACTGATGTTGCGTACACGCCTGTGGGGCCGCGAAAGAGGGCGTAGAGCAATCCTCCGATGGCCGGCCCCAGGATGGTTGCCGCCTGGTAAGTAGTTGCGTTCCAGGCCACGGCGGTGGGGAAAACTTCTGAAGGCACCAGCGCCGGTAGTAAAGACCGCCCGGCCGGTGCGTTGAACGAACGCACGATTCCCAGCAGCACCAGGACGGCGAAGATCGCCCTTACATTTCGCGGGCCTCGTTGAGAGATCTCAATCAACACCCCCGAGCAGACGGCGAATCCCAGATTGCAGATCAGCAGCAGATTTTTCCGGCTGAAGCGGTCGGCGACGTGGCCGGCTAATAAGAAGAGAAGAACATTAGGTAGGAATTGCGCCAGGCCGACTAGCCCCAAATCCAGAGGGCGCCGGGTGATCTCATAAACCTGCCATCCCACCGCGACCGACTGCATTTCGAGGGCAGCGACAACGCAAAAGCGCTCCACCTGGTAGAGCGTGAAATTGGTGTGCCGGAAAACAGCGAGTCCAGCGTGGTGGCTTTCCAAGTCGGACATTCCCTCTAATGTGCCACAGGAAGCAGTGATGTCTATAATCCAGTCTTGGCTGAAAGCTGATGGCCGACGGCTGATGGCTCAAATGAGATTCGAATTCTTCATCGCATCCCGTTATCTTCGCGCCAAGCGCAAGCAGGCGGTCATCGGCGTGATCACTGGACTTTCGATCGCGGGAGTCGTTGCGGGCGTGGCATCTTTGGTGGTCGCGCTCGCCGTGAACAACGGATTCCGCCAGGACTTGCAGGACCGTCTGCTCGGTTCGACTTCTCATGTGAACCTGCTTCGCACGATGGGTGACGCGATGCACGACTGGCGTCCGTTGATGGAGCGTTTGCAGAAACAGCCGCATGTGATTGCGGTCGCACCGGACATCTACGAGCAGGTACTGATTTCGGTGGGACCACGGGCGAGAGGTGCGGTGCTAAAGGGAATCATTCCCAAGGACGAGCGGAAGGTCAGCGATCTGCTGAACAGCGTGAAGGAGGGCTCGGCGGAGGAACTGGACGAGCAGCCGATCGGCACTTCAACAGCTACAGGCAAAGCGGGCGAGGGCGCCCGCTCCACAGAACCTCAAGATGCCGACTCTCTCGAAGCGGCTCAGCAGCGCCGAGCGGCCATGCCGCCTATCATTCTGGGAAAAGAAATGGCGGATGAACTCGGCGCTAAGGCCGGCTCAGTAGTTATGGTGACCAGCCCTCAGGGCGAGCTGACTCCTTTTGGATTGGTCCCCAAGTACACCCGCTTTCGGGTCGCAGGAATCTTTGACTCGGGTTTTTATGATTACGATTCTTCGTGGGCCTTCACCCGCCTTTCCGACGCTCAGAGACTTTTCGCGCTCGGAGATGTGATCCAGATTATTGAATTCAAAATAGACGACATCTACAAAGCGGCGGAAATTGGGCAGCAACTGGAGCAGGCTGCCGGACCGGGTTTCATGACGACAAATTGGATGGAGCAGAACAAGCCTCTGTTCCACGCGCTGCGTCTGGAGCGGCTGGTCACGTTCATCACGGTCGGCCTGATTGTCTTTGTTGCCGCGCTCAACATACTCATCTCGCTGACCATGATGGTGATGGAGAAAACCCGTGACATTGCAGTGTTGATGTCGATGGGCACGCGAAAATCTCAGGTGAGGAAGGTCTTCATCGCGCAAGGCGCGCTGATTGGCGTGGTTGGAACGGGTATTGGGCTGGTCCTCGGCTATGCTCTCGCCTGGGTGGGCGGACACTATCATCTTTTCCCGCTGGCGGCTGAAGTCTATTCGATTGATTACGTTCCGTTTGCGCCGCGCGTGATTGACGGAATTTGGGTGGCGCTGGTCGCAGTGGGAACGGCGCTGGTGGCAACGATTTATCCTTCGTGGTCTGCGGCGCGAATTCTTCCTGCCGAAGCGTTGAGGTACGAGTAGCTGCAAGCGAAAGGCATCTCACCGCGGAGAACGCCGAGAGGCGGAGAAATTCAAACCCTTGTGGCTCTTCTCACTCGCGGTGAACTGCCTGGCACGTTCAGGCCATCCGCATCACGTTCTGTTCCATGTTTTAATTGAAACAGTCGAATCTGCTGTTTGCCGGAGCGCAATCAGCGTCGCTTTTGAGACGAGGAGCATTCCATTTGCATCTAAGACAACAGGCGGCGATGCGGGTTGAAGGACTGAAAAAGGTTTTCCGCTCCGGCGCCTCGGAGTTAGTGCTCTTTGACAATCTTTCGTTTGAAGTGGGACCGGGGGAGATGCTGGCAATTGTCGGCGAGTCCGGAACAGGAAAGAGTACCTTGTTGCACATCCTGGGAACGCTTGATAGGCCTTCTGCAGGTGACGTATACTGCGCCCACTTGCGGTTGAGCACCTTGTCGGAGAATGCCGCGGCCGATTTTCGCAACAAGGAGATCGGATTTGTGTGGCAGTTCCATTATCTGCTGCCGGAGTTCACGGCCTTGGAGAATGTTGCCATGCCGCTGCTGATGCGAGGAACTTCGAAAGCACAGGCGGAACAGGAAGCTTCGGCGTGGCTGAAAGAAGTCGGCCTAGCCCAGCGGGCGCATCACCGGGCGGGAGAGCTTTCCGGCGGGGAGCAGCAACGGGCGGCTTTAGCGCGCGCGCTAATCACCAAACCGAAGCTTCTACTGGCGGACGAGCCGACGGGGGATCTGGACAGCCACACGGCAGACTCGGTGTTCGAGTTGATTGCCCGCTTGCATCGCGACCATCAGTTGGCCTCTCTGATCGCCACCCACAATTTTGCATTCGCTCGCCGCTGTCACCGGGTGCTGCGGCTGGCAAATGGTTGCATGGAGGAGGTTTCGCCGGGAAGCCTGATCGGATAGGAGTTTTCGCTAAGTGTACCGAGATATACACGTTCGCGAGGTGTTTCTAATAACAGGGGGACTTGCGATAATCAGGTATGGTTCCTTTAGTAATGGAGATTAGTGGTAAAACAAGTGCAGGCCTACGATAATGTGATTGTGTGGGCGTGCGAGACGGGAACGTTGTAGGGGACAAGGGGTTCCGGAGCGCCAGGCCGCAAGTTTGAGCCTTCCGTTTCTGGAGGAGGTCGGGGGCTATATGTTCGAACGTTATACGGAAAAGGCAAGACGCGTCATCTTCTTCGCGCGGTACGAGGCTAGCCAGTTCGGTTCTCCTTATATTGAGACCGAGCACCTGCTGCTGGGATTGCTTCGTGAAGACAAAGCCCTGACCAATCGCTTTCTGCGTTCCCACGCTTCGGTCGAATCCATCCGTAAGCAGATCGAGGGACACACCACCATCCGCGAAAAAGTTTCTACTTCGGTTGATTTGCCACTGAGCAATGAATGCAAGCGGGTGCTGGCTTATGCCGCCGAAGAGGCGGAGCGGCTTTCGCACAAACACATTGGCACCGAACATTTGCTTTTGGGTTTGCTGAGAGAAGAAAAGTGCTTTGCGGCGGAGATTCTGCGCGAACGCGGACTCCGGCTTTCGACCATCCGCGAAGAGCTTGCGCGCAGCAGCCAGG
>WNFC01011150.1_pt1 | contig 19630 bp, 16 predicted proteins | sample 5400541 | NCBI WGS metagenome assembly WNFC01 (sample SAMN13153342, study PRJNA577476) | soil metagenome | isolation source: 120 cm saprolite under Douglas fir tree site 2 hole 2 replicate 1 | place: USA:California | collected 2015-04-18 | reverse complement strand
TGGTGCGCTTTCTGGGCCAGGTAGCGTCGCGGTTCGGCGTCGTGGTGACGCAGAAGCTCGGCGCCCCGGCCATCCCGGTGATCGGCGCGCTCGGCGGCGCCGCGGTCAATTACGCATTCATCGAGCATTTCCAGGATGTGGCCCGCGGGCATTTCATCGTGCGCCGGCTCGAGCGCAGCTACGGCAAGGATTTGGTGCGGGCGGAATACGAGCGCCTGCGCGCGCAGATGGCGGCTTCGTCATCCCCGGGCCGCCGCGAAGCGGCGCGTCCCGGGGATCCATGAGCTGACTTGAATCCGGCAATACGTGGATGGCCGGGACAAGCCCGGCCAAGACGGCGTAAGATTGCCCTCCCGCCGCCCGGCCTCCTCGGGCCGGATATTCCCGAAAGCGCCTCCATGGATCTCCATCTCGACGGCAAGAACGTGCTGATCACCGGCGGCTCGAAGGGCATCGGCCGCGCCGCCGCCGAAGTTTTGGCCGGCGAAGGCTGCAATCTCGTCCTGGTCGCGCGCACGCAGAAGGATCTCGACACCGCGAGAGCCGCGCTGCTGGCGAAATTCAACACAAGGGTCGAGACCGTCACGGCGGATCTTTCCGAGAGCCGCAATGTCGATCGGCTCGCCAGAGAATTTCCCGACGTCGACATCCTGGTGAACAACGCCGGCGCCATTCCGGGCGGCAACCTCATCGAGATCGACGAGGCGAAATGGCGCGCCGCCTGGGACCTCAAAGTGTTCGGCTATGTCAACATGTGCCGCGCCTATTACGCGCTGATGCGGGCGAGGAAATCCGGCGTCATCGTCAACGTGATCGGCGCCGCGGCGCAGACCCGCGATCCCGGCTATATCTGCGGCGTCGCCGGCAATGCGGCGCTTGCGGCGTTCTCGCAATCGCTCGGGCACGCGAGCGTCCAGGACGGCGTGCGCGTCGTGGCGATCCATCCGGGACCCGTGGCGACCGATCGCCTGGTCACGCTGCTGCGCAAGCGCGCGCAGGATCGCACCGGCGATCCCGAGACCTGGCGCGAGCTGACGAAATCCATGCCGTTCGGGCGCCCCGCCAAGCCCGAGGAGATCGGCGCGATGATCGCCTTTCTGGCTTCCGACCGCTCCGGCTACACCAGCGGGTCGGTGGTCACCATCGACGCCGGCATCTCGGCGCGCGCCGCTTCGTAAGGGAAACCATCATGCCGCATCTGACGACGGACGATAAGGTCAAGCTGTACTATGAGGAGACCGGGACGGGCACGCCGGTCGTCTTCGTGCACGAATTTGCCGGCGACGTGCGCGCCTGGGAGCCGCAGCTCCGCGAGCTCGGCCGCACCTATCGGTGCATCGCGTACAATGCCCGCGGCTATCCGCCCTCGGACGTGCCGGGCGAGGTCAAATTCTATTCGCAGGACCGGGCGCGCGACGACATCCGCGCCGTGCTCGATGCGCTCAAGATCGACAAGGCGCACGTCGTCGGCCTCTCCATGGGCGGCTTCGCCAGCCTGCATTTCGGGCTCGGCTATCCCGAGCGCGCGCGCTCGATCGTGGTCGCCGGCTGCGGCTATGGTGCCGCGCCCGACACGCGCCAGCAGTTCGCCGAGGAAGCCGAGGCTTCCGCCAAGCGCATCGAGCAGCAAAGCATGACAAAGGCCGCCGAGGGCTATGCGCTGGGGCCGACGCGCGTGCAATTCCAGAACAAGGACCCGCGCGGCTGGCGTGAGTTCGCGAACCAGCTCGCGGAACACTCGACGCAAGGCGCGGCGCTCACCTTGCGGGGCGTGCAGAAGGCGCGGCCCTCGCTCTACGATCTGACCGACAAGATGCGGGCGATGCGCGTGCCCACCCTGGTCATGACCGGGGACGAGGATTGGCCCTGCCTCGAGCCCGGCCTGCTGATGAAGCGCAATATTGCGACCGCGGCGCTCGTCGTGATGCCGAACGCCGGCCATGCCATCAATTTGGAGGATCCCGCCGCGTTCAACCGGCACCTGACGGATTTCTTCCAGACCCTGGAGGCCGGCCGCTGGCCCACCCGCGACCCGCGCGCCATGACCGGCGCGATTCTGGGAAGGTGAAACGAAGAGTTCCCTTGGCGCCGGCCACGAAATGGCATGACGCGAAGAACTATCAGCCGCGGCTATATCGACTCGAAGGGGAAGTTGGTGTAACAATACAATCGCTACTTTTCGCTGTATGCGGCCTGGGAGGGGGCGATGCTTTTCCTTCGCAAGCAATCATTTCAGACATTGCCCGACCTTTATCGCGCGCTCCAGCGCGCGATCCAGCTCGAGCATGCAACCATCCCCCCGTATTTGACCGCACACTGGTCGCTCACCAATGCGAATTCGAAAATCCGAGGACTGCTCAACAACATTTTCCTTCAAGAGATGGCGCATATGGCGTTGGCCGCGAACATTCTCAACGCGATTGGCTGGCACCCGGCCATCAATGATCCCAAGTTGATCCCTACCTATCCGGGAGGGCTGCCTTTCCACATCGGCGACAAGAACGGAAATAAATTTGAAGTGGGCTTGGCACCGTTCTCGCTCAAGCTGGTTGAACACGTTTTCCTAACCATCGAGGAGCCGGAGCACCCGATGGATTTTCCCAAAGCCAAGCTGGCAATGTTCGCCGAGGACGCGGAAGAATTCATGACGATCGGAGAGTTCTACGACGCGGTAGCGGAAGCGCTCACGAGGCTACACCCTAAGTTCGGGAATCCCGAGTTGCAGGTTCAGAACGGGTTTCCACCGGTCACGCCCGTGCGGAACCTCCAGGATGCGCTGAATGCGGTCGAGATGATCAAATCGCAGGGCGAAGGTACTACGAGCGGTCCGCTCCAATCGGCGGGAGGAAAGCCAGCGCATTACTATGCGTTCATGGGCATACTTAAGGGCGCGGAATTGAAAGAAGACCACACGGTAAAGGAGGGCTTCTCGTACTCCGGTAGTGAGATCAAGTTCGATCCCAAGGGGGTGCTTCCGCTCGCGATCAATCCAACTTCGGCTCTCTACCGTCCCGGCTCGCCCGAACGGAAAGCTTCCGACGCATTCAATCAAACATACAAGCAATTGCTGGACCGGCTTCAAATCGCGTTCAATGGTTCTCCCGATGATTTGGGGAACCTTGCTGTCCCCACGATGGGAGCCTTGGACGCCAACGCGGAGAATTTGATCGGGATCACGCTTGCCGACGGGCAGAGGGCGGCACCTACATTCGAGTATATGTAGCGGATCAGCGGCAACCGTCGGCTTGCCCGATCAGCCGCACCTCCTCTTTGTTTCGCCGCCCGACGGCCAGCTTCGAATTCGTAATCGCCTCTTCCCGCGGACGCTTCTGAATCCGCAGCTCGGGATCGCCGCCGACGAGGAAGCGAAGGCTGACCCGGCCTCCTTGTCGGCAATCGCTTTATTTCACGCGCTGAAAGGCGTTAGCGAATACGTGGTCCGCTACCCTGTGGCCCTGGAGGATTCCCTCATCCGCATCGAACTGCCAATGGATGCCAAGATAGATCCGGCTCTGCGCGTTCTCATATTCCGCGTCCTTGAACGACGCGAATGACATAGGCAGACGCGGTCTCGGTTGAGTCTGCCCGGGTGCATAGTTCTCGCCGTTGAACTCGTCAGAGACGAAGGTGAAGGAGCTGTCGGTGCCGTCCGGCAGCTTGAAATAGTTACGTAGGATCTGGAAGACCGCGCCGCCGAACGTGGCATGGCCTGACGGATAGGCGGGGAACGGCGGCGTGAAATTCGTCGCCACGCCATTGCTCACCGGCGCTCCCAAGGGAGTCCATTTGGGATCGGTCGAGCGGATCGCGGTGATGGGACGCTGAATGCGGTAGTGGTACTTTGCCTCCCACGCCGAGATGCCGGCGTCCGCCATGGCGACGTTCACGAGAGCGAGCAGCTGAGCCATGTCGTCGACATCGGCTACGCCTCGCGCCAGAGCGATCTGCACGACCACCTCGTTGTAAAGCCGCGGCGGGGCGCAGAGTCCCGGGGTCCCGTCGTAGCCCCAAAAGATTCCCGTGAAGGTTTCGCCATCCATCCGATCAGTCTTGGTCGGAAACCGCATTGGGCCTTGAGCATTGGGATCTCCACCGAGCCGCTTAGCTTGGTCAAGGTATTTGGGATCGCTCCAGTTGGGTGGTGGGGGAGCGCGGAAGGCATCGGCCTTCGGGATGACGAAGGGCGTGACCTGATCCCAGTATCCGCCCAAGGCGACGGTGGGCTCGTTGAGGGGGTCCTTCTGCCACTCGCCGACCTTTAGGGGCGGCTATATGTTTGTTACCGTGGGTTCTGTTATGTCCACGTGATCGTGGCCTCGCATCGCGATGATGCTCGCGGCAGCTTTGGCACCAAGTTCTTTGCCAGCCTTGATCGCCTGGGGATCGCCCACCACCTTGTCTTGATTGATGAGTTCGTCCAGCCGGATCCGATGACTTGGGTAGAGCCAGGCGAGAGTCTCGTAGGCAGCTTGCGCTACAGCGGCGTCCGGCGATACCGGGCCCGATGGGGCAGCCGTATTGGTGTACGGCTTGAATTTGTGTGAGATAGCGTTGAGCGCCTCGAACATGGCGATATGGACGATTGCCATAGCCCGACTAGATTTATGCGGTCCCAGCTGTTCGCCGAAACGGCGCGGGTCTACGCCGGGCTGGTCGCTCAAAGGCGTATGGTCGAGTGCCGTCGTGTCCAGCGCAATGTCATGCCATTTCAGTAAGCGATCAAGGGTGCTCTTGGGTGGCGGATGCCTCGCATCAAGGACCATGAGATCGTTCAGCGTGAACGTCGGCGTCCGTTCAATAACCGCCTTCTTGGTTGTCTGAAGCCGGAGCAGGCGTTGGAGCTCTTGGCTGTTCGTATCCGAGAGCGTGGACTGGGCATACGAAGGTCCCGAAGCGATGCTGAAAATCGCCGCGATGCATCCAGCGATGAAAGCGGGTCTAAACATGGAGTCTCCTGAATGGCGAGCGAACAAGCGGTTGCAATAAACATCATTTCACAATTCGACGCCTACAGGTAGCACTTTGTGCGGTCCATCAGTCAGCACGATTCTAGGTTGAAGCTGCAGTGGTGCACCATTGCGACCGCGGCGCTCGTCGTGATGCCGAACGCCGGCCATGCCATCAATTTGGAGGATCCCGCCGCCTTCAACCGGCATCTGGCGGATTTCTTCCTGACCGTGGAGGCCGGCCGCTGGCCCACCCGCGACCCGCGCGCCATGACCGGCGCGATTCTGGGAAGGTAAGGAAATCGATGCGTTCCCCGGACGCGGCGCAGCGCTCAAGCGGTGCGCCGCAGATCCGGGGTCCAGCAATGCGCGAGATGAGAAAGGTTTCTGAGCGCGGCCGCGAAGGTCTAGGATGAGATCGCCGTTTCGGAGCGCTTTTTCGTGGAACGCCGCCTGGCTGCAATCCTGGCTGCCGACGTCGCCGGCTACAGCCGGCTGATGAGTTTTGATGAATCCGGCACGCTCGCCAGCCTGCAGGCCCATCGTTCCGAGCTGATCGTCCCGGCCATCGGCAGGCATCATGGCCGAATCGTCAAGCTCATGGGCGACGGCATCCTGGCCGAGTTCGGCAGCGTCGTCGAAGCGGTCGAATGCGCGGCGGAAATCCAGCGCGAGATGGCGGCGCGCAACGCCGGCGTCTCCGACGACCGCCGCATGGGGCTTCGCATCGGCGTGCATCTGGGCGACGTCATTGTCGAGGGCGACGACATCTACGGCGACGGCGTGAATATCGCCGCGCGCCTGGAATCGCTGGCGGAGACGGGCGGCATCTGCATTTCCCGCCAGGCCTACGACCAGGTCGACGGCAAGCTCCCGCTCGAATTCCGGGAGCTAGGCCCGCAGCATCTCAAGAACATCCCGAAGCCGGTCGAGGTTTTCGCGATCGGAGCACTGAGCGGCACGCCGCGGCGGGCGCCCACGAACCTGAAGCAGGAGATCCATTACTGTCGCGCGCCCGACGGCGTTCGCCTTGCTTATACGAGCGTCGGCAACGGTCCGCCTTTGGTCAAAACGGCGAACTGGTTCAATCACCTCGAGTACGATTGGACGAGTCCGGTTTGGCGCTACATCCTAAGTGGGCTTGCCAGCCAGCATACCCTGATCCGCTACGATACGCGTGGCAGCGGCCTGTCCGACTGGGAGGTCGACGAACTTTCTCTGGATGCATGGGTCAGAGACCTCGAAACGATCGTCGACACCGTCGGAATACAACGCTTCCCACTTCTTGGCATCTCGCAGGGTTGCGCGATCTCGATCGCGTATGCCGTCCGGCACCCGCAACGCGTTTCCCATCTCGTTCTGTACGGCGGCTTCGCGCTCGGCGGCGGCCGGCGGTCCGAGGCGGCGCGGGAGAAGCAAACGGCGATGGCGACGTTGATGCGGCTCGAATGGGGCTCCGACAATCCGGCGATTCGCCAGATGTTCACCACGCAATTTTTCCCCGACTGCTCCAAGGAATTCGCCGATACGCTCAACGAATATCAGCGGCTGGTCACATCGAGCGAGTGCGCGGCGCGCTACCTGGAGGTGACCGGCGACATCGACGTGACCCATTTGCTTGGCAAGGTGGCGGTGCCCACCTTGGTGATGCACCGGCGCGGCGATCTCAGGCAGCCGGTCGAGGAAGGCCGCCGGATGGCTGCCGGAATTCCCGGCGCGCGCTTCGTTGCGCTGGAAGGCCGCAATCACATCCCGTTCGAAGGCGAGCCCGCTGCCGAGCGGTTTTTCGAGGAGATTCGGCTGTTTCTGGGCGAGTGATCCGGCGCGTGGGCGCCGCTCGATGCGCTCGCTGCGCACAACCCATCCCAACTACGTACTAACCGACCCTCCTGGCCGCGCGGTCCTCTTGCCGGAATTTCTTGTGGCGGCCGACCAGGTTGCGCCCGGGGATGCGCACCTTCTTCTCCGGGTCGGGGACGGTGCGGCCGATCGGCCGGGCGTCGCGACCGTGCTTTTGCAGGATCGCGAGGGTCGCGTCGACATCGGCGGGAGCGACCACGTAGCAAAAGCCGGTCCCCATGTTGAACACTTCGAACATCTCCGCGTCGCTCACGCCGCCGTATTGTTGAATCAGTCCGAAGATCGGCTGCGGCTCGAACGGCCCCTCGATCTCGTAGCCGACCGGCGCGGCGGCGCGGGAAAGATTGAGCAAACCGTCGCCCGTGATGTTGAACAGCGCCTTCACGCCCCGCACGTTTGCCAAGATCTCCATCGCGTCGCGCACGTAGATGGCAGTCGGGCGCAGCAACTCCTCGCCCAGCGTCGTCCCCAGTTCGTCGAACTTGTGGTCGACGCCGAAGCGCCCGGCCTCGAACAAGGCCCGTCGCGCCAGCGAATATCCATTGCTGTGGAGGCCGGTGCTTTTCACGCCGATCACGACGTCGCCGGGCGCGATGTCCTTGCCGTCGATCACCTTGTCGAGATCGACCCGGCCGAGCGCCATCGCCACGAGATCGAAGCCGTTGATCACGTCGCGGAGCTGGGCGATCTCCCCGCCCGAGATGGAGATTTGCGCCATCTCGGCGCCCCGGCACAGGCCGGCCCCGATGGCATCGAGCATGGCGGCGTCGGTTTTTTCGACGGCGATGTAATCGACCAGCGACAGCGGTTTCGCGCCGACGCAGATCAGGTCGTTGACGTTCATGGCGACGCAATCGATGCCGATCGTGTCGTATTTGCGCATCATGTCGGCGATGATCGTCTTCGATCCGACGCCGTCGGTGCACAGCGCCATGCCGATTCCGTCGACCTCGACGACATTGGCGAAATAGCCGATCGGCAATACCACCCGGCCCATGCCGTGCTTCGGCCAGGTCTTTTGCACGCGCGCGATGATGCGGTTGAGCCCGGAGTCGGCTTCAGCCGAGTCGACGCCGGTCGCTTTGTAGGCTTCTTCGCGCGCGCCATCCGACCGATTGTCCGCCACCCGGGTTTCCTTTCGAAAGACCGCAACAGCGGCACGTTCGGCCGGCGCGCTGGTGCCGCGGAAGGGATTCGAACCCCCGACCCACGCATTACGAATTTGATGGTCTTGCTTTTCCGCAGCTATACCGTAGTTTCCTAGCGTGTACTTTTCCTTGATTCAAGCCACAACTTCGATCCGGTCGATTTCCGGAGACACCCAGTATTTCCAGTTTCGGTGGCGACACGGTGGCGACAGAACCCATTGGGACGTTGACGGGGGATAATCCGATGTCCGTTGCAAAGCTTTCGAAGCGAACGGTAGACTCGCTGCAGCCTGCCGCCAAGTCGTTCATCGCGTACGATACGAGCCTCAAGGGCTTCGGTGTGCGCGTGCTCCCTTCCGGGGCAAAGTCCTGGGTGATTGAGTACCGGCCGGGTGGTGGCGGCCGCAAGGTCGGCAAGCGTCGGTTCAAGCTCGGCAATGTCGGCGATCTGACCCCCGATGAAGCCCGCAAGGCTGCGCGAACCGTGCTCTCCAAGGTACGGCTTGGCGGTGACCCTGCGCACGACCGCTCGGCTGCCCGTCGACAAATGACCGTTGCGGCGTTGGCCGAAGAGTTCATCAAGGACCACGCCGAAGCGAAGCGGAAGGCCTCGACGGCTGGGAATTATGCCCAGGTATTGCGCCGGATCGTGGTGCCGGAGATCGGCAGCCGAAAGGTGGACGCCGTGACCCGAGCGACCATTTCCCGGCTTCACTTGAAGCTGAAGGGCACACCGTACCACGCGAACAAAATGCTAGCGGTGGTCGGGTCCATGTACTCCTTCGCCGCGGCGAAGCAGATCGTGACCGAGGGCTTCAAGCCGGTCCACGGCATTGTCCGATTCCCCGAGTCCCACCGGGAGCGCTTTCTCACCACCGCGGAACTCGATCGGCTTGGTGCCGCGCTCCGCGAGGGTGAAACCACCGGGCTGCCCTGGCACGTTGATCCACGGAAACGGGGCGTCAAGCATGCGCCCAAAGAGGACAAGCGGCTCGCCAAGATCTCGCCGCATGCAGTGGCAGCAATCCGGCTCCTGCTGTTCACCGGCTGCCGCCTGGGTGAGATCCTGCGATTGCGCTGGCCGGAAGTGGATCTCGAGCGAGGCCTCCTGTTCCTCCCGGACAGCAAGACCGGTCGCAAGACCGTGGTGCTGAACGCGCCAGCTATGGCGATCCTCACCGACCTTCCTCGCCTCGGTGTTTACGTCATCGCCGGTGATGATGCCGGTGACGAGGATGAGAAGCCGCGCGCGGATCTAAAGCGGCCTTGGAAGGCAGTGCGCAAGCGGGCAAAACTCGATGGTGTGCGGCTGCACGATCTGCGACACACGCACGCGTCGTTCGGCGCTGCCGGCGGCCTCGGGCTGCCGATCATTGGCAAGCTTCTCGGTCACAAGCAGGCCGCCACGACCGCCCGTTATGCGCATCTTGACGTGGATCCCCTGCGCCGAGCTTCCGAGCACATCGGGGGCCGCATCGCTGCGGCCATGGGCGAGCTAGCGCCCGAGGCAAAGGCGACGGTGGTGCCCATCGACAAGGAGCGGCGAGCCGAGCGCCAGGCGCGGTAACGCCTGGTAGAGCCCAACCTTGCCCATGAATGAGCGCTTGAAGCCCGGAGAGGTCTGCCCTCCGAAGGCAGAGGTCACAGGTTCGAATCCTGTCGGGCGCGCCAATTCAATGAGTTATCAAGAACAGTTCCCATCAGAGATCGATGCTAGCTAGCACATAGCTAGCAATTCGAACGGATCAGGAGGGCAGCGGACTGTTGTGCGGCAGGCTCGCGCTCGCACGCGCATACGGGGCGGCCCGCGCTCTCGACGACCGCTTGCAATGACATTCCTCACCCTTGCCGGCGTGCAGCATCGCCCTCTCACGGCGAAAACAGGGGTTCGAGTCCCCTAGGGAGCGCCAACCCCAGTGCGATCACTTTGACGATCCTTCCGTTTTCGCGCTTTCCCCAAACTGATCGGAAGCGGTTTGGGCGATTCTGTTCGCGTTCCGTCCTTCCAGCTTCGCAACGGCGGCGGTCGCGAGTTGCGCTTGGTCCGCTTCGCGCGTGTACCGTTCCGCTTCGCTGAGGGTCTTGTGACCGAGCACGGCCATGATCTCATGGGCGGTGCATCCGGCTTCGGCGAGACGCCGGCCGGCCGCCTTGCGCAGCCCATGCGGCTGGCAGTCAAGCGCCAGACCGGCCGCGGTGATCGCGTCGCGCATCCATTGCGAGAAACCATCCACCGTGAAGGGCTGTCCATACATGGTGTTGACGATCGTCACGTGATCCCGTTCGGCCACGGCCAGGACGGCGAGCAGCTCGCGGTGCAGCGGGATCGCGAGCTTACGTCCGGTCTTTTGCTGAACGACGCGGATCGCCGTACCGCTCACGTCCGCCCAGGTCATCCGGTGAACGTCACTCCGGCGCTGCCCGGTGTAGAGCAAGAGCGCGAAGGCAAGCCGCTGCTTGGTGCCGATCGGCCATCGCTTTTCGAACGTCTCGATTTCGGTATCGGTCCACGAGCGAATTTCCTGCGTCTTGGGACGCTTGATGCCGAGCGACGGATCGTGCACGAGCCATCCGATGTCAATCGCGTGCCGGATCAGCACGCGAAGCATCTTGAGTGTCCCGAGCGCAGCGCCCGGCCGATCGGCAAATGGTTGCAAGATGCCAGTGATGATCCGATCGCGTGTCAGTCCCGCGACCGTGCGATGCCCATGCTCGCGACGCAATGTCTCTATCCGTGAGGCGTAGCCGATCCTTGTCGTCTCGCGCAGCCCTATATAGGCCGCGCTGCGGGTGTAAAAGCGTATCAACGCTCCAAGCGTGCCTGGTTTGTCCGGTTCGCAGCGCTCGCGCTTCGCCAATATCGCAAGTTGGCTGGCGAGCGCCGCCTGATACCTCGCGTTGAACTCGTCAGATGTGATGTCTGACGGCAGCGGAAGGCGCGAACCTTTTCCCTTGCGGAAATAGACGCGGACCTTGCCATGCCGGTCGCGCCACCGTTCAACGAATGGCGGGAGCTTGCGCGGCATCGATGTCGCTCCATGTTTCGTCGGTGATGTCACTGCCCTCGACCGGCAGGTTATCCACGGCCATGTCGAGCGCCCGAACGTCCCATGCCTTGCGGCGACCGCCCAAGAGGCGTGGCCGAGGCATCCTGGCATCCTTCACCATCTCGTCAAAGACTGTTGGTGAGACCGACACGTAGGCCGCCGCTGCTTCCCGGCTGATGAGCCGGGGCGCGAGCGTTGGGGGCAATGCGGTTTGCCGAGCCATCACGGCATCGTTGTTAAGAATCGGTTGCGGCCAGAGCGGTCGCCCATCGGTTCAGCCACGCGATTCGTGCTCGAAGTCGATCAGCCGTGACCCCGGCGGCTCGCTAATGCCGCTGCGCTCGCGCGTCATCCCCGTCGTGGGCCGCCCCAAAGGTGTGCCCCTCTACGCACCCGTTGGCCCTTTGTCAGCGGCTCTCCGAGGTCGCACGCAGCCGCAATTTCACCCAAAGCCTCCGAAGTTATTCGAACCTCACGGGTCAGCCCGCGGGGGTCGAAATCGCGCCGACCAAATATGACTCGGATCTTACCGGAAGCTTGACTGAGCTGCGGACCATCTTCAAAAGAAGGCACGCCGTGGCCGCGGAGCTCTACCCAGCCCCAAAGTCCAGGGGATCCGCTTGTCAATCCTACGGCCGAGACTCCCGACGTAAGTAAGGCTTTTTCATCAGTGCAAAGGCGTCTAATAAGCGATGCCAGCTGATCGACAAACGAACCTGGCTCAACGATTGACATCTCTGGGATATCAAAGTCACCAGTCCCGAGTGACACCTTCCCGCGGCCTCTCAGGCGTTCTACATCGTTCACAAGTTGGTCTACCCGAGCTGCGGCACCATCGATCCCGTCCACGATCCGCATAGTGCCGACAATGAGGCGCGCACAGTCTCGCGCTGACAACTCCTGAGGCGGTTTTCCACGACCTCCTCTTGGGAGGAGGCTTGCTTCACCGAGCCGCCGGGCAATGGTTCTGACGGTGGAGGGAGGAATGCCCCCAATCCGGCTGATCTCGTCGGCAATTACTTGCGCAGTCGCCACTTCCCAGCATCCGTGTCTATTGATCGCCCCCTACAGATAGCATAAAACGTAAATTGTGCAATATGCCCTTTCGCCGGCACGAGGACGAGAAACCCAGCTCCGATCCTGAAAGGACCCTTGGAAGCAACGGGTTGCCGTCCGGCTTCACTCCTGCGCCACACCATGTCTCACTCGGCGCTGTCGGCTGCCTGGGTTATAAAGCTCGGCTGCGCTCGAACAACTCGGCCCTTCCCCCGATTCCAAGCGCTCACAAAATCGCCATGAAAGACACCGCATTGGCGACAAACGGATCGCTCAGACGAATGTACCTGCCGACGAGCGCGTCCGAGGCGTGGCCGGTCTGCGCCTTGATCCTCCAGGCCGGCGCGCCCGCCGTCGCGGCTGGTCACGAACCCGGCGCGCAGCGAGTGTCCGGAGTACCGCGCCGGATCGAGGCCGATCGCCTTAACCCGCTGCTTCACGATGGACGCGATAGAGTCGCCCGAAAGTTGACCGGGCAGCACATGCCCGCGTCGCGCAAGCGGTCGGAACACCGGCCCTTGGGTAATCCCGGACAGCTCGAGCCATTGGTCGAGCGCCCGTACCGGACAGATATCGTTTCGGCCATGGGGAATAGCGACCTGCCGACCCTGGCCTTCCTGGTCGGTCTTGCTCTTCGGAATGGTGATGACTATGCCAGCAGCCCTCCGCTCGATCGACTTGCAATCGATGCAGATGAGTTCCGAGCGCCGGAACGCCCCGGCGAACCCGATGAGCAGCAGGGCGCGATCCCGGGCATCCCGGACGGAGTCGCCGAGCGAAGCCACGATGGCGGCCATCTCTTCCGTTGCGAGGGCTGCTGCGCGCCGCTGCGGGCGGCCGTGGGCGCGCCGGATACCGCGGAAGGTCAGCCGGACGAGCTCGGATCGGACCGGGTCAGGCAGGCCCTGTAGGGCGTGGGCGCGGCGGATGGCGACCAGGCGGCGGGCGAGGGTGGCCGCGACATGAGTCGTGGCGTGGGCTGCCAGGTACCGAGCGACGACGTCCGGGCTCGCCGGCAATGACCCGCCCCAGGCGAGGAAATGCTTGAGATCGCTGTCGTAGGCGCGCCGGGTGTTCGGCGCTGTGGCCGCCTCGATGAAATGCAGAACCCTCGCATCGGCGCAGGCAAATCCAATCGGGGTGGCAGCAGTGGCTACTGCGACGAGCGGGGTTGGTTCTGATAAGTGAAGATTATCGCGAGTAATGGCCATGAGGGTCAGGGGCCCGCGGCGACGGCCGCGGTCCAGAGCTCGGCCCGGATCGCGTTGAGCTGTTCCAGGGCAGCCTTCATGGCCTCCCGAACCGGGTCGATGCCTTCGAGCCGGAGGCCGGCCGCAATGAAATCCGCCTCGATCCCTAGCCTTTCCAGAGTATCCGACTGAACCCAATCAAGCCGCCGCGCGACCGGAGCGGCATCGGCGTAGAACGCCGCGATCTCGGCGGCTTTCCTCGTCGACCCCTGGGCCAGGAACCGCACGAGGCATTCCCGGAACGGCTTGTTCTCCCGGACCAGCCGCTCGATGGCGCGCTTCCCGAGCCGGGTATGCTTGTCGAAGGCGTATAGCGGAATCCCTGCGGCCTTCCTCGATTGAGGAATAGGGTCGCCGCGCAGGCCGGCCGGACTGCCGCGCCGAACTTCGAGCCAGATCAACGGAGCCAAAACAACGAGTACCTCGGGCGCCCGTTTGGCGGCTAGCACCGTCGACTGGGCGAGCTCATCGCCCGCTCCAAGCGAGCGATATGCCGCCGCCAAGGCATGGAGATCCCCGCCCTGCACCTGATTCTGGTAACGAGGGTTGATGCCCGAGGCATACCACGCCGCCACGGCACGTTTTGCCAGGGGCTGAGAAAAGTCAGCCAGAAGCTCCAACCGCTTCTCGAGCGAGGCCTCCTTGCAAAATCGGCAGGTTGCCGAGAGATCGGGGTGATCCGCGGCCGCACAAGCCAGGTAATCGCCGCTGCGGTCTTTTACAGCTTCCGCCAACCGACGCACGATCGAACCGAGCACCAATGCCTCGCCGCATTGCCGGCGAAAGTTGGTCGAGGTGGCAGCGAGAAACGTTTCGAGCAAGGCGTCGATGTCGCCGACGCCAACATCTTCGCATGCGATAACGACCAGACGCCGCCAGATTGCGCTGCGATCGAATGCGTGAAGCGTGCAGGCGGCCCGTTGCGCCAACTCAACCTCGCCCCGGCGGATCGATTTCTGAAGAAGACTCGACGCAATCCAACGGTCACAATTCAATGAAACATCGAGAATGTTGTCCGAGCGACGCAGTCGGTCGTGAATGCGGTCGAGAGTTTGTTTGTTGAAAAGCACGATTCGAGTATGGCTCAAGTACCTGCCCAAGCAAGTGAAAAGCGACATGCTCGATCAAATGATCAAATAAAATATGCACCTTACAAATAGTTGAGAAATACTCCAGCGTCTCAACGCCGTCCGACGTAAGCAGGACGATTCGCTCCGTTCGCAGCCCCCGGGCAGCGGTGTGGCTAGTCGTTCCACTCTTCTGCAGTTGAGGCAGAAGCGGACATGTCTGAGACGAGCTTGCTCTTCGCAGTTTGGCACTTCTGCGACATGGTACTGTGCCGCTTGAAATTCCGCTTGCGGCGGCTAATAATAAGCGGATGTGGAGCGGAAACATCCGGAAGACCGGGTTTGACCCAAGACGGACTTCGCGGAACCAGCAGCACAGACGCCCCGGCGCCTCATTCGATCACCTCGTCGGCGCGGACGGGCAGCGAAGGCGGGATGGTTAAGCTCAGCGCCTTGCGACGGCCCACCACCGTGGGGTTCGCAAGCAAGCGCGCTGGTGTCCCATGCTGTGCGCATTAACCCAGGGCATACAACATCGGGTCATCCGTCGAGGCAGTGCCTAGCCAGCCAGCGTCAACCGCGACGAAGAACCGAAGGCTTGAGCCGTACTCAGGTCGAGCGCTGCAATCCGGCCTTCGATCGCCGCGATGACGTGCTGCGCATAAGGGCCGAGGTGGAGGTAAAGCGCCATGAGCATCACGATGTAGCGTAGCGCCGCCGGGTTGGTTTTGGCACAGCTGATGAAACTCTGCCAGAATGGCTCACGTACCGAGGGGATCTGGTTGATGACCCTATGGACGGCTTCGACCGAGGCAAATCGGCGCCGAAGGTCGCCCTCGGGCAGGTCGCGGGGACGACCCGATCGATCGAGGAGCGCCGCGAGGCGGTCAAGGCGCCTGGCATAGGCCACAGGGTCGAATACTCGTTCGAGAATTCGCTTATAATCCGCCAGGATGTCGCGCAACGGCCGCGCCGTCTCAAAATTTAATCCTTGGGTGCATTGGTCCCCGGCCGGAGCCAGATCGTAGTGAGCATGCAATCGCCCCTCGTTAGCCAGGCGGCGCGTAAGCTGGGTATTGGGCAGCGCATAGAGCAGCCCGACCATGCACACCGGAATTGCGGCTTCCTCAATGAAGTCGGCCATGGCATCGGCTATCGGGCCTTTTTCGCTGTCGAAACCAACGATAAATCCTGCGGTGACGAACATCCCGGCGGAATAGAGCTTGTGGATGCTCGACGCGAGATCACGACGGGTATTTTGCTTCTTGCGCGCTAACACGAGCGTTTCGGGGTCGGGACTCTCGATACCGACGAACACCGCAAAGAAATTAGCCTGCCGCATCAGCTCTAACAATTTGGCGTCATCAGACAGATTGATCGATGCCTCGGTGGAGAACTCGAAGGGATAGTCGTGCAATTCGAGCCAGGTGATCAGCGGCGGGAGGAAGGCTTTGAGCGCCTTCTTGTTGCCGATCAAATTATCGTCAACAAAATCTACATGACCCCGATAACCGAGCTGGTGCAGTCGCTCGAGCTCCGCCAGCATCTGCGGCGTAGTCTTGGCGCGTGGCACCCGTCCGTAGAGCTCGATAATGTCGCAGAATTCGCAGGTGAAGGGGCAGCCCCGAGAGTACTGCACACCGATATAGAGATACTGGTCGAACTTGAGAAGATCGAAACGCGGAATCGGACTCTTCGTCACGTCTACCTGGAACTTTTCCGCCGTGAACACCCCCGACTTCACGCTCGAGTCCCAGGCAGTAACGAATTCGTCGATAATTCCTTCCGCCTCACCGAGAACCCGAAAATCCGCCGAAGAGTAAATATGAGGGCTTGAGGTTACGTCGGGACCTCCGACGACGACTGGCTTGCCATGGCGCTGGCCGAGCTTGATCACCTCCAAGGTGTCGGCCTGCTGGTTCAGCATCCCCCCAGTCATGATTACGTCGGCCCAGCAGAGATCCTGCTCAGTCAAATCCCCAGCATTGCGATCGACCAGACGGACTTCCCACGTCTTCGGTAACAGCGCGGCGACCGTAATCAGGCCGAGTGGGGCAGCCGGATAGCGGGCGCCCACCAAGCTGCACACTTCCGCGTAATTCCAAAAGGATTCCGCGTGGAAGCTCGGATAGACCATGAGCACACGGCATGACGAAGCAGTCATTATTTCCCCCGTTTCGGACAATGCCAGATCGGCCCTCAGCGTCAATAGCCATGACTCGCCGCGCGCCTCGCCCCGCATCGAATCGCGAGCGATGTCGCTCACGAGAAGCCATGACGGCTTGGAGGCGACAGAGCCGGACTGTGCCGCCTGGAATTCCGCTTGCGGGCCCTGAGCGGACGTGCAGCGGAAACGCTCGGAGGGCCGAGTTTGACCCGACTCGGACATTGGCAGCCGCCGTACGGGGGCCAATTTCAAGACCTATTCGATCACCTCGTCGGCGCGGGCAAGAAGCGAAGGCGGGACGGTGAAGCCGAGCGTGTTCGCCGTTTCCGGTTGATCACCAGCTCGAGTAGCTGCTACCGCCGCTTTTTCAATCTGTGTGGTAATTATATCACAGAACTCGATGAAAGGGATGATACAGTTAGAGTCTACGCGACTCGTGAACCCGTGCCTCCAACGATCGGAGCGCTGACGTGGGTGACATTGCGGAAACCGCAATGATATTCGTAAAACAGGTGGCGAGGTACTCGGACCGCGAGCTATTCAAAATTCCCGAAGCGTTCGCAATACTGTTCGATACCATAGATCTGTTCAACGGCGCTCACTTTCAGTCGGCAAGTAAGCGCAGACACTTGTGCGAGGCTGTCAACGTCGCCCTGTCGAGCATTCCAGGCAATCAAGTATCCGTCCGGTCCTGTGAGCTTACTGACGGAACCTTCGTCATTGAATGGCTGCCGTACATTAAAACGCGGGCACCCAACGTAAGTCGCCATCGATCTAACTGACGTGAATCGATCTCGACCAGAAAACCCAATTGTGGCATTCGCCGGTTGCGAAGGTCGAGACCAGGCCGAGCTCTCAGAGGTCAAGGGCTACCTCAGAGGCATGCACCGGCGTGCTCTGGTCTGGCTGGTCGCTTCGGCCCTGGGTGCGCTCGGCGCGGCCGATGCGTTTTCCGCTGCACGCCACAAGCCCATGTCCCAGGACCGGAAGAAGGTGGCCGAGGTGGCGCACCACAAGCGCGTGTCGCCGCACCGGAAGAAGGCGGTCGAGGTAGAGCACCACAAGCACCTGATTGAGCAACCGGCGGATAGGGATGCGGCGGCGCCGCTGCCACCGGATCTTGCCGCGGCGAAGCAAGCGATCGAGCTGGTGCGCCGGGGCAAGCCGAAGGACGCAACCGCGCTCGCAGCATCGATCAGCGATCCGGTGGCGGCGAAGCTCGTCGAATGGGCACTGCTGCGCCAATTCGACAGTGAAGCCGGTTTCGACCGCTACGTCGCCTTCATGCGCGCCAATCCCAATTGGCCGAGTATGCCGCTGCTACGCCGGCGCGCGGAGGTGAGGTTGTGGCGGGAGCGGCGCGACGGCACCACGGTGCGGCGCTTCGTCGGCGAGGCACCGACGGGCGCGATTGGCCGGCTTGCGCTCGCGCGCGTCGAAAGGGGAGAGGGCGATCGCGCTGACGCCGAGAGCGAGGTTCGCGCGGTGTGGCATTCGGCGCAATTGTCGCCCGATCTGGAAGCCGAAGTGCTCGCCGCATTCCCCGACGTGCTGACCCGCGCGGACCATGTGGCGCGCATGGACCGCCGCATTGGCGCCAAGGATTTTGGCGCTGCGATGCGCGCCGCGAAACGCGTCGGCGACGATCAAGTTGCGATCGTCAAGGCGTGCACCGCCGCCGAGGCGAAATCCGCCAAGGGCGGGGTGCTGCTCAATGCGGTCCGCGCCGACGCACGCAAGGATTTGGGCTACGCATTGTGCCGCTTGCACTGGCTGCTGCGCAACGACACGCCCGGCTCAAATTTTCACGGACGCATCGTGACGCCCAAAGAGGACATTGCGGCTGCGGTCAAACTGACGCTCGCCGCGTCGCAAGAGGATTTGCAGCGTCAAGACACCGACGAGTGGTGGCGCGAGCGTCGCGCGTTGGCGCGCAAGCTTATCGATCTCGGCGATGCAGCAACCGCCTATCAGGTGGTGCGCGACTCCGCACCTCCGGCTAATTCCTATTACCGTGCCGAGCTCCACTTCATGGCCGGCTGGATCGCACTGCGCTTTCTCGCCGATCCAGCAACGGCGCTCAGGCATTTCGCCCACGTCGATGACGGCATGATCGATCCGATTGTGCTTGCGCGTGCCGCCTATTGGCGGGGCCGCGTCGCCGAGGCGACCGGCCAGCTTGAGGAGATGCACGCGCAATACGAGGCCGCTGCCCGCTATCCTACCGCCTATTATGGCCAGTTGGCACGCGCCCGGCTTGGCCTCGAAGACGTCGTGCTGTTGCGTTCGCCGCCGGTACCGGCGGACGCCAACGCGAGCGAACTGCTGCACGCCGCGGATATTCTGTACGAGATTGGCGAGGGGGACTTCGTCCTCTCGTTCGTGTCCGACCTCGCTGAAGAGAGCAGCGACCCCGCCGTGATCGCGGGGCTCGGCAAGCTCACTGCACGCTACAACGATGCCCAGGCGATGCTGCTCGTCGGCAAGACGGCGCTGGCGAGAGGTTTGCCGATGGATCTGTACGCTTTTCCAGACATCGGCGTGCCGAACTATAGGCTGGTCGGTTCTCAACTCAATCGGTGCATCGTCTATGCGATCGTGCGCACGGAAAGCGGCTTCGATCAGGGCGACATGTCATCGGCCAAGGCGGTCGGGTTGATGCAGGTCACGCCAGAGGCCGGGCGCGACACTGCCAAGCGGTTCGGCGTGGCCTACGATTGGGAGCGTCTCAAGTCCGACCGAGTCTACAATACGCAGATGGGCGCCGCCGAAGTCTCTGCTCTGCTCAAGGACTACGGCGGCTCTTTCATCTTGACCTTTGCCGGCTACAATGCGGGCCGCGGCCGGGTCGAGCAATGGGTGGCGCAGCACGGCGATCCGCGCCATTCCAAGATCGACGCCGTCGATTGGGTTGAGCGCATTCCATTCGCCGAGACGCGCAACTACGTTCAGCGCGTCATGGAGAACCTAGAGGTCTACCGCGGGCGCTTCGGGGACATCACCGCGACGATCGAACCCAACCTGTATCACGCCGCGATGCGCCCAAAACCAGTCGCGGTCGAACAGCGCCCCGTGTCCACCACCGTGGA
>WNFC01002544.1_pt1 | contig 19638 bp, 13 predicted proteins | sample 5400541 | NCBI WGS metagenome assembly WNFC01 (sample SAMN13153342, study PRJNA577476) | soil metagenome | isolation source: 120 cm saprolite under Douglas fir tree site 2 hole 2 replicate 1 | place: USA:California | collected 2015-04-18 | reverse complement strand
AAGCTCGGCAACCTCGGGGAACTGCTGATGGAGTGGTCTTACGAGCAGTTGGTCGTTGCGGGTTCAACGGAAAAACTTCTCAAATACAAGATGCCCGTGCCCAATCGCAATCGCCGCGATAGCCGGAAGTCGGCCAGCAGTCCCGCCCTTGAACGAATTGAGGAAACACAACGTGATTGACGACGCCATCGCCAGTGGATCGTATCCAGTAGCTAGGAAAGGGCCACGCGACTGATGTCGAGCTCCTTCCCAACCGCCCGTTTTCCCGCCCTCCCTCTTGGCAAGAAGGAAGGGGCTGATCCTTTATATAAGGATACGGCTGGTGCATCTGAAGAGCTTTCGGACGAGACCCTCATCGCGCGGATCCGCGAAAACGACGATGAAGCGCTGAACCTTTTGTTCAAACGCTATTCCCGCCTGGTCTGGAGCATCGCGCGGAGGATCCTCGGAGACAGTGCCGAGGCCGAAGACGTAATGCAGGAAGTCTTCCTGCTGATTCACCAAAAGGCCACCGTCTTCGATCCATCGAAGGGACCGCCACGCACGCTGATCGTTTACATGACTTACCAGTCGGCGTGCAAGCGGCGCAGGTACCTGAACGGACGGCACTCGCACTACTCCTGGCAATTGAACGCGAGCGTTGCGACTCCGCCCGCTGTTTCCGTGTCCTTTTTCGATGAGTCCATCGAGGCGCACTTTGGCAAGGAAGGCCTTCGCAACGCGATTGCCGAGCTGTCCCAAGCGCAACGCCGGACGCTGCGGCTCTATTTCTTCGAGGGATATGCATTGGACGAGATTGCCTCGAAGCTCGGACAATCTCTCGGCAATATACGACATCACTATTTCCGAGGACTCGAGCGATTGAGGAAGCACTTAAAGGCAGCGGCTAGTGGGTAGAGGCGAGTCGCTAGAGAAAGGCGACTGCAGGGTGCTAGTGAGACGACCCTATATATAAGGATACGGCCGCTGTGAGCGATGGCCGCCGGACGCGGCGCAGGTAGGACGAAATGGTGTTGGGTGTCCGGTACACCGGACAGATTGAGAAGACGGTGGCACGCCGGACGGGACTAGTGCTAGTTTACGAGACAGCTAATTTCTAGAAGTTTTGTTCAGTCGGTTCACTTCCACAGGTGCGGACTTCCGGAAAATCTCGGGCCGGGGCAATAGCAGTGCGAGATCAGGACACAGCATGGTAGAGGGGAAGGGCAAGCCGGAGGAAGACCCGCGGCCAAGCGCAGGTCCGCACGAAGAGTTTCTGGAACTCTGCGCTGTCGCGACTTCGGGAAACCTGACCGAAGAGGAGAAAAAGAAGCTGAACGAGCATTTGGCGACGTGCGCCGAGTGCCGGAAAGCAGCGAAGGAATTTCAGGACGTAGCCGATAACGCAATTCCGGCCCTGGCAGAAGAACTTGCGCCGGAACTCACTCGCGAAGATCGCAAAGAGGATTCCTCCTTCAACCAGGAGGCTGCCGAAGCGTCGTTCTTGAGGCGTCTGTCGGACGAAAAGAAGAGGTCCCCGGAGGCATCGGGAGAGACAGACGGCTGGCTCTCTCCTCTGGTTGTGCGCCGCAGCAGGAATCTTCGCTGTAGTCTTGAGAGATTTGATTTCTGGCTCCCGCTGGCCGCCGCCGGTCTGTTGTGCCTGGCGCTGGGAATCTTGACCTACCGCATGGGCAAACACCGCGGCGTCGACGTGGCCCGCCGAGAGCAGGCCAGTGCGATTCCGCGAGACGGAGTTTCTCAAGAGACACTCGCGGCGGCCGTCCGGGAACGGGACGCCGCGAACGCTCGATTGTCCGACGAGGACACAGCCATCTCCGCGCTGAAACGCGAAATGAACCGGCAATTGAGTGAAAACGTGAAGTTGAAGACCCGCGAATCAGACCAGGAAATTGCGCTCGAAAACAGCGCCGGAGAAAAAGGCCAGCTGAATGCCGATCGCGCTCGCCTGGCGCAAGAACTCGCCGCCGGGCAAGTATCTTTGCAAACTACGGAAGACAAACTCCGCAAACTAGAGAGAGAACGCTCCGAGTCAGTGATCCATACGGCGAGCCTCGAGGCGCAAGTCGCGGAACTTTCCCGTGTCGTAACGGACCAGCAGAAGGACATCGGAAAGGAAAAGGAACTTCTTGCCAAAGATAAGGACATCCGCGAATTGATGGGCGCACGGGACCTGTACGTGGCCGAAGTGATTGACGTGGAACGCACGGGAGAAACGCAAAAGGCCTTTGGCCGTGTCTTCTACACAAAAGGGAAGTCCTTGATCTTTTACGCCTACGACGTCGACGAAAAACCCGGCTGGAAGAACGTAAGCACCATCCAGGCGTGGGGCATGCGCGGGCCCGACCAGCAGCAAGCAGTCAATCTCGGAATGTTCTACGAGGACAGTGTTGCGAAGAAACGATGGGTGCTGAAGTTTAACGATGGCAAGACGCTCTCGCAGATCGACGCGGTCTTTGTCACGCTGGAGCCGCAGGGCGGAAGTCCAAAGCCCAGCCGCAAACCGTTCTTGTTCGCCTACCTCAAGATGGATCCCAATCATCCCTAGCAGCAGTGGCGAGTGGTGAGTGACGAGTGGCTAGTAAAGTCGCTCGCAAAATCAGGTGTCCGGCGTACCGGACACCAATTCAATAACCGCCTGATGCCAGAGGACGCGTAGTAGATTTGCGCGCCGGGATTTCCTTTGGTCTGTGGTCGATCCTTCGAAGTGTGTTGGTACATATGCGATGTTGACTGGCGTAACCAGGCATTCAGCCCTCTCTTCGGGTGACAGGAGAACCTGCGTGCGCGTCAACCTGGCCTTGCTGTTCGTCATTGTAGCGATGTTTGGTGGAAGCTCCATCCTGGGGCAATCCCCGAACGCTTCCATCAGCGGTGTGGTCCTCGACCCGGACAAGAAGTCCATCGCCGAGGCCGAAATCCTGGTAGTGAATGACTACACTCGGGTGCAGTACGAGGCGAAGACCAACGCTGAAGGTTTCTTCGCTGTCACCAATCTCCCGCCGGGACAATATCGCATTCAGGTATCAAAGGTCGGCTTCAAGGCCATCATCAAGCCCGATATCATCCTGAACGTGCAGGACGCGCTCGCTATCAATTTCACGCTTCCGATCGGGGCGTCGTCGGTCGTGGTGACAGTAGAGGGGGGCGCGCCTTTCATCAACACAACCGACGCGTCCGTCAGCACCGTCGTGGACCGCAACTTTGTCGCGAACATGCCGTTGAATGGGCGTAGCTTTCAAGACTTGATTTTGTTAACGCCGGGTGTCGTTACAAACAGTCCACAATCGCCGAGTACGAACGGAGCGAGCGGAGAGTTCAGTGTGAACGGCCAGCGCACGGAATCGAATTACTATACGGTAGATGGCGTCAGTGCAAATACCGGCATTCCTCCAGCTTCGCCGGGAGGAGCTGGAACTACCGGGTCTGTTGCCTCTGCAACAGCCCTTGGGACCACTCAGTCGCTGGTGTCGGTCGACGCGCTTCAGGAGTTTCGAGTTCAAAGCTCCACTTATTCCGCCGAATATGGACGCAATCCGGGAGGGCAGTTCTCGTTCGTGACCCGTTCCGGGACGAACCAGTGGCACGGCACGGCGTTCGATTATTTGCGGAACAACTATTTCGATGCCAACAACTGGTTCAATGACTATTTCAAACAACCGGAACCGCCGCTTCGCCAGAACGATTTCGGCGGGACATTGGGCGGACCAATCAAGATTCCCAAGACTTACGATGGAAAAGATAGAAGCTTTTTCTTTTTTTCCTATGAGGGTTTGCGTTTACTCCAGCCTCAGGCCTCGACGACTAACTATGTACCGGACGGTGTCTTGCGTCAAAGCACGCCGGTCCCTCTCCAGTCCGTCCTCAATGCGTTTCCCGACGCGAACGGTCCGGAAGTTCTCGATTCGATGGGCAATCCAACAGGCTTGGCGCGATTCGTCAGCACCTGGTCAAATCCAAGCTCTCTCGATGCCTATAGCATCCGGTTGGACCACGCCTTCAATGACAAACTGCACGTGTTCTTCCGCTTTAGCGACACCGTTTCAAGTACCGCCGCAAGGCAGACTTTTCCGTTCGTACCTTCGGAACTGCAAGCCACTGCTTACACATTGCGGACGTACACATTTGGCGCGGCGAGTATGATCTCCAGCCGTATGAGCAACGAATTCCGACTTAACTACAGCTCGAACGCAGCAAACTTGACGCAGAGTCTCGACAATTTCGGAGGCGCCCAACCCGTAAATCTTGCACAGCTTCAACAGGTCGCCCCTGGAAGCTCCTATCAGGTTGTGGTCGGGTTGAATCTAGGTATCCCTGCTCTCCCTGCCGACCTCGCTCAGGGCTCCGGTTCAGGCGTCCAGAGGCAGTGGAACTTCACGGATTCCCTGAGTATTCCACTGGGTAGACATCGGCTGAAGTTCGGCATGGATTACCGCAGGCTTACTCCCATCCAGCAGCTCGGAGCGCCTGATGCGCATTACCTTTTCTTTAGTGAAGGTGCGGTCCAGACCAACAGCGCTGATTTGGCGCTATCCTTTAATAACGCCAATATCTATCCTCTGTTTACCAACTTCTCTGCGTTTGTCCAGGATGAATGGAGCGTCACGCAGCGCTTGAATCTCTCGATCGGTATCCGTTGGGATGTCAACCCGGCGCCGGGCGTGACGCAAGGCCCACTACCCCTCACAGTCCAAGGGTCCAACGACCTTAGCACCATGACTCTGGCGCCTCCAGGTACGCAGGCATGGCAGACTACTTGGTACAATTTCGCTCCGCGCCTGGGAGCGGCGTATATTCTGCGCAAGACACCAGGGTACGAGACGGTGGTGCGCGGTGGAAGTGGCTTGTTTTTTGATACGGGACAACAATCGGGAGGTTATGGCTTCTACGGTCCTAACTACTCATCCTCGACCTTCCTCGGTACGCTTTCTCCTATCGGTACGCCAGCGAGTTTTCCACTGTCACCAGCGCAAGCATTGCCGCCGATTCCGCAGACCCTAACTCCTCAGTACCCATTCCTCTACGCGTACCCCGCGCACCTTCAACTGCCCTACACGATTCAGTGGAGCGCAGCAGTGGAACAGGCCCTTGGACAGGCGCAGGCTTTGTCCGTGAGTTATGTCGGTTCACACGCGGGAAGACTGCTGGAATGGAATCAGCTTGACGTAACGCCCTCTAATCCGAATTTCGGGAGTATTCTTTTCATGCAGAATGGGTCTACGGCTGACTACAACGCCCTTCAAGTACAGTTTCGACGGAGAATAAGTCATGGTCTCACCGCATTGGCATCCTATACCCTCGGGCACTCCATAGATTATGGCTCGACAAGCGTAACCCTTCCGTACATCCGCGGGAATTCGGATTTCGACGTGCGGCACAATTTTTCCTCGGCGTTTTCCTATGACCTACCTAATGTCTTCGAGGGTCGAGTTGCTCGTGCTGTCTTCAGTCACTGGGGCCTTGACGACCGATTTAGTGCTCGCACCGGCTTCCCCGTTACTCTGGATGGTTCTCCGACAGTCGATCCCGCCACGGGTCAGACGTTTAACGGTGGGCTAAATGTAGTGCCGGGGAACGCGGTCTACCTTTATGGACGGCAGTACCCGGGCGGTCGAGAGATCAATCCCAACGCGTTTTGCGATCCAAGCGCAGGCGCATGTCCTGGAGCTACGGCAGCACGGAATTTTGTGCGCGGGTTTGGCTCGTGGCAGATGAACCTCGCCGTGAGGCGCGAGTTTCCGATTTACGAGCGTCTGAAATTGCAGTTCCGCGCCGAGGCGTTCAACGTATTTAATCATCCGAACTTCGGTCTCATTGATCCGAATTTAGGAGACCCGACTTTTGGACAAGCAACCAGCACGCTCAACTCCAGCCTCGGCGTATTGAGTCCTCTCTACCAAACCGGTGGACCGCGTTCGATGCAGTTTGCCCTCAAAGTCGTTTTTTGAATCGATTTTGCCTCAATTTTGTGCGGTGTGCACGTAGCAATGCTTCTATCGGGCAATGCGTTAGCCATCGGCTGTTATTGCGAAACGGATTTTCGTTCTGAAATCGGAGAGGAGCAGTTGTTTCCAATGTCATCGCCGGCATCGATAGCGCTCGTCCTTCTCCTGATCTTCCATGGACGCCTGCAAGGAGCACTCCCTGAATTCGAGTCCGGTGAGCAAGCGAGTAGACGGTATTTCACGGTAAGAGACTCGATCGAAATGACCAGGTTCGAACGAAGCGGTGGCGAGCCCAAGTTCTCGCCGGACAAGAAGTACTTCGCCGTGGTTACGTCGCGCGGATTGCTTGAGTCCAACGAGATTGAGTCCACGCTATGGGTCTTCCTTTCTGAGCAGGCGAGCGAGGTACTGCGGGGGGATCGCCTTACAAAACAGTGCGTTCCCAAGGTTCTTGCCCGATTGGCAGCCGTGCCTCAACGGCGGTATTCCAACTCCTATGAGCCTCTCATCACAGGATTGCGGTGGCTGCCAGATTCCAAAACCATCCTCTTCCTGGGAGAGGATTCCGTTGGGAAGCGTCAATTGTTCCGGAGTGATGTGGACTCCGGCGGAGTCCATACGCTCACTCCTGGAGGCTATGACGTTGGTCGGTTCGAGTTTGCCGGCAGCAATATCGCATACCTGGCGGCGCCGGTGGGTGAGAGTCGAACTGCCGGTGAGGCCATCAACTCAGACGTTAGGGACGTCACGGGAGTGCCCCTGACCTCCATTTTGTTTCCAGAGATGGCCAACGGTCGGGAGCCCAGCGAACTGTGGGTTGTACACGAAGGAAAGAACCGCCGAATGAAGAATCCAAATACCGGCCAACCCGTCTGCCTGCCGAACCTTCCCCGTCCACCCTATAGCATCTTGTCGCTCTCGCCCGATGGACAAACTGCGGTTGTGTTGGTACCAAGCGAATCTATTCCCTTGTCATGGGAGTCTTATGAGCCGACGTTTCCCTATCTCAAGCTTCACTCAAGAGATTCCGACATGCCAGCTGATATACGGCCGGCGCAGTATGCTGCTGTCGATTTGAAGACTGGAAAAACCATGCTGTTGGTCAACGCGCCAAACGCATGGGCTCTCGGTTCCGCAGACATGAATCAAGTGGCATGGTCCTCCGATGCTAAGAAACTACTGCTGACAAATACCTACCTTCCGTTTGAGGGGGTCGGGGAATCGGAAAGATCGAAGAGGCTTCACTATTGTACTGCGGCAGTTGTAGAGCTTACTTCGAAGGAAAGCAGTTGCGTTGTCTTCTCGAACTATGACAGGGCAAAGAAATATTTGACTGCGAGTTCGTTCGGTGAGAGTGATAAGGAGGTCGTTCTCCAGTTTTGGAATGCTCCGAATACGACGACAGCGGAACGATATCACTACGAAAAGGCATCCTGGAAATTGATCGGTTCGTCGTCAGGGCACGAACGTCGGTCTTTGCATTCTCCGCACGACGAAGCTGACTCGGCAGCTTTTTCCGTGGCGGTTAAGCAGGATCTGAACACTCCTCCGGCGCTGTGGATTACGGACCCCAAAACAGGGCAAACCAAGAAGATCTGGGATCCCAATCCGCAACTAGGAGCATTCAATCTGGGCGAGGCGTCGGAATTCCATTGGAGGGACGCCACAGGATACGAATGGACAGCAGGTCTGGTGAAACCGCCAGACTATGTCCCCAGAAAGCTCTACCCACTCGTGATTCAAACTCACGGATTTCAAGCGAATGAATTCATCACGGACGGAGCGTACACGACGGCATTTGCCGCGAGACCCCTTGCAAGTGCAGGAATGGTGGTTCTACAGATGCCCACAAGGCATGATCGCATGGTCACGGAAGAGGAAGCTTCGGATCAAATTGAGGGATTTGATTCGGCCATTGAGCGCTTGGCTGCCGACGGTCTAATTGACACGGAAAAAGTTGGAATCATTGGTTTCAGCCGCACGTGCTATTACGTGGAAGGGGCACTCATCCGGAAACCGAAGCAGTTTGCCGCCGCGACCGTTGCGGATGGTGTGGACGAAAGTTACTTGCAGTACCTATTGTTCGGCGTGGGTAGGCTTCACGAAGAGAGTGAGCAAATCTATGGAAGTGCTCCATTCGGAGATGGGCTAAAGAGATGGACGGAGCGTGCGCCGGGTTTCCGGCTCGACAGAATTCAAACCCCGCTTCGAATAGAGGCGATCGCTCCTGCCGGCATCTTAGAAGAGTGGGAAATCTACGCTTCGCTATGGAAACAGGGGAGACCTACTGATTTGATATATTTTGCTCATGGACAGCATATCCTGCAAAAGCCTGTTGAACGAATGGCATCGCAACAGGGCAATGTCGATTGGTTCCGTTTTTGGCTTAAGGGCGAAGAAGACACCGACCCGGCCAAAGCTAAGCAGTACGGGCTTTGGAGGCAATGGCGAAAGCAAAGCCCTCTACACGATGCGTATGGATCGCGTTCCGCGGAGGCCCCGCCCCAATTGTGATCTTAAGATGCTCCCGTCTATTATCCCGTGGCAGCGCGAGAACAGCTTGGTATGCCTCCGCGGTCTTACTTTTGCAATGTTCGTCTGCTTCGTAAGGCGGAGATGTGTTTCGAAAGTTCGGACCTTTTATGGGCAAGGGGATTGCACGCTTGAGCGGACTGAGGGCGTCGGCCATCCTCACCGGTTCGGGCGTCTAGTACGACATGATGCTGGTCCCGATTTTCGTTCGGCCATCCCGGAATGAATGGGGCGCCCGATTATTTGGGGCGCCCCGCCGGATGGCTATTCGTCCGACTCGTAGGCACCAACGGTGGTTTGTTCCGAGAACGGGTCCCCGTCCGTCGGAGAAGTGCCCTTGTTCCCTTCGCTGTGAATTGCGTCCAATGCGTGTACCAGCTTTACGACTTCTGGTTTGTTGTAAGTCATGGTGATCATTCTCCTTGTTGGTTCAAAACTAACGAACATTCGACTCTTTCGAGTCGAATTTCTTATGGCGATCCCCGCCAATTCGCAGGGGTTGGAGCCTACGAAACAATCGTCCGGTTCTTAGATTCGGTGATTTCCTTCGAACCCGTTATTCACGTTTGGCTCCAATGAATCGGCCGTTTGCTATCGGGGAGCACTGCCGTCGGTTCCTTCCTTGTTTGCCGGTCGGCCAAGTTGGTTGCGTTTAACAGCTTGCAACTTCCCAGGTGTTGCAACCAGGATTCGAGTCTGATGGCGCGCATCAATGGAATCGTAGGGACGTCCTCACGGCGCCGTGCTTTGGTTAGGCCGTCGAGTAATCCATTCGGGTCGACGATTCCGATCGAACCGCTGAGCATGTTATTGGTTATTGCGACCAGCCCCGACCATTCGGTCGAGATTGATGCTATTTGTGCTCGAGCAACAAAGGCTTTCCGTTTTCTATTCAGGAGATAGTCGGGGACGATGCCAACGAGCGCGCGCCGCATGAGCGAACGGCGCTGGCCTGGGCGGACAAGTTGTTCCCTGGGAACGGCATACAGAAACCCAAGCAAGCCGCGGTCAAGGTATGGATAGCGTTTCTCATAGGGTTGTTCGGACGACAAGGCCGAGCACAGGAGTTGTCTTCGCAAAGCGTCGAGTGTGCTCAGGTTGTCTTGAAAACTTGGTAGAGGACCGAACAGCCGCACCCGGTTCCGATAGCCTTGTAGCGCTGTTCGATTTTGGTTGACGAAAATCGGATGCAACCACGGAGCCGGACGCATATTCTTTGGAACGCCGACAAGAGAGGGAGGGAAGAATCCGCGCGCGGCCTCGAAAAGCAAATGAAACCAAGGCTTTCGCTTGTTCAAAGCCCAGACTTTGAGTTGATGGGCGAGCTGCCTAAATTTGGCTCCCGCCAGAAGATCTTCCAGTTCGGGGGTTGGATTTGGAACCCCACCGGTGACTTCGTCCCCGCCGATGCCGGAGAGGATAACGCGGTTTCCTTGAGAGGTCATACAGGTGGTGAATTGGCGGCTAGCTTCGGATGGGCGACCACGGTCAGAGCCGGGAGTTGCCGCGAAATGACCACCGTCGAAATCGAACTTGAAAGATCCTTTTGAACCAACATCGATATGGCAGCCGGTGCGGCCGCGCTTTTCTTCGACTTTGGTGAAGTAGGGGCGCTCGTTCCAGTTGGGTTCGGAGTCGTTGTAGCGGGAGATGGTGTCGAGGCGCGGGGTTTCGGCGGAGCCGCGAGCGATGATGGTGTCGGCCATGCAGACGATGGATGAGGAATCCATTCCCCCGCTTAGCTCGGCGAGGATGGGACTGTCGGAGCGGAGCCTGCGGCGGACGGCGTCCGCGAAGACGGCGCGGAAGTGTTCTTCGTATTCGGCGTCGGTGCGATAACGGATTTTCTTGTCAGGGTCGAAATCCCAATACTTGCTGATGGTTTGCTTTCCATTTCGGATAACCACCGATGATGACGGGGGGACGGAATGGATTCCGACGTAAGGAGTCAAATGGACGGCGGGGAAGAATGAGAACCAGCCGGCTATGTACTCTTCGTTGAGCGCGAAGGAGTGGCCTGCATGCAGGACGAGGGGATCGAGGATCGTGCTCCAGGTGACTTCATCTTTTTCAATCGAGTAGTAAAGGTGGCGAGTGCCGATTGGATCTTTGGCGAGGATGAGCGAGCGCGACTTTACATCCCAGAGGGAGAGAGCCCAGTCACCGATGAGCTTCGCGAAGGAATCGGCGCCCCACTCTTCGAAAGCGGCGGCTACGATCGAAACGTCGGTGGAGGTGATTGTCAAGTGATCGCGCAATTGGCGAATGAGGTCTGCGCGATTGTCCAGGCGGCCATCCCAAGTGAGAATGCCACTGGATTCCATCGCGTGCGGCTGCATTTCGTGGCGGGATTCCTTTGTTGTATGAAAAGCACGATAGAGGATGCTGATGCCGGTCTCAGTGTACGAGACGCAATCATCCGGACCATACGGGGCGATGACCCGTGTCACTTTTTCGAGCTAGTCCCGGTCCACGGGTTTGCGATCCAACTTCCATCTTCCAAATTGGACGCTCATGATTGTTTCCTTTCCCCTTCGAACCGCAACTAAACTCTGCTAGCAGCGATCCAAAACTGGATACATTTCCGGCGTGTACGGTTTGTCGTTGACGACGCGTTCGTCCACTTCGACCCAGGCATGAGCCTTGAACGGCATTTGCTGCGCGCCGATGACCATCTGCGCCCGCACACCATATTTCTTCAGTAGCCACGCCGTGGCCGCGGAGCGCTGGAGGCAGAGCGCTTCCTTCCAATACCAGATGCAGGCCATGTCGATTGCGGAGCAGATTTCTTCGATCGCATCCCGGGATGGCGCGGTTGTTCCGACAGGGCAGTTGCGCACCTCGGCGTAAAGCGCGGCGAAATCGCCGCGCGCCAGATACAGGTCGAAATGAATTAACTTCCAGTACGCCTGCAGCACTAGAAACGACATGTGGAGGCTCCTTCTTTCAGACCGAGAGTTGCAACTGATCGCAAAGGAAAGCTAGGCGGTCCGTCAGCGCTTCGATTCGTACACTCAAAGGAAGGACTGGCGAATGCCCGCGAAACTTGCTGTAGTCGATAAAAATAGGATGCTCGGACGCATTTGCGGCCTGCAGCCGGGCGGTCATTTTGCGAGCGTGAAGGGGATTGCAGTTTCGATCGGCGTCGCCGGAGACGAACATCGTGGCGGGATAGGCTGTGTGCTGTCGAACCTGGTGATACGGAGAATACTTTGCGAGGGCGGCAAAATCCTCGGGGTCATCCGCCGCGCCGAATTCCTTTTTCCAGACGTGCGCATTGTCGAAGAGGTGGTAGCGCAGCATGTCCAGCATCGGGACCATGCAAACCACAGCGCGGAATAAGTCCGGCCGTTGCGTGAGCGCGGCGCCTACGAGCAAGCCGGAATTCGAGCCGCCGAAGATGGCGAGCTTTCGAGCGGAGGTCCGTCCGGTTTTGACGAGCCAGTCGGCAGCGGAAAGAAAATCATTGTAAGCGGTTTGACGGTTGCGGCGCTTGGCGGCTTCGTGCCACTCCACTCCGAATTCCGATCCGCCACGAATGTTCGGCAAGGCGAACAGACAACCGCGTGCTATGAGATATGCGACGAAAACGCTAAATTGGGGAGTCAGCGGGACCCCATAGCCTCCGTAGGAAGTCATGATCGCGGGATGAATTCCTCCCGTCAAAGTGTCACGGCGGCCTACGAGGAACATCGGAATGGTGACGCCGTCTTTGGACGAGAAGCTGACTTCGAGGTGATCGTAATCGGCGGGATCGAATGGTGCGCAGCGCCGCGAGCAAGTCGCGGTTTCACACGATGGGACCGAGCAGCGCACGATTTCGATCGGACGAGTGAAGGACTCCCTTTCGAGAAAGATTTCATTGTCGTCGGGACTGACGGCCGCAATGCGAACGGTGTCGCCGTCATCGCACGGAATGTTTCCCACGCGTTTGCCGAACAGATCAAACACCGTGAGATGAGTCCTGGTGCCTCGCACGTACGACACGACGAGGTGGCTGGCGGTGACGGCCCAGTTGCGAATGGGAGCATCTGTTTCGGGAATCAGATCGAAATAGATCGGGTTTTGGTTTTTTCTCGGTTGCACTTCGACGATTCTGCGGTTTGGCGCATTCTGATCGACGATGGCAAGGATGCGTCCTGAAAGAAAGCGCGGTACGAAACTGTATTCGGCGTCGCGAAGAACGGGAATGGCCGGCTCGCTGCTTCCCATAGCCCAGAGGTAGAAGTCCGTGTAGGTTTTGTCGAGGAAACGATAAACCAGGAAACCGATTGCATGCGTGCCAGAAGTGAGAACGAGTCGAAGCTTCTGGTCCTCGCCAGCACAGAAGATTTCCTTGTCCGCCGCGGCGTCGGTCCCTAAGACATGATGGAACGCGGCACGGTAATAGGGCCTCCCCGACTGTGAAGCTTCATGGACGTAGTAAAAACTTTTGGAGTCAGGTGCAAACGCAAATCCGCGAAGATAGCCGTGTGGTAGAGAGTCTGGACGTTTCCGGCGGTTCGCGACATCCAGAATCTCGAACGCCCCCGTGCGCTCGCCGCCTTGTTTTACTTCATAAAGAAGAAGCGATCCATCTTGCGAAACGCGGAATGGTTTGACGGCCGTGTAGTCGCCGGTACCGCGTGCGGCGGGATCGACCAGCAGTTGGTCGTCTCCCTGTGGTCCTTCCCTGAAATAAATCGACGGCTGTTCCTTGCCACGAAGGCGCTTACGAAAAAAATAGCGGTTTCTGCTTTTAACGAATGAATCGTACGTTTCGACATCGAGCAATTCACGGAGTCGTTCGCGAATGCGGTCCCGCCCGGGAATGTTGTCAAGGTACGCTCGGGCGTAACGCGTCTGTTCTGCGATCCAAGCGCGCGTTTGAGGAGAGTTCTGATCCTCGAGCCAACGGTAGGGGTCGGCGACGGCGACGCCGTGCAGAACGTCGACCACGGGCTCAACGCGAGACAAGGGAGGTGGGGCTACGCCACACATGTAACTCTCCGCTCCCGCAGCGCATCTGATTCGCGCTTCATCCTGCGAACGAGGCTGCGGAGGTAACCGGCAATGACCGGACGCTCGGAAAGGTCAGGATTTGTCCAGGCCAGATGGGCGGCGCAGGCGAAGGCGGCAAGGAGCGGCGCGAGTGCAAGGCTTTTTGCGATTTCATCGGGCGAGGCAAAGGCCCGCCACGGAAGCGCATATGAAGAAACCAGCATTTTCTCGGAGTCGAGCTCTGTGCTGTGGAACCGCCGCCGGTGTTCGAGCAAATATTGGAAGGTGAAAAAGGGATGGCCGACGGAGCCTTCGGCCCAGTCGAGAAAAACGCATCGTTCGGGCGACACGAGGATGTTGCCCGGATTGAAGTCGAGATGGCCCAATGTGTTTGGAATGTCGCTTGCCCTCAATTCGTCGAGGCACGAACGGACCTCCTCAGAGAGCGAGCGGATTTCCGCGCGCGCAAGGGGAAGAGGTGTGGATTTCGCCTGCAGTTCCATTAATTTCGCCATGCGTTCAAAAAAGGGTTCGACCTGCGGGACCAGGGAACAGATTCGTATGTCTTTCGATCCTGCATCGATCAGGTGCAGTCCGTGGCCGCACGATGCGATTTGCAGACTGGCAAGCGTGGCGGCGGCCTGTTGCCAGTTGCTCAACGGAGTTGTGTCGCTCAAATGCGTTCCCACGGCTTCGACACCGAGCCACGCGTTCCAATCGGTGCGGTGCCCGATGACACGCGGCACGAAGTGCGGGAAGAGTCTTGCGAGGGCCAAGGTGATCGAAAATTCATGGACGTTTGGCTCGCCAACAGCTTTGAACCACAGCGCGGGACCATCGGTTTCGAACCGGATCAGACTGAACGTCGCGCTGGCATTGAGCTGACGGAATTTTCCGGTGAGGGAAAGCCGTGCGGTTGCGGCCCGCGCCGCAACCCATTCGGTCACGGTTTCGAGCCATCCAGGTTTTCCAAAAGCGCCGGGAAGTTCGCCGCGGCGGAATCCTTCGAGCCTGACAAGCGAGGCCTGGACTGCCACGAAGTCGTCGTGATCCCGGAAGTCCGCAGCAGATAGCGAAGTAGCCGCTAGCCACCGCATCGCTGCGGGAGTTTCGGCCGCGCGGCTCGAAAGTTCAACGACGTGGAAGGGAATTGAGACCGATGAGGAAATGCCTTCCAAGACAGGAAATAAACAGCAGGTATCGAGATTCCACCGATCCTTGATTCCTGCGGTCAGTTTCTCCGCAACTCTCGTGAACCGCGGCAAAGGGACGACCGGAAGCTCTAGACCGTCAGCGGTAGACTCAAGAAGCAGTTCGCAGGCATCATGCCGGTAAAGCAGGACGCGATATAGATCGTGGTCGAGCTGAGTTGAAGTGCGCATCGAGGTTCGTCGTCATAAGACGGGACGCCTCCCAGGCTCGGACAGGTTGAGCAGCTTGTGTTTTTCCAGATGCTCGAAAAATTCCTCGAGATCCGCGGTGACGGTCTCGCGCGCGACGCCGAATTCGCGGCTGATGGCTTCGGCGATCTGTGCGTTCGTACATCCATGTTTCAAGAGTTCGAGCATGCGGGAACCGACAAAGTTCAACCGGTACATCTCTCCGTGAAGGATGTCCAAGACGACAGCGCCATCTGCGTTGTGGGTTGAGCGGACGTGTTCCGACAGCTTCACGACGGAAGCTCCTTGTTCGAGCTGCTGAATAACCTTGAACGGGCCGAGCGTGTCAGAACCAGAGCGAGGACGCAACAAATTCCAGAAAATATTCGCGAACGGACACTAGCATCCACAGAACGATGCTGTGTCAAAGGAATGCCGAGGCCAAAGCACATTTCTGTACGGGACTGGCATTCGGTTTCGGACTCTATTTTTTGCATACGAGGAAATCGGACCGATCTCCTTGGGCATCGCTTTCAAGTCGGCGGGTGAAGCGTGCGAACGACGCCGACGATCTGTCCCACGACTTCGGCGTCGGCATGATTTCGAAGGCGCTCGGGCCGGATGAAATTGCCCGTATGCGGGTGGACCACGATCAAGTGGTCTTCAAGGGTGCAGCTCGCCAGTACATGCGATCCATTGCGCCGCGCCAGAAGATACAGGGGCTGGTCCCAGAGAGATTTTCTGAGAAAGGCCGGAGGCGTTCGCCTCTTGTGGTTTACAACAACGAAGAGCGCACCTGTGAGGGCCGGGTGCAACGCTGCCCGTTGTTCGCCCACCCAAAAGACATCGTGGAGTGAAAGCTCGGACAGCCCCAGAAGAGACGCGATCGAGTCGCGCAGGAAAAAGGGCGGCGTTCCGTACCGCGCGAGAAGAGGGCCGAGGAATCCTTGTGAGGAGACGTCATGCTCTCGTTGAGCTTCCGCCCATAAACCCGACTGTGGCATCCATTGGTCGGGAATTGGGACAGCGCCGCCCTCCTGCAAGGAGAGTCCGAAAGAATTGAGTAATTCAGAAAAGGGGATCGCATAGATGGCGCAAAGCGTGAACAGCTTGTGGATGTGGCGTGGCAGGGAATTTCTCGCTTCGTAGTCCGACAGAGACGCTTGCGATGTGAAGTAGCGTTCGTCGCCAAGTACCCTCGCAACGGACCGGCTGAGTTCGGAAGCACTGTGGAACGACAGGCCGGCGCGGAGCCTGGCAGTGCGGAGCTGGGCGGTGAACTGGCGGTCACTCGTACTTGGGCGAAACGGTGTGGGCGTCCAAAGACGCGCGAGGGCCGGAGCGATTTCGGGCGAGCTGCAGCGTGGAGTACGCGTTGTTTCCGAATCGACCAGTAGGCGGAATTCGAGGTCAACGGCACCGATGATTCGCGCTTCCGCACCGAGCCGGAACTCGACATTGGCGAACGGAAGCTGCGAGGGCAGGAGCGTGATGCGGTCGGTTTTCTCGTAATGCAGGCGGCAGCAGCAGTATCCGCCCTGGTGTTCAACCAGGAAAATCGAGTTTGCGGTCGCACGGTTTGTTCCGCGCGCAATCGGCGTCGCGAGCCGCGGATTGACACGCACGATGCTTCCCGGCAGAAGTTCAGGAAAGGCAAGGGCGTCCTGCATGCCGATTTTCGCATACACATACCTGGGAGAGCCGGCTGGGAGCAGCGACGAGAGCTGCTGCGGACCAGATGGAGCGAGAATTTCACTGAGCGCCGCAACGCTTGCGATGGCGCGCGTTGCTTGCTCACGAAACCACGGGATGGTCGCGCGCGGGTCGTAGACGGTGCTATCGAGCAAGACCGTCCGCGGGCGATGAAGCGTGGCTTCGACGCGCGAAATCGCGTCCGGCGGAAACCCGAAGACGGAGAGCCAGTCCGCCAAATGATACTCCGACATCTTGCTCAGCACGGAAAGTTGGTAGAGCGTTGGCGTCCAATTCCCGGAACGCAGGCGAAAATAGAGGTTGGCGGGGAGGTGGTAGCGCGGACGGCCAGGATAGTCCGATCGGCTGCGGGCGGCCACTTTGTAGAGAGTGAGATTCCTGGTCGCAAGAATGTCCCGGACACTCTCGGCCGACCGTTCGTTCGGTTGCGAGGCAAATTCGGATGTTTCCGCAGCGGACGAGGCGCGCGCGGACGCACGAGAGGTTTGCGAAGCTGGGCGTTTCCTGCGGCTCATCGAGGTTGTCAGTGAGGGAACACACTCCGCCGACGCGCCGCTTACGATGGGCGAGGTGAAGGTCTTGCTGGCGGAAAATCTCAAACCGTCCGGCCCACCGGACGGCGGCGGAGTGAGAGGGCATCAGGTACCAGGCTATTTAAATAAAACTTATCATAAGTGTATGGACAGCCATTGCGGTCGAGAGTACCATGACGGAACCATGACTGATCCTGACACCATCCGCCGGGCAGGCGCGAAGCTCAAGGCCATCCGTATGCGTTTGGGCCTTAGTTTACGCGAGGTCGGGCGGCTCAGCTTGAAACTGGTGGCGGAACGCGGGAACAGCGAGTTCGCGCTTTCGCGGGCCTGGCTCACGGATATCGAGAAAGGGCGATTCGTTCCGGGCACGTTCAAAATTGCCAGCCTCAGCACGATCTACCAACTTTCTATCGCGGAGATCCATCGGCTCTACGGCTTCGAGCCGGGCGATATCGTCAAACAGCGTCCGCTATTCCGGCCACCCAAGACACATTTGCTGGTGTCCGTCGAGGAAGACGATATCCAAAATGGTCTCACCGTGGATGATGTGCTCGCAAAGTCGGGGATCGAAAACACCGACCTTCTAACGCGCGTCGTGGACATCTGGGGTGACATTCCTGTGCCTCTTCTCCGGCATGTTGACCTCCGGCGCTATTTGTACGGTTATATCGGGATCGAAGACAAAACGATGTCACCGTTGCTGCCGCCCGGTACGTTCGTGCAGATCGACGCCAAGCAGGCGCGCGTGCATAAGGGGCCGTGGAAGCATAGCGGCAGCCGGTTCCAATTTGCGCGTCCGATCTATTTCCTGGACATCCGGACGGGGTATGCGTGCAGCTGGATCGAAATCAAGAACGGCGTATTGGAACTTATCCCGCATCCGGATTCCGGCGTACCCACCCGAACCTTCCGCTATCCGGGCGAAGTCGATGTGGTGGGCCGCGTGACGGGAGTGGCCATGCGCATCACGGGAGAGGAATTCGCGGCGATTGATCCGCGACCCCGGCGGAGTTCTTCGAAGAAATAGCCGAAGGCAGGAGCTCGTTGCGAATTAAAGCAGATGCTCCGTTACCTTTGCGGGCTTAAACACGCCATCATGACGCGTCATGGGTTCTATTGGGTAGTCGATGCCGCGCGATATTCCCAACAATGCACGGCCTTTATTGCTCAGGAAAATACCACGCTGCGAAATGACGCAAAGGGCGAATTCTTGATCGTCAAATATCGTTGTCGATTAAAGACCTTGGACTTTCCAGATCGTCCTGACGTAAACTCGGGTGCACAGGTAGTATATATTACCCAGCGATTACTACTCCTACCTCGTCGGCGCTCTCATTTTTTGGGCGCCACAGGAAGATCGGGCAGGGAACGGCAAATCCTCGGCATGCGCATTCGCGCCACGGGTGAGTTGGATTCGGGAAGTAGCAAGTCTCGAAGCCAAGCGGCTGAAAAGAGAAGTTGAAGAGCGATTTATGACGACCGGAAAGCTGGAGCTGCCTGAGGAGAACGTCCAGGAGCCTGATCACGCCTAGTAATTGATACGGCAATTAAAGGCGCTTTAGGACTAACGTACCCCTGCCCTTCGCTCTTCACTTCGAGAGACGAAAGTAAGGGCGATAGAAACACCACACGTGCGCTAATGACGGGAACGTCGGCGAGCGGACCACAACGCAGAGCTATTCCACTCACATATAGATAAAGTCATTTTGTTTTTATCTTAAAACGGGGGTTCTATAATGCAAATACGTACGTATAACTATATACGCTAATTATTGTATTGACGCGTCCATAAACACCAAGCTATATATACGCGCGCGAGAGCTACTTCTGTGGCTGATTATTCATCCCCGGCCGAGCTTTAGATCGGGGCAACCGTGCGAGGGGACAACGCGGGGCTGCCGGGGCTAGGAATGCGTGTGGCTCCGCTTACGCTGGCTGCACCCACTGCCTAGAGTAACGTGCCAAAAAGCAGCGATGTGATAACAAAAACGGAAAGGAAGAATGCTGCTACTGGCGAGTTCTAATGGATGAGCAGAAAAACAAGCGGATTGAGACGGCTATCGCTTGGGTTTGCTATTCCATTGCTCTGATAGGTCTGATTACTCTTTTTATCATTATGCTGCGGCCACAGACTTGAGGGACGTCCGGGAAGCGGCTTGCCACGCTAGCGAATTGCCATCGAGAGATTGCTAAGAAAAAGCCGCGGATAACTGAGGCCTTTCCCTTGCTCTGCGGCCGCTACCGATCCTCCCTAAGCTGCGTCCTGATTTCGTGCTTGCGATCCCGAGCAGCGCTGTCTTTATCCCCGATCGCGCGTAAACCAAGGCGGAGTCTGAGCGAAAAAGGGCACACCAACAGGTGATGATTGCGACTTCGCAAAGCAAAAACCGTGGGCAAGATGGGGGATGTACAAACCGCGACCCTCCGTGCGAACTTTCGGCGGATTGAGCGGCGGGAATGGTGGCTATGGGCAGCGGCAGTCGTCATCACTTTGCTGCTTACCATTGGACTGGCCTCGTTTCTTCTGCCAAACGGACCCTCGCATCAGGATTT
>WNFC01005158.1_pt1 | contig 19640 bp, 12 predicted proteins | sample 5400541 | NCBI WGS metagenome assembly WNFC01 (sample SAMN13153342, study PRJNA577476) | soil metagenome | isolation source: 120 cm saprolite under Douglas fir tree site 2 hole 2 replicate 1 | place: USA:California | collected 2015-04-18 | reverse complement strand
CAAATTTTTTGCGGCTGCTTATGAAAAGCGAAAAGGCACTACCTTTTTTGAAGGACCGCTATCCCACTTCGCGGCGGGCGGTGGTTGGTGTGGATGGTGGCGGGACTAAAACCCACGCTGTAATTCTCGATCTCAATGCGAATTTGTTGGGGGAAGGACTCGCTGGGCCTTCAAACCCGTTGCGGGTTGGTGTGGTAAAGGCAGCCACAGCAGTTCGCGAGGCTGTAGACAAAGCCTGCGATGCGGCGCGTTTGCGACGAACAGATATTGTCGCTGCCGAAGTTGGTCTCGCCGGCGTGCGACGTCCCGAGTTGCGCGCGCGCATGCATGACGCGCTCAAGAACATCAGCAATGGCGCAGTCGTGGTGGTTGGTGACGCTGACATCGCACTGCATGGGGTAACGGAAGGTGAACCGGGATTGATCGTAATTGCGGGCACTGGATCGATCTGCTGTGGAATTAACGCCCGTGGCAAACGGGCTTGCGCCGGCGGTTGGGGGCCGCTTGCGGGTGACGAAGGCGGTGGCGCGTGGATCGCGCGGCGCGGGTTGCGCGCGATCGCGTATGCTGCCGATGGCAGAGGGCCCGCTACTTCACTCAGTGACGCGGCCTGCAGTTACTTTCACCTGTCTAATCCGGACGATCTATCGACTGCGATCTACGCGCCTTCGATTACCAACGAGTTTCTTGCCGGTTTTGGCAAGTTTGTGATCCACGCTGCGAAAGCAAAAGATCGAGTAGCGCGCGAAATTCTTATTGAAGCAGGCAGAGAACTCGGCCTGGCGGCCAACGCGGTAATTCGCAACCTGAAATTGGAGCGCGAAGCTTTTCCGGTTGGCTACACCGGCGGCGTGTTTGCTTCGAGTGGCGAACTGGTGTTGTCGCACTTACGTGCTGCGGTACTTAAAACAGCTCCGGGCGCTCATTTGACGCCGCCGAAATTTTCGCCTGCGATCGCAGCAGCAAGAATGGCGCGCGCCCATCTCAACAATTTGGCGCTTGCCGTTTGAGCCCGGGAATCACATGAATTCAGATAACACTCCCGAGCTGCCAATCACCGAACAGGACAATCCAAACACGCTCAGCTTGAGTGAGTTGGCGCTGGCGGACATCGTGCGTTTGATGAATGAGGAGGACAGCCTGGTCGCGCCGGCAGTGCATCTCGTCTTACGCGCGGTCGAAAAAGCAACTGAAGGAATCGTACGCAGGCTGAGCAAAGCGGGCAGACTTTTTTATATCGGCACCGGAACTTCGGGCCGCCTGGGTGTGCTCGATGCGGCTGAATGTCCGCCGACATTCGGAGTTGCTCCCGAACTGGTCCAGGCGGTCATCGCAGGTGGTTACGAAGCTTGCTACCGCGCCGTCGAAGCTTCGGAAGATGACTCGGACGCGGGCGTTGATGATTTGCGCCGGCGCGGTTTTACGAAAGACGACGCGTTGGTTGGCATCGCCGCTTCCGGTAGAACCTCGTACACAGTAGGCGCGATCAATTACGCGCGTGAGCTCGGGGCCTTCACCGTGGCTGTGACGTGTGTTCCCGGATCGCCAATCACAAAAGCAGCGGATCGACGGCCACGTTAGTTAAGCTGGGTTACGTTACCGGCAACCGCATGACGAATTTACAAACTCGCAACGCCAAACTACGCGAGCGGGCAGTGCGAATCATCGTGGCTGAAACCGGACTTACTGCAGAAGCTGCTGATCAAACATTGCAAGCAGCCGAAGGTGATTTGCGAGTTGCTTTAGTTATGTCAAAGAGCGGTTGCACATTGCGCGCGGCGAAAGACGCGCTGGAAGCAGCGAACGGCGTAGTGCATAAAGCGATTGAGGAACTTGCTGGCCGAAATTCTAATTGATCAGCACATTAGGCTTCTGAGCATGATTTAAGATAGAAAGTCTCAAGGTCGGGAAGGGTGGTTTACCCCCGCTTTGGTTGAGTGGCATTCCATGCGCGGGGGTAAACCACCCTTCCCAACCTTGAGACTTCGCAACTTGTTCCTCTTCTGAATCATCGTCGAATAATGAAACTAGAACTGAACGCTATCGAATGAAGGTTTCGCTGGTCACACGTTAGTTCAGCAGTTATAATCGGCGGCAAAATTCGGCGACCACTTTCGGAGGAACACATGACAATCGCGAACGATTCGTTAACCAGCTCGACGTTTGAAAGCGACTTACTTGCGGCCGTAATGCAGCATTCAATGCTCAAGCATCCATTCTACGTGGCCTGGAGCGAAGGCAAGTTAAGCAAAGAAATTTTGCAGGAGTACGCAAAACAGTACCACGCCCACGTTCGCGCTTTCCCAACCTATGTCAGCGCGGTGCACTCGCATTGCGACGATCTCGAAACCCGGCAAATGTTGCTTGAGAATTTGATCGAAGAAGAGCAGGGCGAAGAGAATCACCCCGAATTGTGGTTGAGGTTCGCCGAGAGTTTGGGTGTGACGCGCAACGAAGTCAGGAATGCCGCGTCGTTGCCGGCAACGAAAGATTCAGTTGCCCGGCTGAAAAAGCTGACGCAAAGTGAAGATTACCGCGAAGGTCTGGCGGCGCTTTACGCGTACGAAGCTCAGATTCCGGAAGTGGCAAAAACGAAACGAGCCGGCTTAAAACAGTTTTATGGAATCGATGACGAACGCGGCGTGTCCTTCTTTCGCATTCACGAAAGCATCGACATCATTCACCAACAAGTCGAAATGCGCATCCTAAGCAACGACTGTCGTACTTCGGATGATCGGATCAAAGCCATCTCAGCCGCGAAAGAGGCGGCCAAAGCACTTTGGTCATTTCTCGATGGCGTTTCCGCCGCGTACCTGAAGACAGACTAGCAAGCAGTCACTGCGGGCTCAAAATGTTAGCCTGCCATTAGCGATTGGTATTTCGATAATAAAAAACTTTAGGTTTTCTTATTTTCCGAAGTGCGTATAATCCGTCCGTTCAAAATGATCTATAGCGCGTTAGCTTCCTTTGGCGGCCTAACCAAACAATCTAAGGTTTCGAAGACGAGGGTTGGCGGATCTAGTCGTTGAGCTTGCCGGCCTTGCTTTACGGAGCATCCCGTACGTAAGTGCGGCCCGCTTCGGTTCGTTGAAGATCCCCGCCCTGAATCTCTAAAGGAGTCAAGAATGAAGACGACGAAGCTCACAGACATCCTTCTCTTGGCCGCAATCCTGTTAACCTTGACATCAGTTACCTTAGCGCAAGGAACCACGTCGCGGGTAACCGGGACCGTGCTTGACGCCAAAAGGGCCGCTGTGCCTGGTACTGTCGTGACTCTTACAAACGAGGGAACTCAGCTTTCCTTGACGGCAGAGACCGAAGACAGCGGCAGTTATAGCTTTCAGTCAATTCAAGTAGGAACCTATACGATCACGGCTGAAAAACAGGGATTTAAAAAATTCGTATCTACTCACAACCCAGTTGATGTAAATCAACCCACCACCATTAACGTAACGCTGGAAGTCGGCGGCGTTTCCGAGGTAGTGAGAGTCGAAAGCGCAGCAGAGATAGTGCAGACCAGCAGCTCCGGCAATCTGGGTAATACGATTGAACAGCGCACGTTAGAGACGTTGCCTATAGTCGGCACGCGCGGGCGCAACCCTTTAGACTTCATAAATTTTCAGCCAGGAGTTGAATCAGGGGCCAACACAGGCGGCGGAAACCACGTGAATGGCGCGCGTGATCGGGCTTTTAATTTCACGCTTGATGGCATCGACGTTAACGAAACCAGTGCGGGCGGTTCTAACTTTACACCGATCAGAACCAACCCCGATTCATTGACAGAGTTTCAAGTTATCACCAGTAATTTCACAGCCGAGCAGGGACGAAGTAGCGGCGCGCAAGTGGCGCTGGTAACTCGCTCTGGATCAAATGATTTTCACGGCAACTTGTTCGAGTTCTATCAAACTCCCCGTTTCAATGCGAATGAATATGAAAATAATCTTAATGGCAGGCCGAGAGGTCAGTTTGTACAGCATATCTTCGGCGGCAGCCTCGGCGGGCCAGTGTTTTTACCGCGCTTTGGTGAAGGCGGGAAAACCTATTACAACGGACGGAATCGGACTTTTTTCTTCGTTAATCTCCAACTTCTCCGCGCGACGCAGAGTATTAGCCGCACGAGAACTGTTCTGACTCCACTCGCAAGGCAGGGAATCTTTCGCTATGTTCTAGGCGGACGGAATAATCCCGCGGGCGTTAGCGGGGCGTCGGTTGATGCCAACGGCAATCCACTGCCAGGTTTGACTATTGCTTCCTATAATGCCGTCGCCAACGATCCGTTGTGCAAGACGAATCCTGCTAACTGCGGACTTGATCCGCAAGTGCAGGCGCTTTTGGCGCTTACTCCACTACCGAATAACTTCACCGGCGGTGACGGCCTTAACTACGCCGGGTTTACATTCCTAACTCCGACCATTGAAAGACAGCACGATCTCAGCTTTAAAATTGATCATACTTTCAACGAACGTAACAGTGTGTTTGTCCGCTACTCTCAAGGCGAACAGGATACCGTCGGCGATTCTGGGAATGGTAATACAAACGGTGCGCTCATCGGCGGCAGCGGAGGACCAAGAGCTTTCCCTGATTCGCCACTCAATATTAATACTTTGCGTAGTCCGAAGAATTTGGCGGTCAACTATCGCTGGTCGCCGACAGCCACCGTGACCAACGAACTTGTGGCTGGCTTCAATCGTTTCACCTTTAGCTTCAACAATGCGGACCCTAATGCCCATTCGAATCCCCCGGTTATCTTTAGTTGCTTGAATGTCTCCGACACGAACTGTTTGAATGTCACCAATCCATTAGACAACAGTCCGACCATTAACAACGCGCGCAGCATACGGACCTATCAGCTCGTCGATAATTTTAGCTACCTACACAATTCTCACACGTTCAAATTTGGAACGAATTTAAGGTTTCAGCAACATCGGGATAACCGTGGTGGCGCGGGTGGATTGGGCATAAACCTGATCGTGGATTTCAACCGTTCGGCCAATCCTGTTCCCTCAAGTTTTAACCTGCCAGCCAACAGCAGCAGCGTTATCAATTCGACCGATCGCGGCAGGCTGCAGAGCTTTATCAATGGAATGCTTGGCCGTGTAGGCAGTTTTGGGCAAGGGTTCGTCGCCACCAGTAACAGCGCCTTCGGATCACCGGGAACCAGATTTCCGTTTGATGCGCGTTACCCTGACCTGGATTTCTATGGGCAGGATACTTGGAGAATTCTTTCAAACTTAACACTCGATTTTGGTTTGCGCTGGGAAGTCAGGCTCTCGCCCCGCGCAAGCGGTAATCCGATCTTGCGCCCCGACAGACCCGTTCGCATCGGCGAACCGCCAAGCAATACGCTAGCTCGAACACGTTTGTGTTTTCTTCTTCGATTTTCAATACGGAGCCGGGCCTGACCCTTGGAATCACCAATAGTAGTTTCGGGTTAAGCCCTAACGAGACTGGTCGCTTGCGCTTTGGCCTTCCGAGCCTTGCCCCTCCCACAGGTGTGACGCCCGAAGCATTACGCCAGCCGCCGCCATTCTCAACCAACAGTATTACGGTGGTTGATCCCAGCCTGCGCTCTCCTAAGACCTACGAGTGGGCTTTGAGTCTTCAAAGAGAAATCGGCTTTAGCACAGTTATCGAGGCGAATTACTTAGGCAGGCGTGGGGTCGGTCTGTATGGGGCCTACGATGTGAATCAGGTAGACATCTTTAACAACGGTTTCCTCCAGGCCTTCAACACCTTGAGAAATGATCCCAATGCGACGAGTTCATTAATTAATCAGTTAATAACTGGGGATCCCAATAACAATACCGGATCGGCTTCCTTCCGTTCGCAGTTCTCAACTGAACTCTCGCAAGGTTCCGTTGCCGCCACTGCTGGCTCGCTGGCGCAGCGAACGACTTCCACCGGCGGACAATTCATTGTGGCAAACGGCTTCAGTCCCTTCTTCTTTCAGCGCTATCCGCAGTTTTCCAGCGGTCTCAACGTGATAGATAGTAATGACTTTTCCACCTACCACGGTCTACAACTGATCTTGAAACGCCGGTTCACTGACGGTCTTAGCTTTCAGGCCGGTTACACGCTTTCCAAGTCACTCGACACGCGCTCTTTTGATCCGACATTTACGGTTGTTGGACGCAATAATGCGCAATCCGCTTCCAGTACCCCGTTAGATTTGCGGAACCGGAAAATTAACTATGCTCGATCTGATTTTGATAGAAGGCACGTCTTTCAGGCTTATGCCGTTTACGATATCCCCTTCGGCAAGGGTCGCCGGTACCTAAATGATCTGAATCCCGCGCTTGACCGTCTGATTGGAGGCTTTGAATTGGCGGGACTGACGGTGTGGGAATCAGGTCGCCCGTTTACGGTTTATTCAGGAATCTTTACCGTCAGCAATGTCGTACAGGCGCCAGCCAATTGCAGCGGCTGCACTGCAAACACCGGTTCAGTGATTCAAGAATCAGGCACAAACTTCTTCTTTAGCCAGGATCAGCGCTCGAAGTTCTCGTTTCCAGCCCCGGGAGCGTTAGGGAACACGGGAAGAAACTTGTTCACCGGACCACCGTTATTCCGGCTCGACATGACGCTCGGCAAGAAGTTCGCTATTCGCGAAAACAGCAATCTGGAGTTTCGAGCGGAAATGCAAAACGTGACCAATAGTCCGTCGTTCGCATTTCCTACCGCCACATTCACTAGCAGCACCTTTGGACGTATACGCGATGGCGTTGTTAGCAGCTCGCGTCATATTCAGTTGGCCTTAAAGCTCAACTTCTAACTAGAGAGTTTAGCGTTTGAGCGCTCTTGTAGGCCAAGTCGTCTGAGACGATTGGCGGGCTGGCTGAAAAGGTTGAAACGCAGGCGGACGTACAAAGCCGCTGAGGAAAGGTGGACGCGGACCGAAGAAAGTATTCGCGCCCCCTCTTGTCGATTGCAGAGATACATGAGCGCCAAATCGATAAACTTGGAGGGCCGCTACGGCAACTCTTGACGCGTCCAACTGTCACAACTCTGCTACGCAATGCTCGCATAGTCCTTCCCGATCGAATAATCGAGAACTCCACCGTGCTTATCCGTGAAGGTCGCATCGCGAGTGTTGTGAATGCTGCCGGTAGTCACTCATTCACGGCAGACACCTTAATCGACCTTGAAAGCTCAACGCTCTATCCCGGTTTTATCGATGTGCACCTTCACGGTGCGGTGGGCGTCGATACAATGGACGCCGATGCCGATGCGCTTCATCGCATCTCTGAATTTCTCGCTTCACAGGGTGTGACCGCATGGTTGCCGACACTGGTGCCGGCGCCGGATACCGACTACCAACGTGCCATCGCTGCTATTGAGGCCGCAATGGAATCGACTGTTGGCGCGCGCGTATTGGGCGTTCACTATGAAGGCCCTTTTGTAAACTCGGCGCAGTGTGGCGCTTTACATTCGCAATACTTTCGCAGCTTCGCGAATGACGATGCGCTCGATAATTTACCAATGCTGGCCAATCCTGCGGCAGTGCACCTGATGACGCTTGCGCCCGAGATAGATGGTGGCATTGAACTGGTTCATGAGTTGAAGCGGCGCAGTTGGATTGTTTCCATTGGACATACGCGCGCCGGATTTGCTGTGCTTGATGAAGCGCTTGCTGGCGGCGCGCGACACATGACTCACTTCATGAATGCGATGGCGCCCATGCACCAGCGCGCGCCCGGACCAGTTGGCTGGGGTCTGTTGCGCGACGAAGTAACCTGCGATGTAATTGCGGATGGCATTCATCTGAATCGTCACACGCTGCAACTGATCCTGAAAACCAAAGGCGCTGATCGTTTGTTGCTGATTAGCGATGCGATCGCCGCCGCCGGTATGGGCGATGGTGATTATCAAATCTGGGGTGAATCGATTTCTGTGAAGAATGGCCAAACGCGCAACCAGCGCGGCGACATTGCCGGCTCAGTAATTACCTTGCGCGACGCAGTCCCCATGATGGAGTCGCTCGGCGTTTCTGAAGTTGATTTGGCGCGTATGGGTTCAACTAATCCAGCAAAGTTGGTAGGCATCGACCGCGACTGTGGCTCAATCGAAGCAGGGAAGCGAGCGGATCTTGTGGCGTTAAATGCCGAGAGAAAAATAGTGCTGGTAATGGTTGACGGCGAGGTGGCGGAGCGAACTGCCTGAGTGCACACCAGCGAAAAAGCTATTACTGAGATCGCGGGCGTCTCGCCCGCCTCAAGCCGCGCATTCACTCAACCAACGGTTGGGAAATTGCACCTGCACACAAGGTGGCATTCCACGACGGCGGGCGAGACGCCCGCGGTCCCAGCAAGAAGTTAATCCATTTTCCCGGACGCCGAGTTTTTAATTATTTGTTGCGCGAGGCTGCGGTTTGATACATAGTTACCGCATCGACGTTCATTGCTTATTTAGGCGGATCGTCTTTTGTTCTCTGGCTGCTCCTGCAGCAAGCGTCTCCCCGGAAAATTGTTAGCCAAAATACGTTACAGGTTATGCGCTTGACGCCTGGTATTTCGAGAACTGCGACGATTTGTGTTTTGCTGTGCCTGCTAGTTTGCGCACCCATGTTTGCACAGACGCCGGAACGCGGCCGGCATGACCAGACAGATGTTTTGCGCGTGTACACCGAGCTCGTGCAAACAGATGTAATGGTTTTTGATAAGCAGGGCCGCTTCGTCGATGGCTTGAAAAAAGAAGATTTTGAACTGCGCATAGACGGCCAGCCCAAGCCGATCGATTTCTTTGAACGCGTCACCACCGGCAGCAGAAACGAAGAATCTCAACTTGCGGCTGCCCGCGGCGCTTCCAATCGCAACGACAACGCAAACCCCGCCGCCCCGGTGCCGCTTGATCGCGGCCGCCCCATCTTTTTTTATCTTGACGATCTGCATCTCGACTTAGCCAGTCTAAAAGCCGGCAGGGAACTAATCAGCAATTTCATCGACAAACAGATGGGACAGAACGATGAGGTTGCGATCACCTCAGCCAGCGGCCAAATCGGCTTTCTACAACAACTGACGGACAATAAGACAGTCCTTCACGCAGCGCTCGAGCGGCTCAATGCCCATCCTTATTTCGTGCGCGACATGGCGCGGCCGCCGATGACGGAATATCAAGCGCTGCTGATCGAGTCCTTTGATCGCGACACAACGAGTTACTTTATCGATGAAACGCTGCGAGAAAACCCGGGCATGACTGCCCAGACCGCTGAAAATGAAGTGCGCATGCGGGCCGGCGTAATGTTGCAGCAGGCCGACAACGTGACAATTGCGACACTGGCAGGGCTTGACGGACTGGTTCGTTCGGCAAACAAACTGCCCGGACGAAAGCTGATATTTTTTATTTCGGGCGGCTTCTTTCTCGACCCACATGCCAACTCAATTAACCGCATCCAGCGGATCACCAGCGCCGCAGCCAAAAGCGGCGTGGTTATTTATTCCATGGACGCGCGCGGATTGGTTACCGGTGTGCCCGATGCCGGCAGTGACGAAGGCTTTGACGTTTCGGGCAGACTTGAGCGCTCAAAGATGGGTGAACTGACAGCTTCGCAGGATACGTTGAATGCTTTGGCGCGCGACACCGGAGGCAGAGCAGTCTTTAATACCAACGCCTTGGGTCCGGGGTTGACCCGCGCTTTGAAAGAAACGTCCAACTATTATCTGCTGGCCTGGAAACCAGAAGGCGAGACGCAACATGCCAGCAAGTTTCATCACATCGAGGTGAAGGTCATCGGCCAGCCGCAATTATCCGTTCATGTCAAACGTGGATTTTTCGACGTTGAGCCTGAGGGGGCTGCCGCGAAGCCGAGTAAAACAAAACTGCCTGCGCCTGCGGCCAAAACTGAAGAGCCGGATCTGCGTCAGAAGTTGAATACTACTTTTCCGGAACGTGCAATTCCAATATCGTTGAACTTGAATTACGTCAACACGTCTGACAAGGGCTGGATGTTGAGTACCATGATGGAAGTGCCAAACTCTTTTCTCACTTTCGAAGACATTGCCGGAAAACGAGTGGCAGCAGTTGACGTCGCCGGTGTTTTTTACAATGACCACGGTCAGGTAGGCTCGTCATTCAGCAAACGCGTCACGGTTGAGACACAGACAAGTGATGCTCAGGGGCGTGGCGCAGTTAGATATTCCTATGCGATTTTTCTGCCGCCCGGTTTATATCAGGTTCGGGTGGGAGCCGGAGATGCGAAGAGCGGCCGCATTGGCAGCGCGCACCGTTGGATTGAAATTCCAAATCTGAAAGCGACTCAATTGGGCTTAAGCAGTGTGCTGGTTGGCGTTCGCCCCTCCTCCCCGGTGGACACCACTTCCGAAACCAGCCAGACGCTCACGAGTTCGCTGGAGCTGAGCATTTCGCATCGCTTTCAGCGCAACAGTAACCTGCGCTTCGAGATTTTCATTTACAATGCGACTCCAGCGCCGCCGCCTGACTCTAAAGCCGACATCGCTCTGCAAGTGCAATTCATTCGCGACGATCAGCCAGTCGTGACTACTCCCCTGAAGAAGATACCAACTGAGGACATCGCTGATGTTTCGCGAGTACCCTACGCTGCTGAGATTCCCCTTGCGGGTCTCCCCCCGGGTCGTTACCTGATGCAGGTCACGATTATCGATCGCATCTCAAAACAGAGTGCTTCGCAACAGGTACGCTTTGAAATCGAGTGAGACAGACAGTCTGGCCCATCGCTTGACTCAACCCTGGAAGCCAACCAAAGAACAACTCATCGCCGCTGCCGGCAAGACCGTTCGTGATGTGATCGCGCCGGGCTTGCGAGTCCTTTTTTGCGGCATCAATCCCGGTCTTTACACTGCCGCCGTGGGCCATCACTTTGCGCGGCCGGGCAATCGTTTTTGGCCCGCATTATTCGCAGCAGGCTTTACCGATCGTCTGCTGTCGCCATTCGACGAGCGCGAACTGCTGGTCCTTGGCTTTGGAATTACAAACGTGGTGATGCGAACGACCGCGACCGCGGATCAACTCTCTAGCGAGGAGCTAACAGAAGGGGGAAAGCGACTCGGCGCAAAAGTAAGACGTTACAAACCGGATTTTCTGGCGGTGCTTGGAGTGGGCGCGTATCGGGCTGCCTTTGGCGATCGAGACGCGGTCATTGGTAAACAGGAAAAGACTATCGGCGAAACTCGCATCTGGGTTTTGCCAAATCCCAGCGGCCTCAACGCTCACTATCAGCCGAAAGATCTGGCACGCATTTTTAAGGAATTGAAGGATGCAGTTAGGATAGAAATGAATCAACTGTGTTAAAGAGAACGGGGCAGCAGTGGCTGCCCCTTCTGTTAACGATCTATGGCAAAGACTCTTACCTTTTGATTTTGATCAAGCCACTGAGTGCGTTAGCCATTTGCGGGTTAAGAGTCCTGAGAAGCTCGTATTCCTGCCGTGCAGAAGCTTGATCGTTGACTGCCACAAAAGTAAGACCGAGGTTGTAATGTGCGGCGGCGAGTTGTGGCCGCAACTTCACAACTGTTTTATAGGCTTCGATCGCTTCCGAGTAACGCTTGCCGTTGTAGAGCGCGAGGCCCAAATTAAACTGCGCGGCTGCGTTCGTCGGCTCAATCTCCGCAGCCTTCTTCAACGCTTCTGCGGCTTCGCTGTAATCCTTCAAACCGTTGTAAGCATTGCCGAGATTCTTGTAGGCGTTTGATAAAACTTCGTTTCTGTTTTGCAGTCCTTGCTTGTAAGCACCTCCCGTTTGAGCAAGCAGCGTGATCGCGTGTTGACTGGCGTCGATGGCCTCCGGATAGCGCTCGGCATGTGCGTAAGCAAACGCGAGATTGATGTAAATCTCAGCGTTGTTCGGATCGTATTCAAGGGCCTGCTTGAGCGCCGCGGCTGCTTCCGGAAAACGATTCAATTGCGCTAGCGAATAACTGAGCGGTTGATACGCATCGACGTAGTCTTTCTTCACTTTCAAAGCTTGCTGATAGGCGTTGACGGCATCCTGAAAGAGGCCCTGATCGAGATAGACATTGCCCAGACCGAGTTGTGCGCGTGCATCGTTAGGATCTTGTTTAGCGGCGAGTTTGTAGTTCAGTTCGGCTTCTGAGTAGCGGGGAGTGGCAGCGCTGCGAGCCGCATTGGCTTTAGCGATCGCCTGCTCGTGAACATTAACGGTAGGCCGAGTTCGCGTTCGCGCTCTATCAGAAGTTCTGCCAGCACCCACAGCGCTCGGACCGCTGCTGCCATGAACCGGTGGGTTCTCCGGCTTGCGAAAGATCATTGCTGCGCCACCGACCGGTTCGTTCGATAGAGTGCCGCCTCCTGCCTGGGCCAGAACGTGAGTCGGCCCGACTGCGAGCGCGGTGAGTGCCAGGATGGCTAAGCGATATTTCTTTCTCATTAATTCAAGAACTCCTTGGACGAAGGAAGCGTTTCATGACCAACATGACAATAGGCCGACAGGTCATAATAGATCAAGATGGAAAGCCGCGCATTTTGGTTGGCTGTAAGAAAAGAATTGGCTCAGGAATCAGCAGCTCGTGGAAGTGTGTGTGAGCGTTCGAAACAAACGATTGTTAGTTGAGACTATCAAGTTGCAGGCCAACGGGTTCGGCGCCAGCGCCTTTCAGTCCATCGATCACCTTCATGACGTTGACGTATGGCATCGAGCGCGGGGCTTTGACGAAAACTGTCTTCTGAATTCTTGCGTCTTCCGGCAGATCAAACCGCATGACCATCTCGTCGCGGTAAACGTGGTTCTTTTTCCGCTCGCTGAACAAAGCTGCCAATGTTTCGCCGAGCCTGGAAGGATCGTCGGCTGTGCCCATGTAGTCGGTCAGGCCATTCAGTTTCAGGCTGTTGTCGGGTTGAATCGTTACTACCAGCGTGTCGATGTTCGCTAACGCTCTTTGATCTTTTGTCAGCTCGCTGGGTAAGTTAACTTTGAAATTGTGAGGTTTCAACGGAGCCGCGACCATGAAGATGATGAGCAGCACCAGCAACACGTCGATGAGCGGCGTAACATTAATGAAGGGCTTCGTCTCAGCTTCAGTATGGCGCGGCATGTGTGACCTCCACAATGATTTTACAAGCCGCAACTTTAGACACTTAATGTCGGCAGGATGTTCCCAAATTGAAGGTCACTTCATATTCTTCATTCCGTCAATTATGGCATGCACCAGTGAAGGAATAATCTCTCGGTCGGCGCCATGTTCAGTTGTGAAGATAACGAGAACAAATTTTTCGCCGGTCGGCAGCTCGATATAGGCGGCATTATGACGCGTGACGCTGGTCCAACCCGCCTTTGCCCAGAACTTTGCGCCGGCGGGCAGCGCCGAGCCGCCGAAGCCGGTGTCCTGGCCGTCTGCATCAGAGGTTTTTTTCGTTGGATCGCGCTGCAACAGCCCCATCATTTGTTGGCTACGCGTAGGAGTGACAGCTTTGCCTGTCACAATCTCCATCATTAAGCGGGCCGTGGCATTGGTGGTCAACTTGTTTCGATTTTCCCCGTTTGGCCCGCGTGACACCTGCTCGCGCCCATAGGCGTCTTCGCAAAACGGTTTCTGATTGACGTTAATGTTAGCGTAACCGAGCGACGAAAAATAACGGTTCATGGCATTGCGTTTTTCCTGCCACTCCGCCATCTCTTTTGGCGGCAACTCAAAACCGCCTGTGGTTTGCGTCAGCACGTCAACCACATAATGCGTCGCATCGTTTGACGAATCCACGATCATGTCCTTCAAAGCCCGCTGCAGTTCGGGCGTGTTTAGAATTCTTTTATCCTCGAGCCAGCGATGCGCTGCGGCCAGATAAAAGAGTTTCACTACACTCGCCGGATAAATTCGTTCATTGCCGCGAAAACTCGCGGTTACCGGATGCTGAACATCGCGGAGGTCGATCAGCGTCACTGCAAGCTGCGATTCTGTGAGCTTCTTGTCGGCAAATGTCGCGAGGGTCGTTTTTACTGCGGAATCAACCAACGCTTGCAGTGAAGTTTTGTTTGCTTGTGCATTCGCTGGAACAAAGCACGCGAGCGTCCACGCCAAAACCTTTGCGATAAGAAAGAGATTTCTATTTTTCATGATCACTAAGAAAGCTTGAGACACGAATTTGTGTTGCGGCCTATCGAGCATCTGCCGCGTGATTTCCAACAGTAGCGGATTCAACTCTGCCGCAATTATGGCAAGCTGCGCAGCTGTTCAATCCTATCCTGAACTGCTTCGGTAAGAATTCCAATCTCTTCCGGACTGTAATTGGCGGCGCGAAACGCATCCTTGATTTGCGCAACGCTTAACGCAGCGAGCAACTCGCCCAGCCACTTCGCCTGCGGCACGGTGATGTCATCAAAGATTTCGCGCTTCTTTCCGCCGTAGCGAAAATTGACTACGCCATTATCCCGAACGCCTTCGACAAACTTTGCTTTCTCATAGTCTTCAGGATTGTTGCGGCTCCGCGTGATCCGCCAAAACAAGGGTAGTGTGCCGGTCTTGCCAAAGGTCGCGCCCAGATCGCTGATCACATAGCGCAACTCATTTCCTCGGTGGCTGTGAGCAAGAATGATTACATTGTTTGAGTCCTTGATGTCCCAGTTGTTGAGTAATACCATCATGGTTTTCAAGCCCGCAAACTCTCGCGTGCCAACGAAAGGATTTGCATCCCACTTCCATTCGTCCAGCCTTTTCAGCGATCGCGGTCTCGCTTCCAACCTGACGTTTTCAAATGTTCCCTGGCCGGGTATGCGCAGGCGCGGCACAAGATAATTGATTTCGGTAACGTAACCTGCGGCCCACAACAAACGCACCGCCGCCGTCTCGGATTGAGCTTCCTTGCCAATCTTTGCGACCCAAACACGACCGGCTGCATCGCGTATGCGATACTTTTTCGAATACCCGCCTTTCACCTCTTTAATAAACTTTATTCGCCGCAAACTGGGTTTCATCGCCGCGCCGCCTGGACCGAGATACAAATCTCGCGAGGCTATATCTTTGGGAGCGCGCCAGAGCACCGGAGTCCCTTTCGGAATGGGTTTCTTCTTTCTTGCGGTCGCTTCCGACTGGCACGCCAGAAGCGAAAGAAAGAGAATCAGTGCTGCGAATGAAACTCGGCGAGCGTTTGCTTTGGTGAACATGCAAAACCTGCATTGAAATGCACATTTATCCCTGCCGGGTTCGGCTCGGAACATCAACAGCAAGGGGGAATTTCAGGAGAGTTACAGGGGAAATTGCGAGAGCATTCTAGCGTTAACGGTGGGCCATCGCAATCTCTTTGGCGGCCGGTCCGTCAGTTTATGTCCGATAAGCTCTACTAGCTTGTCGTAACGCCGCGACAAACTAAGGTTTATCGGACACCGCGGTGATGTATCATTGAGACTCCGGCGAAATAATTGAGGTTGGCCCGCTTGGACACACTCACCAAACAATTGCGCGCGATCGTAGGCGACGACGCGGTACGCGCGGAGCCCGACGAATTGCTGGTTTACGAATGTGATGGCCTGCCGCAGCATAAACATCTGCCGCGCGCAGTTGTGTTTCCCAATTCGACTGCGCAAGTATCAGAAGTTCTGGCGCTGCTCGCCCGCGAACAGGTTCCATTTACGCCGCGCGGCGCCGGCACCGGACTATCTGGCGGCGCGCTGGCAATGAACCAGGGAGTCGTCATCGAGTTGGCGCGCATGCGTCAGATACTCGAAATCGATCCGCTCAACCGCCTTGCCGTCGTTCAACCCGGCGTCGTTAACCTCCAGGTTTCGCGCGCGGTCGCGCATCTCGGGTTGCATTACGTTCCCGATCCATCGAGCCAGCCCACTTGCAGTATTGGCGGAAACATTGCGGAAAACGCGGGCGGCATTCACTGCCTGAAATATGGCACGACAACAGATCATGTGCTTGGTCTGAAGGTGGTACTTGCCGGTGGCGAAGTGGTGCAACTTGGCGGCAGCGGCAGAGAGCTGCCAGGTTACGATTTGTTGGGACTGTTCATTGGCTCGGAAGGAACATTTGGTATTGCCACTGAAGCAACGCTGCGGTTGACGCCGGTTCCGCCGGCGGTGAGAACTTTGCTGGCGGAGTTTGCCGAAGTAAACGATGCAAGCCATGCGGTCTCGGCCATCATCGCCGCCGGAATAATGCCGGCGGCACTGGAAATGATGGACCGCGAAGTTATTCGCGCCGTCGAGGCGAGTGTGTTTGCTGCCGGTCTGCCGCCGGACGCGGGCGCGGCGCTGCTGATCGAGCTCGATGGCATTGAGGCCGGGCTGGACGATGAAGCCGAACGAGTGACAGCGATTTGTATGGAGCACAGTGCGCGCGCCTGTCGCAGCACTCGAGATGAAAACGAGCGAAAGAAACTTTGGGCCGCGCGCAAGGGCGCATTTGGCGCCATCGGCCGCATCTCACCTGACTCGATGATCCAGGACGCGGTGGTTCCGCGCTCGCGATTGCCTGAAGTGCTCGATGCTGCTTATCGCATTGCCGCGAAATATCAACTGCGAATTGCCAACGTATTCCACGCCGGCGACGGCAATCTCCATCCGCTGATTTGTTTCGATTCGCGATTTCCCGCCGAAGTGCAACGCGTCAAAGATGCCGGCCGCGAATTGATGGAGACATGCGTGCGCGCCGGTGGCAGCATCACCGGAGAACATGGTGTCGGTTTGGACAAGCGGGATTTGTTGCCGTTGATCTTTTCAGAGAAGGACATGGAAACGATGTTGCAAGTGCGCGCTGCCTTTGATCCATCGGGCTTAATGAATCCCGGCAAGATCATTCCGATCTTGCGAGGCTGCGGCGAAGCGCGGGCGATCGCCGGCGCTGATTGGCAAAACGACCTGTCAGCGTCAAGCGATTTGCTGGGACCGGATGTACTGGGACCGCGGGCGTCCCGCCCGCAACGTTCGCTAAGCTCGAGTTCGACAAACTCAAATTTGTTGGACAGACGTTTTGATCCGGCGATCGCTCAGCGGCGTTTAGCAGAACTCGTTGGCGAGGAAAACGTCTCCGCATCTCCGCTCTTAGTCACTCCCGGATCAATCGCCGAAGTCTGCGAAGTCATGAAGCTTGCTTCCAGCCAGGGTTGGACCACAATGCCGGCCGGCGCGATGACGTGGCTACGTCCTGGCGATGCACTCAACGCGCCTGATCTTATCGTCAGCACAAATAGACTCAATCACGTCATCGAACACGAGCCAGCCGATCTGGTCGCGATTACCGAAGCCGGCGTAACTCTGAAACAGTTCAATACTCATCTTTCGCTCAACCGCCAGTGGCTACCGCTTGATCCACCCGACGATGGCGTTGCGACGATCGGCGGTGTCGTCGCCACCGGACTGGGCGGCGCACAACAATTCGGCTATGGTCCGCCGCGACGCCACGTTATTGGCATGAAACTCGTGATGGCTGATGGCAGTTTGGTAAAGGCCGGCTCGCGAGTGGTAAAGAATGTTGCCGGCTATGATCTGTGTAAGCTTTTCACCGGCAGCTATGGAACGCTCGGCATAATTGTGGAAGTAAACTTCAAGTTGCGGCCGCTGCCCTTTGTTACGCGAACCGTCTTGCTTGCGGACCAAGATGAAGAACTTCTATCCAAAGCTCAGCAGATTATCGAGTCGCCGCTCTTTCCGGTTGCGGTCGAACTTGTTTCTCCGCGCCTTGCGTCAGAAGTAACGGGGTTGCCGGAGAGTGAAGACGCGATTTTGATGATCCGGTTCGCGGGTGCCGAAGCGGCGGTTGCAGCTCAGGTCGCGAGCACGCGCGAACTTATCAAAAATGACAACGGCTCGACTCGATTGATAGAAGATGACGGAGCAATATGGACAAGACTGGCCGCTGTACCAGTTAGATTTTCAGAACACTTAATGTGGCGAGTTGGATTGAGACCAACTGAGGCCGCGTCGTTCCTAATCGAAATGATTAAGACATCGCCGGTTGAAACAATGTGGCACGCAGGCCTGGGAGATGGGAGCATTCGCGTGATTGAAGCCGGCGCGGCGCAGGATAATGATGCCCCTGCTCGCTTCGATCGATTGCGGGAAAGCGTTGCCGCGTTGGGCGGTGCGCTTATCACGGAGACCGGCAGGCCTGATATGCTCAGTGACTCAACTAATCAAACGGCTGCGGCTGAAACTATGGCCAGGATCAAGCAGCAGCTCGATCCACTTGGCATTCTCGCGCCGCGAGGGTTGAATCTATAAATGGACCGCAAACAATTTTCATGAAATCAAAGCGCACAACTCATCGCGTTGTCAGTCTCGTCGTTGTTTTCGGCTTCTTAATTTCAGCATGTCCTCAGTTTTTCCATCAGATCCAACCGACGGCGCTGGCTGCATCCCTCCAGCCCGTACGCGCGCGTCATGGCATCGTCGCCTCCACGAATCAACTTGCTTCACGAGTTGGAGTTGAAGTCTTGAAACGTGGTGGCAATGCGGTCGACGCCGCGATTGCCATGGCCTTTGCGTTGGCGGTCACGCATCCGTCGGCCGGAAATCTTGGCGGCGGTGGCTTCATGATGATTCGTTTGCAGAATGGCAAGACCACCACCATCGATTACCGCGAGATGGCGCCGGCGGCGGCCACGCGCAATATGTATCTCGATCGGAACGCTGACTTGATAAAAGGAGAAGGAGGTTCGCTGCTCGGTTATCGCGCTGCCGGCGTTCCCGGTACGGTGGGCGGGATGGAGTTGGCACTGAAAAAGTATGGGTCAGGAAGATTAAGTTGGGCGCAACTGATTGAGCCCGCGAGAGAGTTGGCAACAAATGGCTTTCCAGTTTCGCATTCGCTGGCTACCAGTCTGGCAAAGAAGAAGGATCAGTTCGGCCTTTACGAGGACAGCCGGAAAATATTTCTAAATAATGGGAAGCTTTATCAGGAAGGAGACTTGCTGCGCCAGCTGGATTTAGCGGCGACTTTGAAACGATTGCAGCAAAAGGGCGCGCGAGAGTTTTACGAAGGCACAACTGCACGCCTGATTGTTGCCGACATGAAACGTCACAACGGTTTAATTACGTCGGCAGACTTGAAAGGCTACACGGCAAGAGAGCGCCAGCCAGTGCGCGGCAACTATCGTGGATACGAAGTGATCACTATGCCGCCTCCATCATCGGGCGGAGTGATACTGATCGAGATGCTTAACATTCTCGAAGGCTATGATCTGAAGCAGATGGGCGCTTCGTCCGCCGACCGCTATCACTTCATGGCCGAGACAATGCGCCGCGCGTATGCAGACCGTGCCGAATATCTGGCGGATGCCGACTTCGCCAGCGTGCCTGTAGGTGGCTTGATCGATAAAGACTATGCGAAGAAGCTGCGCGCGACGATCAATCCCGACCATGCTTCAACGAGCGCGGAAATTCGTTTCGGCCACCCGCCTGGGGCAGAGTCGGGTTCGACCACGCATTTCACGATCGTTGATGCCGAAGGGAACGCGGTGGCGAACAGCTACACTTTAAACGATAGCTTCGGCGGCAAAGTGGTTGCCAAAGGCACGGGTTTTTTGCTGAACAATGAAATGGATGACTTTACCGCCAAGCCGGGAACAGCAAACTTGTATGGCCTGATCCAGGGAGAACGCAATGCAATAGCGCCGCACAAGCGCCCGCTGTCAGCAATGACTCCAACTTTTGTGCTGCGCCGCGACGGCTCGTTATGGTTCGCGATTGGCTCTCCCGGCGGCGCGACGATTAT
>WNFC01003677.1_pt1 | contig 19640 bp, 17 predicted proteins | sample 5400541 | NCBI WGS metagenome assembly WNFC01 (sample SAMN13153342, study PRJNA577476) | soil metagenome | isolation source: 120 cm saprolite under Douglas fir tree site 2 hole 2 replicate 1 | place: USA:California | collected 2015-04-18 | reverse complement strand
CTCGGCGCGGTTCGGCTCGGTATCCTCAATCTCGACGGCAAGCCGGTGGCGGCGCAGATCTGGATTCTCTGGCACGGCCGCGCCACCGTCTTCAAGCTCGCCCACGACCAGCGCCATGAAGATCTTTCGCCCGGGACGCTGCTGACCATGCGCATGATGGAGCAGGCGCTCGAAATCGAGCGGCCAAGCGAGATCAGTTTCGGCCGCGGTGATGATGCGTATAAGAAGCTTTGGGCGAGCAAGCGACGGGAGCGTTGGGGTTTGGTTGCCGCCAATCCGCGCACGGTGCACGGGCTCGCTCTAACCGCTGGACAGCTGGCGCGGCGGATGCTGCGTTCGCCTCGCCAGCCACCGTTGCCGCCGGAAGGCTGATCGCCGGCGAGTTATGACGCGGCAGTCCCCGCCGCTATACCCGCCGACACCCCCTGATGCACATCGCGCAGGAAGGCGTCGAACATCAAAAGCGACCAGATCAGCGCGCTGTAATCGCGCCGACCCGAAAGGTGCTGATCGATCGCACCGGCGACGAAGGGACGATTGAACCAGCCGGTCTCGTCGAGTAGCGGTCCGAGGAGCGCACCGCGCATCTTCCCCTGCAGCGGCCCGCGGAACCAGGCGGCGAGCGGAACCGCGAATCCCTGTTTGGGGCGATGGAGGATGTCGCCTGGCAGGCGGGTCTCGAGCGCGCGCTTGAGGATGTACTTGCCTTCGCCGCGGTGGAGCTTGAGCCGTGACGGCAGTCGCGCCGACCATTCTACCAGCTCATGGTCGAGCAGCGGCGCGCGGACCTCCAGCGAGTTTGCCATGCTGGCGCGGTCGACCTTGGTCAGGATGTCGCCGGGAAGATAGGTTTTGAGGTCGACATACTGCGCCCGCGACAGCGGATCCGCTGTCGGCGCGGCGGCGAAGTGCCGGGCCAGCTCGTCGCGCGCCCGATAGCCCTGCAGCGCGCTACGGAACGACTCCGTGAAGAGTTGGCGACGAGTCTCGTCGTCGAGCATCGAGACGTTGCGGAAATAGCCATCGACGCTGTTTTCGGCGAGCTCGAGGAGCGTCGCCTTGGCGCGCAGCGGGCGCGGCGCCCAGTCGAGTTTTGGATAGAGCCGGCCGGCTGCGCCGAAGAGCGGGCGGCGCAGTCCCTCGGGCAATAACCGGCGCAGCCTTTCCTCCGAATGATGCCAGCGATAGCGGCGGTAGCCGGCAAAGACCTCGTCGCCACCATCGCCGGACAACGCGACTGTCACCCGCTCGCGGGCCAAGGCCGCGACGCGAAAGGTCGGGATCGCCGAGGCGTCGGCGAACGGTTCGTCGTAGATGCTTGCCAGGCGCGCGACGAGCGCGAAATCGTCGGCGTCGACGACGCGGCTGTGATGCCGCGTGGCGAACAGCGCAGCGACGCGATCGGCGTAGGCGGTCTCATCGAACGACGCTTGGGTGAAGCCGATCGAGAACGAATTCACCAGATCGGACGTCTCCGCCATCATCGCGACGATGGCGCTCGAATCGACTCCGCCCGAGAGGAACGCGCCGAGCGGTACGTCCGAGACGAGCCGCAGCTTGACCGCCTCGCGCAGGTGGGCCGCTAGCTCCTCACCTGCCTCGGTTTCGCCGACCTTGGCATCGTCGTCGAACGCCAGCTCCCAGTAGGCGCGTGGGGCGGGTATTGTTTGGCCGCGCCGCGCCACCAGGCAATGTCCTGGCGGCAGCTTCGCGACGCTGCGATAGATCGATTTGCTCTCCGGGACGTAGCCATAAGCAAAATAATCCTCGATCGCCGTCGCATCGAGCGGACGCCGCAGATCGGGGCAGGCCAGAAGCGCCTTCAGCTCCGAGGCGAAAAGGAGTCGTCCGTCGTCGAGCAGTGCGTAGTACAGCGGCTTCTTGCCGAGACGGTCGCGGGCGAGAAACAGCGTCTCCTGCCGTTCGTCCCAGAGGGCGAAGGCAAACATGCCGCGGAAGTGACGCAGACAATCGGCACCCCATTCTTCCCAGGCATGAACGATGACCTCGGTATCCGAATGCGTGCGGAAGCGATGCCCTTTTTCGGTCAGTGCGCGCACCAGCACCTGGAAATTGTAGATTTCACCGTTAAACGTGACCGCGACGCTGCCGTCCTCGTTGAACAGCGGCTGGTGGCCGCCGGCGACATCGATGATGGCGAGGCGCCGATGACCGAGACCGATGCCCGGCGCCAAATGAAAGCCGCTGCCGTCGGGGCCGCGATGGGCGATGCTATCGGTCATGCGACGGAGCAGGCGCGCGTCGATCGGGCGCCGTCCCGTGCTGTCCATGATTCCCGAGATGCCGCACATGTCGCTGGCCTAGCGTGTCTGCACGGCAACAAGCGCTGGCTCGAGCGGCCCGAGATGCACGGCGAAATCCTGCACGGCCGCGATCGCACCGGCAGCGTCACCGCTGAACTCGCTGGCGAAAGCCACAAACGCTGCCTCGCGGCGCCCGCCGGTCAGTGCCGCTTTGACTTGCAGCAGCTTTGCTGCAAACGCGCTGGACGTGAAGTGGTCGTCGACCCAGTAGAGCGACAAGATCACGCGTTTGCCGTGGGGGGTCGAAATCCGGCTCACCGCGACCGGCACGCTTTGCCCGTCGATCGTCAGCGTCGCGCTCGATCGGGCGGAGATCTCGCCATTGGCGTCCGCCGCGATTGCATTGGCCGCGCTGACGAGCTTCTTGTCGTCGCTTTGCCGGCGATAATAGGCAACGAAGAAATCGACCTGGCCGACTCCGGCATCGTTAAAGCGCCGCAACGCCGTGAGGTCGGCGCCGGGAAAACGCGGATGCCAATCCTCCGTCGCCTCGCCGGTGCGCCAGGGTGCCGCAGCCTCAGGAAGCGTAAGATGGCCCGCCTGACCGATCGATGTCCGCTCGAGGAGAGCGGCATAGGCGCGCGGCAAAGCAATGAGGCAGAGGGCGGTCGCAGCAACGCCGGCGAGTTGCCGCCGGGTGCCTGCGCTCAACGGCGCTTCGGCGGGTCGGGGGCGCACCGGACCCTCGTCGCGGAAGCGCCAGCCGAGCCAGACGAGGCCAGCCATCACGATGGTGAAGAACAGCCAGCCATAGAGGATATGGTCGACCTCGACGGCGACTTGGCCGTTGGTCAGGTAGGCGATAAGAATGATGCCGTAGGCTCGCAACCCATTGGCGATGATCGGCACGATGACGCATAACCCGACGAAGGCGGCGCGCCGTGCCGGCGAGCGATAGGCGAAATCGGCGAAGAGAAAGCCGAGCATGATCATGGCGATGAGAAAGCGCAGCCCGGCGCAGGCCTCGGCGACGTAGAAGCTGATGTTGGGAATGGCGATGAGGAAGCCGTCGGAAAAGACCGGCACGCCACTCAACCGCAATGCCGCAACAACGAACCGGGCGGTGAATTCTTGAAGGTAAGGGATGAGGAAATCGCCGGTCGGGACGAGAAAAAACAGAAAGAGAAAGGGAAAGCGGAGGGCACGATAGACACGCTTGCCAAGCACGGCGAGGAGGACTGCCTGAACGGCGACGACCAACATGAGTTGCTGGCCTTCGATGACGCCCGCAATCTTGGTGATCAGCCACAAGATGCCGGTCGCAGGCAGCACCAGCAAGGCCAGTGGATAGGGCAGCGGCGCGACACCGGCGAGGCGATCGCGACGCTCAAAGATCAGATAAGCGACAATCGGCAATATGAGGAACCCGTGATTATAGGCGCGTGAGCCGTACCAGACGGCTACCGCGCCGGCCGCAGACCGCCAGTAGAGTACGAGAAGACAGCCGAAGAGCAGGGCGAGCCAGGCGAGGGCAGGGCGCCAGCGATGGGCGTCGTTCTGCCTCACGCAGGGCGGTATGGCGCCGAGCTCGAGGGCATCGGGGGGAGCGCGATCCACGGGGTTACGACTTGCTCATGGCGTTCGAAGCCGCTGCTGGCCGTCCGCCAGCAACCACGGCGCATGCCGCAAGGCAAGATAGCGCAGGAAGCCGACCGGACAAAGCCCGCCTGGGCTTCGGCCGCGAATAATGTCGCACCGCCCGGCGCGTTCCAGTAAATTCCGCCCCAGCCGATCGGACCGATTGGACCGGCCGTCGAACGAATTGGACCGAATATCACCCCTGATGGACGACCTGCTGTTTCTCTCGCAGCGTATTCCCTACCCGCCGACGAAGGGCGAGAAGATCCGCCACCTGCAGATCCTGCGCCACCTGAGCAAGCGCTATCGCGTGCATCTCGGGTGCTTCATCGATGATCCCGGCGATTGGCGACACGTCGAGACGATCAAGGAGCTCTGCGGCGAGTGCTATTTCGCCCGGCTGCGTCCAGCTTTTGCCAAGTTGGCGGCCGTACGTGCTTTGGTCGGCGACGAGCCGCTCTCGTGTCGCTATTTCCATGACGCCGGCTTGGCCAAATGGACCGTGGAGATCCTGGAGCGCCGGCGACCCGCCGTCGCGGTCATCTGCTCGTCGGTGATGGCGCAATACGTCGTCGGCGGGACCCCTGGGGCGAATCGTCTGGTGATCGATTTCTGCGACGTCGATTCCGACAAGTGGCGGCAATATGCCGAGACCCGGCAGGGCGTCATGCGCTGGATCTATGCGCGCGAAAGCCGCGCCCTCCTCGAATTCGACCGTCGCGTCGGCGCGGCTTGCGATGCCGCCATCTTTGCCACGCGGGGCGAGGCCGAGCTGTTCGGCCGATTGGCTCCGGAGCTTGCCGCGAGGACGTGCTTCGTGAGCAACGGCGTCGATGCCGACTATTTCTCGCCGAGCCATCTCCTCGCCAACCCCTATGCCGCGCCTTCCGTCGTTTTCACCGGCACGATGAATTATTGGCCGAATGTCGATGCCGTCACCTGGTTTGCCGACAGCGTGCTGCCGCTGATCCGTCGGGCTCTTCCAGCGCTGCAGTTCCATATCGTTGGCAGCAATCCGAGCCCGACCGTGACCCGCCTTGCCGCACATGACGGCGTCATCGTCACCGGCCGCGTCGACGACGTGCGTCCCTATCTCGCCCATGCTGCTGCGGTGGTGGCACCGTTGCGCATCGCCAATGGCGTCCAGAACAAGGTACTTGAGGCGATGGCGATGGGTCGCCCGGTGATTGCCACGACGCGGGCGCTGGCTGGCGTCGACATCGACTGGCAGCGCGAGGCGATCGTCGCGGAGCCGGACGCCGAGGCATTCGCTGCCGCTGCCGTGGCCACCCTGGCGCGCACCGATTTGGCGGTGATCGGCGCGAGTGCCCGCGCCCGCATGCTGAAATCATACAATTGGGAGATCAACATGGCGGCTCTCGATCCGCTGCTCGACGGCGGTGCGCATCAGCTAAATCGCGGGCAGTCGCGTCCCGACCGGAGACTGGCATGAAGACGTTCATCACCGCCGAGCTGCAAAAGAGCGTCGCGACGCTCAGCGCGGTTCTCGCCCAACCCGATCTCGTCGCCCTCGTCGAGATCGTGGCGGGATCCTGCGTTGCGGCGCTACGCAATGGCAACAAGATATTACTCGCCGGCAATGGCGGAAGCGCCGCCGACGCACAACATCTCGCCGCCGAGCTTGTCGGCCGCTTTTCGTTCGACCGTCCCGGCCTTGCTGCGGTTGCGCTCACCACCGACACTTCGGCGCTAACCGGGATCGGCAACGATTACGGCTTCGAGCAGTTGTTTGCGCGACAAATCGAGGCGATCGGACGCCAGGGCGACATCTTCTTCGCCATCTCGACCTCGGGCCGGTCACCCAACGTGCTTGCCGCCCTGCGCGCCTGCCGTGAACGCGGCATCGCCACCGTCGGGCTGACCGGACAGCACGGCGGCGACATGGCGCCGCTCTGCGATCATTGCTTTCGCATGCCGTCGACGGAGACGCCGAAGATCCAGGAATGTCATATCGTGGTCGGACATATCCTGTTTGCACTGGTCGAGCGGGCGATATTCGGAGGCGCTGGGGCAACCGTTCCTTCGTGAAGATTCTTTTTCACCACCGCATCGCCTCGCGCGATGGCCAGGCGGTCCATCTGGACGAGTTGAGACGAGCGCTCGAGACGCTCGGACATACCGTCGTTCTGGTTGGCCCGTCGCGTACTGCACGGCTGACATTCGGTGCCGACGATCGGCCTGTCGCATTGCTCAAACGGCTTCTGCCGCGCGCGCTCTATGAAGTCCTGGAATTCGCCTACAATCTCGTTGCCGTGCCGCGGCTCTGGTTGGCGATCCGCCGGCAGCGGCCCGATGCGATTTACGAGCGCTACAATCTCTTCTCGTTGGCCGGCCCGCTGCTGCGGATATTCTACAAGATCCCGCTGCTGGTCGAGGTGAACGCGCCGCTCTGTGAGGAGCGCGCGGCGGAGGACGGGCTGGCGCTGCGTCGTTTCGCGGCGTGGACTCAGAGAACGGCTTGGCGGCGTGCCGATTTCGCGCTACCGGTAAGCACGGTGCTCGCCGACTATCTGCGGCGAGAAGGTGTTGCCGACCAGCGCATCGTCGTCATTCCCAACGGCATCGATGCGGTGCGGTTCGCTGCTCTGCCGACGCGTGAAGCTGCCAAGAAGCGTCTTGGCCTCGATGGCAAGCTGGTCCTCGGCTTCACCGGCTTCGTTCGCCCGTGGAACGGGCTCGACCGCGTCATCGAGCTGTTGCCCGTCCTGGCCGCCGGCTTCGACGTCCATTTGCTGCTCGTTGGCGACGGTCCGGCGCGAGTGCCGCTCGAGCGCCTGGCCGTCGATTCCGGTGTTCGCGACCGCGTGACGGTTACCGGGATCGTGCCGCGCGACGCCGTCGGCAGTCATCTTGCCGCGTTCGACATCGCGCTGCAGCCGGGGGTCACAGCCTATGCTTCGCCGCTCAAGCTCTTCGAGTACATGGCCGCCGGTCTCGCCATCATCGCGCCCGACACCGCCAATATCCGTGAGATTCTTACCGACCGGGCCGATGCGCTCCTGATCGACCCGGCAAGGGCCGAGGCGCTCGCGGCGGCGACCACGGAACTTTGCCGGGATGCGGTCTTGCGGCACCAGCTTGGTGCGGCGGCGCGCGCGACGATCGACCGCCGCGGCCTGACCTGGCTCGCGAATGCGCAGCGTGTCACCGATCTCGTCGCCGGGCTCGCCGTCCGCGCCGGCGCTGCGCCGGCACGCGGTGTGACGGGCAGCCCGCTATCCTAGGTCGCGGGCGATCAGCGGGCCGAGCCGATTGGCAAGCGCCAGCGGCAGGCGCTTCCAGGCCGCGATGAACAAGCGGTAGCGCGGATTGAGCGGATTGATGTCGGGAATCGCGCTGCCGTCTTTCAGCCAGTACTCGTGGACGATCGGCTGCGGCGTGAAGCCCCAGTTCTTTTTGAAAGCGAAGGCGCCGGTACCGCGCTTGCTGCGCCCGAAATCGAATATCTTGAGATCACGCAGGCCAGCCTCGCGCATGATATGCCAATAGACGAAATCATAGGCACCGAGACCGCGGACCGCAGGGTCCGCCCCTGCGTAATAGGGCAGAACTTCGTCGCGAAAGTAGAAGCTCATGACGGCGCAGACCGGTTTCTCCTGGTGACGGACGATCAGCACCTGGCAATCGTCGCCGAATTCCCGCACCAGGTTGCGGAAGTAGCGTTTGGCGAAGACTGGCGTGCCGAGATTGCGCACGCTTAGCGAATAGAGGGCAAAGAACCGGTCGATATCGCTATCTTTATCCACCGTCAGGCCGCGCCCGAGGCTCTGTCGGATGACGGCGCGCTGCTTGCGCGGGATCGCCTTCAGATTGACCTCGGGATCGCGATCGATGGTGCGGCGGAAGGTAGCGTAGAGCTCGTCCTTGCACGGCCAGTCGGCATGCGTTCTGGCGAGCTGGCGGTATTCGAGACAATCGATGCCGAGCCGGGACATCAGGGCGATGGCGGTGTCGTCGAGCGCCTCGCGTGCCGCCTCGTCAAGCGTCGCCGGGCCGCCATAGACGCAGAAGGCCGTCGAGACGAGCGCATTACCGAAGAGCCGGCTGGCGACATGGACTAGGGGAAGCACGCCGCAGATCACCCCGCCGCGTTCGGCAAAAAAATAATAGGTGCGGTGGCCGAAACTATCCGCGATGACGCGCTGCCAGCCGGCTCGGTGGAAGAAGGTCGCGGCGGCACACCGCGCGACGAACGCGTCCCATTCCGCGGCGCGGTCGGCGGTGAGCTCGCGGATAACGAGGCCTGCCGGCGAGCCCTGCATGCTCAGCCCGGCAATTCCGCATCCAGCACGCGATCCATCCGCTCCCAGGCAAACTCGCCGCATAGTCGTCGCAGCTTCGCCTCCATCCGCGGGAGATTGGTGTAGTGGCGAAACCGGCTCCTCCACGAGAGGCCGCGCTGGATCGGCTGGTCGGGATCGATCTCCCAGGGGTGGAAATAGAAGAGGCAGGCGCGGTGATCGGTGTGGTGGACGGCGCGGATCGCGGCTGCCGATACCGCGTAGGGCAGGAGGCGAAACCAACCGCCGCCACCGCATGGCCAATTGCGGCCGAGCCGTCGGACTGAGGTGATCGGAAACTCGCGGAAGGTGTTGCCGGCGATCGGGCGAAAGGGAAAGCGCGGCGCTTCCGGCATGCCATAGAGGTCGTGACGCACCGGATAGACGCTGGAGCTGTAGGCATAGCCTTCCTCAGCGAGAATGGCGAAGGACCATTGGTTGCGCCGTCCGATCGAGAAGCTGGCGGCTCGGTAGCCGGTGATCGCAGCGCCGCCGATATTTTCGAGCAGCGACTTGGTGCGCCTTATGTCGTCGCGAAACGCCTCGCGCGACTGCTCGTCGGCGCGAAAATGCGCCCAGCCGTGGCTCGCCAGCTCATGGCCCTCGGCGAGGATGCGGCGGATCAGCGGCGGATGCCGTTCGGCGATCCAGCCGAGGGTGAAGAAGGTCGCCTTTACACCCGTCTCGGCGAACAGGTCGAGGACGCGATTTGTGTTGTGCTCGACGCGCCCGGGCAGGGCAGACCAATCTTGCCGCGAGACGGCGTCCGACAGCGCCTGGACCTGGAAGTAGTCCTCGACATCGACCGTCATCGCGTTGCGGATCACCGTGCCGGGTGCGGCAGCGCCGGTCGCCGACCGAGCGTCGTTCACGGCGGCGTATCGCTGTCGAGAAAGGCGGCGACCATCTTGAGCAGCTTGCGCACTGTGCGGTCTTGCGCGGCGACCTGCGCCTCGAGCGCAGCGATTCGCCCGACCAGCTTGTCGTAGCCGTCGCCGGCAACGGTCTGGAGTGCCGCGCTGTCGATCGCGGCTGGCTTGGCCGCCAGCACGCGTGAGGTCTCCACCGCGAGATCGCGCGCCACCTCGTCGACATCCGCTTCGTTCAGCTCGTGACGGTCCTCGAGGAACCCGAAGAGCAGGATGCGCGAGGCCAGCGTGTTGATCTTGCGGGGAACGCCGACGCAATGGCGGTGAATGGCGGTGAACACGCCGTCGCTCAGGCGCGGGTCGTTGACCCAGCCGACGGTGCGCAGCCGATGCTCGATATAGCGCCGGGTTTCGGCCTCGTTGAGCGGACCGAGATGATAGGAGGCGATGACACGCTGACGCAGCTGATCGAGCTCCTCGCGGGCCAGCGTTTCGCGAAACTGCGGCTGTCCGAGAAGGAAACTTTGCAGCGGGGCGCGGCCGGCGACCTGCAGGTTAGACAGCATACGCAGTTCCTCGAGCGCCGGGATCGACAGGTTCTGGCATTCGTCGACGAGCAGCAGCGCTCGCTGGCCCTGCTGATGGACACGGAGCAGGAAGGCTTCGAAGCGCCGCAGGAGCGTCGCCTTGTCGGCGCCTTCCTGGGCGACGCCGAAGGCCGAGGCGACCATGCGCAGCATGTCGTCGGCGCCGAGCTGGGTGTTGGTGATCTTCGCCGCGATGAATTTGCGGCTGTCGAGCTGCTGCAGGAGATTCTCGACGACGGTCGTCTTGCCGGCACCGATATCGCCGGTGATGATGATGAATCCTTCGCCCTGACCGAGACCATAGGTCAGGTGTGCCATCGCCTTGGTATGTCCCGAGCTGCCGAAGAAGAAGCGCGCATCCGGCATGAGCTGGAAGGGCAACCCGATGAATTTGTAGAAATCCGTATACATCGCGAGGTCAGATGGTCTTGCGGATGCCGATCAGCAGCGAGTTTTCTCGCACATCCTGGCCGACCAGATTGGAACGGCGGTAGATGAACGAGTAGGTCACGGTTGCCGTCAGACTGTTGTTGAGCTGGTAGGTGAGGCCGGTCGTTGCGTTGTAGGTATCGTCGGTTCGCTTCACGGTGCCGCGGTCTTCGGTGACCGTGTAGCCGAGATTGAGGTTGAGTTTGGTCACCGGATTGAGCTCGCGTGCCCAGCTGGCGGCGACGCCGACGCTGGTCTCGTCGAAATCCGTCGAGTCGGTCTTGCGGGTCTCGTCGAGCACGGTCATCGTATAAGCGTTGCGGCCGAAGGTTCCATTCAGCCCGACGCGCGCCGTGCGGTCGCGAAACGCGGCATTGCCGATCCCCGAATTGAGACCGAACTGCGTGCTGATCGGGACGAAGGGCTGCCCGTTTGGACCGACCAGCGAGCCGTTCGATGCCAGGCTGAGCGCCGAAAGATCGTCGAGCGCCTGCTCCTGGGTCGTCGTCACAGACTGATCGTACGAGGCGGTAAGACGAAGCTGGGGGCCAAGCTCGTAGCGGCCGTCGAGCGATGCGTATTGGGTGCCGTAGCGGTAGTTCATCTTGACCTTGAGCTCGCTGCGCGCTCCGGTCAGCCCGATGCCGAAATTGCCGATCAGGCCCTTTGGGCTTTGCGCCAGGCTGCCATTCTGCACCTCCTCATAGCCGAACCCGCCGAGCACCGAAAAGACGCGCGTCAGCGCATAGGTGGCGTCGACCGTGCCGGCGCGCCGGGACGTCGAGTTGGTGGCGACCGGCACGGCGACGTTGTTGACGATCTGGCCGGCGTTCGGGGTGGCGCCTTGATCGGTGCGCGAATCCTCCAGCCGGAAGATCCAGGCCAGGCGATCCGCATCCGAGCCGTTCTTGAGCGTCGCGGTGACCGCGTTGTTGGTCGATGGCGCGATCGCCTCGGACGAGGTCTGGCCGATCCGGTAGCGCAGCTCGCCAAGCGCGAAGGTGCCGAAGGCCTGCTTGTAGATCGGCGTCAGGATATAGCTGTTGAGATCGGAGCGATTGCTGCTGGTCGTCGTCGCGCCAGTCGTCACGGCGGCCTGGTTGTTGATGATCTCGCTGCTCATCGAGATCGAGCTCTGGACAAAAAAATGCTCCCGCCACAATTCGGCCGACGCCGTCCCCAGCAAGGAGTTGTCGAAGCGATCGAGATCGCTGGCGAGGGCATATTTCTGATAGCTCGGCTGGAAGGTCAGCCCAGCCTCGAGCCGGGCCGTGCGGTCGACGATCGACAGCAATGGCGTCAAGCGGGTAACGAGGTCGGAGACCTTCGACGCCGGTGTGGTCACCACCGTATTGTTGGCCAGCACAGTCTGCAGACCGCCGCTGGCAACACCGCGTGCGTTGTCGGTGAATACTTCGTCAAGACCGACCCCGGTATGGATTTCCAGGCCGCGGATGATATTGGGATCGGCCGGAAGCTGGTTCGGTGTCGGTGCCGGCGCCTGAGGCGTTCCGGTCGGTGTCTGAGTTGGCGCGGCCTGCGTCGTTTGCCCCTGGGCGGCGAACGGCACCGACGCCAGTATCGGCGCGAGCGCGACGAGACAGACGGCTCGGCGCGACCGGACGAGTGCCGTCCCGAGGTCCAACGACATCCCTTAAGATCCCAGTCCGCACTCTCTATTCGTTCGTTTCGTAATAGCCATAGCCGTAACCGCCGAACTCGTTCCGACTGCTGCCGGCATCCGCCTTGTTGAAGACCAAGTTGATGTTCGGGCAGCCGCCAATGTGGGTCAGCGTCTGCTCGACGGCGCGGCGACCGGTCCTGCCCGCTTCGATGACGAGGACGATCTGGCCGACATGCAGGGCGAGAACCGAGGGCTCGCTGCTCGCCAGCACAGGCGGGGCGTCGAGGATGATGACGCGGTCCTGGTAGCGGGTCGCGATGTCTTGCATCAGCTCGATCATCTTCTGGCTGGCCAGCAATTCGGTGGTCGCCAGCGACGGTGTCCCGGCAGCCATCAGCGTCAGATTGCGAACATTGGTCCGCGTCAGGACATCTGCCGGCGTCAGCGTGCTGTCCGACAGCACGTCGAGCAGGCCCTTCTGTGGCGGCAGGCCCAGCACCTGAAACACCGAGGGACGCTGGACGTCGGCATCGACCAGGAGGACGTGGATATCGCGTTCCGACGCCATGCTCATCGCCAGATTGATCGCGGTGAAGGTTTTGCCTTCGCCGGGCCGGGAACTGGTCACCATGATCAAGTTGCCGCTGTCGATCTTCTCCTCGCCGGTGGCGAAGGCACGCAGCAGAATCGGCCGTTTGATGACACGAAACTCCTCGGCGATGCGCGACCGGCTGCCGGTCGGGGTGACGAAGCCGGCAACCTGCAGCTTGCCGAGATCGAGCGTCACGTAACGGCCTCGGCGCTCCGTCGCCGTAACCGGCGGCGCGCTCGCCACCGGCTCGGGCGCCTGGTCCGCGGCGGATTGCGCTGTGGTCGCTTCGGCGGTGGCGAATTTCGCCGCGGCCTGTTCGACGATGCTGAGTTCGTTGTTACGCTTCAGCCGTTCGGCGGCGCGCTGTATCAGATCCATGTTCAAATCCGCAAGTGCATCAGCTGAGCGTCAGCGGAATGTCGTGCATTAGCATGAACGCGATGGCGCCGTACGCCATGATCAGTGCGCCCATCGACGTGACGAAGCCGATCGTACGAAAGAGCCAGACACGGCGATCGAGTGGGGTCAGCACCCGCGAGATGCTGCCGAGCACTGGCAAGCCTACGCTTTCACGCAAGTTTTCCACGGTGAAGAACCTGTCGTCGAGCTGCGCCATCAGGAAGGCGACGACCACCCCGCTGCCCAGCGCGCCCAACAGGACCGCCGACATGAACAGGAGCCGTGGCGGGCCGCTCGGCACGATCGGGATTTCCGGCGGGTCGACGATGCGGAACTGGATCTTGTCGCCGTTCGTCTCGACGGCGCCAGCCATTTTGGCCGATTCGCGGCGGGCGACCAACTCGTCGTAGTTCTTGCGAAGGACGCCATAGTCGCGGTTCAAGGTCGCCAGCTCGGCCTCGACGATCGGCGCGGTCGATGCCAGCGCCTCGTATTTCTTTGCCTCCTCCTCGACGGCCTCGATATGACGCTCGACCGAGGTGATCGTCGATTCGGTATCGACCAGCTTCAGCTTGACCTGGTCATAGAGGGCATTGGGAACTGTCGTCTTGACCGCCTTGGCGTCGTCGCTGCTGGAATCCGGCTCGTCCTTCAGCTTCTTCTCGGCATCCGCGTATTGCTGCTTGAGCGACGCCAGCTGGCGTCGGGCGGCAATCATATCGGGGTGATTCTCGGTAAAGCGCGTCGACAGGAGATCGATCTGCTTCTCGGCCTCCTGGATGCGGGAGTTGAGCGACGCCAGCGCCGGCGGCAACGGCTTCTCACCGCCGCGCGCGATGATGAATTGCGGCAGGCTGTCGATGGCGAGAAACTGCGGCACGGTCTCCAGTTGCTGGCGCAGCGAGGCGCGGCGGCTTTTCGCCTCTTCGAGCTGGCCTTGCAGTTCGGTGCGCTGGCCGCGCACCGTGTCGAGGCTCTGCTGGAACGAGCCGCCGGCGCGCGACAGCACGTCGAGGTGGCTCTTCTTGTATTCGGCGAGACGCTCCTCCGCGTCATGCAGCTGCTTCTCGTATTGGGCCACCTGGATGTCGAGGAACTGCTGAGCCTTTTCGATATCGGTCCGCGATGCGCCGACATTGCTCTCGACGAATATCGAGAGCAGCGACTGGACGACGCGCTGGGCGATCTCCGGCGACGAATCGGCGTAGCTTACCGCGAAAAGGTTGCGCCCCTGGTTTTGCACGATCTGGATCCGCTTGGCGACGTCCTTGAACAGCGCGTCGCGCTCGCCCTCGGTCCTGGCGCGCAGATCCAGCGCCGCCATCCGCGTCAATTTCTCGATATTCGGCCGGCTGAGCAGCGTGCGCTGCATGAAGTCGACCTGTTGGCCGACGTTGGACTCCACCGAGATGCCGCGGAGCAGCGGTGACAGAAGACTGTCGGTATCGATATAGATGCGAGCCTGCGATTCGTAGCGATCCGGCAACTGCATGACGGCGATCCAGCCGGGAATGCAAATCGCCCAGCCGATGAGCGCAATATACCAACGCTTGCGCCACAGCGATGACGCATAGCCAAGAAATTGCTGATAGATCTCGCTCATTGCTCCCTAATATCCGTGCTCTAGTCTAGTGCAGAGTTTCCCAGAAATGCGAGACGTCAACCATCGAATATGTTCCTGCCGCCGTTCCCGGCCTTGCGTTCTCATGAGGCGGTCTGTCGCGGCACCAGGGATTAGAAATAGCTCTGTGGAATAATTAGGATGTCGCCGGGCAACATTTTCACATTGGCCGAGACGTCGCCGTCCTTGATCAGGTCGTCGAGGCGCACGCGCTGCTCGTGGTCCTTGCCATCGACCCTGCGCACGATGACGGCGCGGTTGCCAGCCGCAAAACGGGTCAGCCCGCCGACGTCGATCATGACGTCGAGCAGCGACATGTTGGCGCGGAAGGAAATGGCCTGCGGCTTGGCCGCCTCGCCGACGACGCGAACCTGTTGTCCAAACGGGCCGACGAAACCGGTCACGATGACGTTGACGATCGGCTCCTGAACATATTGCTTGAGAACCTGTTCGACGTCGCGTGCGAGCGTCGTCGGAGTCTTGCCCACGGCCGGCATGTCCTCGACCAGCGGCACCGAGATGCGGCCGTCCGGCCGCACCGGAACGGTCGAGGTCAGTTCCGGATTGCGCCAGACGAAGATCTGCAGATTATCGCCGGGCCCAATCAGGTAGTCGGGTCCTGGCGTATTGACAGGGGACACCGCATTGGCCTGTTCGTACTCCTTTTGATCGCCGGAACATGCCGCCACTGCGATCACGCCGACGAACAAGGCCGCGATCGTGCGAAGTCGACTAGGTATTCTCATCCCCTCGCAGAACTCCCAGCGATCGTTGACCCATCGTGACAAGGAATCGCTACTTCATGGTTAAGATTAAGCGCGTGATGCGCTTGATCCCCCTCCCCGGTACCCTGCGAAAGCCCCCCGCCGTGCGGAAAAACTGCACCGCTATCCTGCCGTGCAAGCTCTCTCAAGCCGAATCCTTAACGATAATGGTTAATATTCTCTATGCATAGTCTTCAAATAACCATCAGTAGGCGTCAGTTGGCAGAAAGCTTCGGGTCGTCGAGCCGGCTCACGGTTCTGGCGGCACAATGGCCACGCTGGCTTACTCGTACATTATGAAGACGCGCGTGGGTGGACGCTGTTTTCAGGATATTTTTACCCCGTTGTGGAACTCTCCGAGATGCGTCGCCTGCTCGGCGGGGAGCGCTTCGCCGACGGGGAGCAACGCGGCGCGATGGCTTGTTCGGAGATGTGAGGGGATGGCGGAGTTCTTTGAGAGCCGCAAGCTGCGATATGAAATCCATGCACGCTGCGAGAAGCGCTGGCAGATCGCCGAAATCGTCGGCGATGGCCGCGAGCAGCTGGGTGGGCGTTTCGGGCGTACGAATTTCGAGGAAATCGAGCGTGCCGTCCTCAGCAAGGCAAACGCGCTGCTCGCCGGCGGCGATGTCGAGGCCGTCCGCGTTACGCGCGACCGCGTTCGGGCCGACGGCTTTACCACGACGAGCGAAATCTTCTTCAAGGAGAGCACCGGCGGCAAATCCGAGCCGCCGCTGACTGTCGGCCGTCACGACGGAGCCGTGCCGGTGTGCGCCGAGCCGACCGATTTCTACGCACGCCCCGCCTGCAAGATCATCGGCACAATTCTGCGCAGCTTTCTCGATCGGCAATTCATCACCTCCCTCGAGCTGCTGCATTTCCATCCTTACATCCGCAAGCTGAACGACAACAACTATACGCTCGTTCAGGGCGCTATCCATCAGATCGGCTCGGCCCAGGCCAAGGCGGCCGGGGAGGACGTCAAGAGCCGCGCAAATAAGCTGCACGGTCTGATCGAGGCGGTCGAGACCCAGGCCCGCGAGGCGCTGGCGATGAAAGACCTTCCGGCGATCGAAAAGGGCGACTACCGCGCCTTCGCCGGACGCATCGCAACGCGCTATCAGGGCGATCAGTGTCGCTATTTCACGATGGTCGCGTTGGCGCGCCATTTTCAGGGCGCGTCGAGCTTCCTTGCCCGTCTCGATTTCGTCCTCGATAACCTAGGCGTCGAGCAATCGGCGGACTCGCGTGCCCTCCTCGACTGCCTTGCCGCCGATTGCCTCGACAGTTCGCAGTTGGTCGTCGACCTCCTCGGCCATCAGCCTAACCTGGCTGCGGCGCTCGGAACCCTCAGCGAGCTGGCGCGCGGCGAGGGCGATGCCGGCAAGTCCGATGACAGCCTCGCCAAGCTGCGCCGAGTCCGATGACAGCCTCGCCAAGCTGCGCCGCTTGATTGGCGAAGGGGCGCTGCCGGTGAGCGCAGATTGCCTGTGGGATCGCGTGCTGCGCGAGCTCAATCGTGGCCGCTCGCTCTCGCGCACCGACGAGAAGCAGGAGTGGAACCTATTGATGAAGCTATCCGACCGGCTGCTCGCCAACTGCCCGGGGGAGCGTCGAGGTTCCGTCGAGACGGCGGTCAAGGAACGAATGCGCCGTCTGCGCGATGCTGCCCTTTTGCGCGATTGATCGTCGACGCGACGCCCTGGTTGCGGCGGCAAATGATTCTCCGCCGCAGTGGCGGCGCCTTCCATTATTATCGGTGACAGTGCTTGACTTTAACCTTCTGCTTCCGTTTCCTGATGTCGGAGCCGGAGCAGGGAGAAAGAACTAAATCTTGAAGACGAACCGGCTGGGAGGTCATTGACAGGTATGGAGGCGCATGGCGACTGGGCGGACGCTTTTTCGCAGGTCTGGACTCTCGCCTTTCACTTTTGCGCGAAGGCAGCGCAGTTCGACATTCGCAGCATGGTCGTCGAGCACGGCCCGTGGTTCTATCTCATTACCTTCTTGTGGACTTTTGTCGAAGGCGAGACCTTCGTCATCTTCGCCGCAACCTTTGCTGCCCAGGGTCTGCTCGACCCATTCCTCCTCCTCATCGCCGCCTGGCTCGGCAGCTTTTCCGGCGACCAGCTCTATTTCTATATCGGCCGGCGTTTCGGCGGTAAGCTGCTGCATCGCTACCCGCGCTGGCGCCCCGGCGTCGACACCGCGCTCGCCTTTCTGCGACGCTACAGCACCGGCTTCGTGCTTAGCTTCCGCTTTACCTACGGCGTGCGGAACTTCTCATCCTTCGCGATGGGGATGAGCGGGCTGCTCTGGCGCCGCTTTCTCACGCTCAACTTCATCGCCGCCGGCATCTGGGCGACATCCTTCATTGGCGCCGGCTATCTGCTCGGCAACGTCTTCGGGGCGGCGTTGCGCCAGATGGCCGATTCTTTCGGCTTCGTCATGCTTGGCATCTTCGTCCTGGTGACCGTCGTCATTCTCGGCCTCCATCGCATCCAGCGCCGCCGGCGGATGACGCCGCCGCGCGGCGCGGCCCAGCTCGCGCCGCCGCCCTAGATCGCGCCGCCGCCGAGCCACGCGGGGGGTATTTCGAGCAGGCGCTCAGGCCTCCGCTTTTGCAGGCGATAGTGTCGTTTCGCGTCGGGCGGGTTGCCATCTGCCGGCGATCGCAGCCGCCAGCGACAGGGTAGCGGCGGCGCCGATGGCGGCGGCAAATCCGGCGCTGAATGACTGGGGCGAGGCGAGGCTTCCGCTCCCGGCAAACACGGCGGAGAGGATCGCGACGCCGAATACACCGCCGAGAAAGCGCAATGTGTTGAAGATGCCGGACGCCTTGCCGATCTCGCTCGGCGCGACCGCGCTGAGGACGGCGTTCTGCGCCGCCGGCATCGCCATTGAAACACCGGCGCCGGCGAGGATCAGTGGCGCGACGAGCCTGACATAGGCGAGGTCGGGTGCGGCGATCAGCGCGATCCAAGCCAGTCCGGTAGCTTGCAGCAACATCCCGATGACGATGAGCGGCCGCTCGCCCCATCGGTTGACCAGGCGGCCGGCGACCGGCGCGACAACGAACAGCGTCGCTGTCCAGGGCAGCAATCGCATGCCGGCGCCGAGCGGTCCGTGACCTTGCGCGGTCTGCAGGAATTGCGGCAGCAGGAACAACGTGCCGTACATCGCGGCATAGAACAGGAAGCTCGCCGCGATGCCCGACGAGAAGGCGCGCGACCCGAAGAACCGCATCGGCACCATCGGCGCGCCGGCGCGTCGTTCCCAGACGACGAAGGCGAGGGCGAGCAGGAGCCCGGCCGCCAACGCCGCGACGACTTCGCGGCTGGTCCAGCCGACGCCGTTTCCGCGCATCAGTCCCCACACCACCGCGAGCGCGGCAACCATCACAAGCACGACCCCGGTGATATCGACGGCGGTATTCGGCCCATCGCTCTCCGGGATGCGCCTGCGCGCGAGCGGAATCGCGATCAACCCGATCGGGACGTTGATCCAGAAGATCCACTGCCAGGCGAAGCCCTGGGCGACCGCGCCGCCGACAACCGGACCGGCGATGAGGGCAAGTCCGGTCAAGCCACTGAAAATTCCGAGCGCATTGCCGCGTTCCTCGCGCGGGAACGCCGCGCTCAGGAGCGCCATCGCGAGCGGCATCACCAGCGCCGCGCCGGCACCCTGGAGGGCGCGCCCGGCGATCAGCCCGCCAACGCCGCCTGCCAGCGCGCAGGCGACCGACGCGGCGACGAAGAGGCCGAGCCCGATGACGAACACGCGCCGTCGGCCGAAGCGGTCGCCGAGCGCCGCGCCGGTCAGCAACAGCACCGCGAAGCTCAGATTATAGGCGTTCACCGTCCATTCCAGCGCCTCGATCGAGGCGCTGAAATCGCGCCGGATGGCAGTCAAGGCGGTCGCGACGACCAGCGCATCGAGCGCGACCATCGACGATGCGACCCCGGTGAGCGCCAGCACCCAGGCTTTCGTGGCACTTTCGCTTGGCTCTTTCATGATCGACTCGCTTTTCCGTTTTTCGTTCCGCTCTCGCCGTTCTCGTCGCTCAGGCCGCCTTCGGTTTGCGGCCGAGGGCAGCCGGGCTTCGGGCAGCCGTTCGCGTCCAATGCTCGCTTGTCCCGAGACGATCGAAATAGGCGTTGAGCTTCGGATAGGGCGACCAATCGAACGGCACGGCTTGCCGATATGATTCGAAGGCGAGGATCGAATAGTCGGCGATCGTGATGCCATCGCCGACGACGTGCCGGCGGCCCGTCAGATGCTGCTCGAGGACGGGCGTGAATCGCGCGAGATCGGCCCGCGCGCGTTCGACGACAGCGTCATCCGTGGGCCCCAGATTGAGCCTCGGCTTCGCGACCGCTTCGAAGGCAAGGGCGCCGAATGCCTTGTTGAAATGCGCGAGTTCCCAAAATTGCCAGCGTGCAATGTCGGCGCGCCGCTGGGGATCGCGAGGGAACAAGGCGGTATTGACGGCCTTGTCGGCGAGGTATTGCATGATTGCGTTGGATTCCCAGAGCGTGAACGCTCCGTCGAT